>SDBV01007353.1_pt1 | contig 15081 bp, 13 predicted proteins | sample 2277081 | NCBI WGS metagenome assembly SDBV01 (sample SAMN10402039, study PRJNA504765) | marine sediment metagenome | isolation source: marine sediment core GS10_PC15, 223 cmbsf | place: Arctic Ocean: Southern Knipovich Ridge | collected 2010
GTTATAATGTTGTATAAAGTAGCCTATTGCGAACATCAGATTTGGATCTATGCTCGGCCTTCCTAGTATGGGCTGCCGATTGCACTTTTCAGCATTTCGTGCATTTTATTGATGTGGCTTTCAAGGTGGAAAAGTCAGGCAGACCATAAAAAAGGCCTAGATTTGGATTTGAAGGCTGTTGGCAATGGAATCAGAAAAAATGCGTAGGATGTGACATCTGCCTGACCATAAGCCGTCTCATTAGCTCGGGTACGAAGATTATTTCCAGGATTTCGAGGACCGGTGATTCTTTTTGGAGGAGAATCGGTGACGTGGTGGGCGCTACTGTACGATACGTAGAACTTTTGAACTAATTTTCAGAATAATGTAAACCATCAACCTAATTAAAAGTCTGTTAGGCGGCGCAATCAAAGAATAGTGAGCTTAACGTCCTCGCCCGGGCTATCGATGACACCAACCATCGCTTGGAACGCCTCTACGACGCCGTCGAGACCGGTAAATTGGACTTGGGTGATCTTGCCCTGAGGATAAAGGAATTGCGGCATCGCCAGGAACAGTTGCATGCCCGGAAGAACGAGATTGAGAACGGGCTGGCGGATCGACGAGTGGAACTGATTGACTTGGAAACGATGACCGGTTACGCCGCCGAGATGCAGGAGATCGTCCGCGGAGGTTCACCCACTCACAGGAAGGCCTTTATCCGCGGATTTGTGAAAGACATCCGGGTTGCAGGGGAAAAGGCTATTCTGAGTTACTCACCGCCTGGCTTACCAGATAAGGTGGAGATTAACCTTGCAGGTGTTCCACGTATTGTACAGTATGGTGGGCGGTACTGGATTTGAACAAGTGACTTCTTGCGTGTGAATTATAAGCCTACCCTGTTTTCTATTGTTTTTGAAGCTTAGCCTGAAAACTTTGGTTAGCAAAATGTTAGCAAAAACGAGCTTATTGATAAACGCCCAGCCAACATAACAAAATGGCTAAATGGTTCCTTTTCAGGTGTTGACAATTTCTCGGGATAAATTTATAATGTACACTTTAAGCAAGAGACAATAGGAGGTAAGAAGTTGGAAGAGGAGCCATATATATGGAATATGTGATTGGTGTTGACGTGGGGGGAACGGGTACTGATTCTGTAGTAATGGATGAAGTGGGGGTATTGACAACGGCTAAGGTCTTTTCCACACCACCCACCTTTGTCGAAGGTGTGAGAGATGTAGTTGAACTTACAGCCAAGAAATTAGGCTTGGACTTACGTACACTTCTTGAAAATACCAAACTGTTTCTCCACAGTACTACAATCGCCGAGAATGCAATAGTAGATAAAACCCTAGCTGATGCAGGACTTCTTGTCACCCGGGGCTGCGAAGAAATATTATTCATAGCACGGGGCGCCTATGGTAGGTGGTCTGGCCTTAGCGAGGAAGAGATTAAGAAGCCAACTGAGACTGATAAGCCCCCGGCTATCATTCCATTCTCTTTGATAAAAGGCATTGACGAGAGAACAGACATTCGAGGGAAGGTGCTGGTAGAACCTGGTGAAGATGAGATTAAAAGAGCTATTGATGACCTGGTGGATAAAGGATGTGAAGGTCTTGGTGTGTCTTTCCTCTGCTCATTTGTTAATCCGCAGAATGAGAATGTAGTAAAGAAGATATGCCAAACACGATATCCAGAACTCCTTGTGACACTTTCTAGCGAACTCGCCCCTGTAATAGGCGAATACGAGAGAACGTCGACCGTGGCATTGAACGTTAGTCTCATGTCCACCGTCTCCACATATGTTACTAACCTTAAAGCAACTCTTGAAAAGGAAGGGTTTAATGGCAAGCTGCTGATAATGCAAGCATATGGAGGTCTGCTCAGTGATGACGAGGCGTCTACTCGGCCTGTTGGCATGATTGAATCAGGACCTGCTGGTGGTTTGGTAGGCAGCAATACACTGGGTGCTATTCTGGGCTTTGATAACATCGTAGCCGCTGATTTGGGAGGTACAACCTTCAAGGTTGGCGTGGTTAGGAAGGGTCTAGTTGCGTATGAAAGGGAACCAATCGCGCTACGCTATCATTTCATGCTACCCAAGATGAATATCACCTCCATTGGTCTGGCTGGTGGCAGCTTAATATCTCTGGACCCACGTACTAATGCTCCGCGGATTGGCCCGAGCAGTGCCGGTGCTCGCCCTGGGCCAATCTGCTATGGCTTTGGTGGAAAGGGAATCACTATCACTGATATGGATCTTATTTTGGGCTACCTTAATTCAGATTTCTTCTTTGAGGGCCGAGCTTCCTTGGACTATGAAGCTGCTCTAGAAGCTTTCAAATTACAAGTAGCTGATCCACTGGGATTAGATGTTATGGAAGCCGCTGGTGCAATGTATAAATTGGCTAACAGCATGATTTATGATTTGCTTCATAAGGTAACTGTTGAGAGAGGGGTGGATCCCAGAGACTACGTACTGTTCTCTTTTGGGGGAACAGCAGGTATGCATTTAGGAGCTGTTGCTCAGCAGCTTCAAATGAAAGGAGTTGTGATCCCGTTTTCGGCGGCAGTTATGGGGGCATATGGTTTGGTTTCTGCAGATATGGTACATGAGTATCAATTAGTTCAACCAATGCTGCTGCCGGTCAATGTGGATGTGATTAACGGTATATTCCAGCAACTTGTGGATAGGCTGAAGGAACAGTTAAAGTCAGAGGGTTTTGACGAGGACAGTATATCGATTGAACGGCTTATTGATACGCGGTATCGACACCAGATCCACGAGATTTCTGTCCCAATTGAGTTTCAAGGCAATCTGAGTGGGCACGACATAGAGAAGGTTTGCGCCACTTTCGATAGGATGTACGAGGATAGGTATGGGAAGGGCTCAGGGCACAAAGATGGCGGGAGAGAGATGGTTACTTTCAGGGTGAGAGGATTTGGAACAATAAGAAAGCCTGAATTAGCAACTTATGAACTCTCACCGCCTGACCCGAAAGCTGCGTTTAGTGAGAGCAGAGAAATCTATATCCCTAGCCTGAAACGCGTGGCAGATGCCCAATGCTATGATTTTGAAAAACTCCTTGCCGGAAATGAGATAGAAGGCCCGGCGCTTATTTGGTCTCCGATTACTACGATCCTGGTAGATATGGGCCAAAAAGGTGTGCTTGACTGTTACAAAAATATTTTGCTGACGTGGTAAACGGCAGGCGGCAGAGTTATAAAAGCAGGTAGCGGAATGCTCCATGTCTTGCTGTGGGTGATTCACTCGGGAGAAGGAGACTAGTCGAATGTTAACCGTAGATGCTTTCACTAGAGAGATAATTAAGCACAAGATTTACGCAGCAGTGGACGAGGGTGCTGTTGCACTAGAGAGTGCTGCAGGTACGATGGTTGTGGCTGAGGCGCATGATTTCATTATAGCGCTTTTCACACCAGAAGGAGAGCTGCTTTACACCTGGGTAGGCATTTTGCAGCATGTGGCATGTGCTGCAAAAGCGGTTAAGAGTGTTATAGATTATTTCGCCGGAGACGTTTTTGAGGACGACGTGTATATGTTTAACGATCCGTACAAAGGTGCACTGCATAGTCCGGATGTCTTCATAATTACGCCCGTTCACTTCCAAGGGAAACTTGTAGCATGGGTAGCCAGTTTTACCCATATACCTGACACAGGAGCTATTGACCCGGGCGGCTTCTGTACGAGCGCTACAGAGTGCTACCACGAAGGCTTCCAAACTGCGGGGCTAAAGCTGATAGAGAAAGGGAAATACAGAAGAGACGTTTGGGACACGTTTGTCAATATGACGAGGCTTCCAGAGTTGGTGGCTATGGATGTAAGATCTCAAATTGCAGCCGGCTTCGTAGCTAAACAGCGTATGATGAAGCTCTACATGGATTATGGACATGAAGCAGTTGAAGCGGTCGGCAAAGGACTAATTGAGGAATCAGATCGGCTTTTTGGGGAACGGTTGCTGGAGATACCCGACGGTGTTTATAGGACAAGGAAGTATCTGGACATGCCTGAGAAAGTGTACACGATAGAACTGGCCCTCATAAAAGAGAAGGACACCCTGACTTATGATTTTACTGGCACCTCGGAGCAATCTGTTAAGTCCATCAATGCCACTATATGGGGAACTCGGGGTGCTATTTTCTCACCGATTTTCACCCTTGTGTGTCCAGATTTAACTTGGAACGAGGGCATCCTCAGGCACGTGAAAGTTATTGCTCCCCAGGGAACATTAGTGAACTGTCGCAAGCCAGCACCCACGTCTCTTTGCAGTATATCCGTGCTGTTCATGGTAAATTCAGTGTCAACTCAGGTTATTTCCAAGATGCTGGGGGCGACTGAGAAGTTTAAGAATAGGGTAACAGCTGATTGGCCGGGAGCCGCTATTGTTTGGGTAGTGTTTGGGCTTATGCCGGACGGAGAATATATCACCGCCATAAATACGGAATCGTTTATCGGAAGTGGGGGAAGTCGCGCATTTAAGGACGGTGTTGACTGCGGGGGCGAATTACTTTGTCTTACATCAAGGGTGGCTAACATGGAGACTTGGGAGTTGCGTACTCCGGTGCGTTATCTGTATCGGAGAGTAGTACCAGACTCGGGAGGGCCAGGCAAGTACCGCGGCGGCTGCGCAACTGAATGTGCTCAAACACCGCATGGCAGTCCAGATAATAAATTTCACTTGCTGGCTTTACCAGGTGTTGGAACGTTTGTTCCCACCGCCCTTGGATGCTCTGGTGGGCTGCCCGGTTGTACCGTGGAGTGGACTCAGTTCAGAGAAGGCAATGTCTCGGAGCATCCCGCTGATCGGTCCTCTACTAAGGGCAAAAGAGAGGAGCATATCAATTTTGGTTTGACCGACATTGTGGGCAACGACATAGTGTATATACGTCAATCTGGTGGCGGCGGCTATGGCGACCCGTTAGATAGGGACCCAGATTTAGTCTTAAATGACGTACTGCAGGGACTAGTTACTATAGGGCCGTCTTGGGATATCTACGGAGTGGTTATTGATCTTGATGACAAGAGAGTAGATGTTGAAGCAACACACGAACGGAGGCTGACACTGAGGAAAGAGAGACTTGGTGGAAAAGAGTTGGAGGTGGACACCAGTAAGCGCTTTGATGTGCCACCAAACGGACGCCGGATAAGTGAATATCTTCAAGTGGCGAGGTCTGGAGATGAGTCGTTTGTGCAGTGCACCTGGTGTGGCAGGAAAGTGTGCCTTGCAAATGCCAGGTGGAAAGATAACGTCGCAATACAAAAGGTTTCTATAGCTAATGCCGGGCCAGGAAGGAAACATAGCGACCTATTCTCCATGTTGCAGTTTTTCTGCCCTGCGTGTGCTACTCAGTTTGATGTTGATATTGTCTATAAAGACGACCCGCCTCCATATGATGAAATCTACTGATGGCTTTGACCTGTCCACAGTATTTGACATAAAATCATGATAATCCCATACCACTTATGATTAAGAAACCAGTGTTCACCGTAGCCAATCCCCCGGTAAGATCGAAAGAAGACAATGAAGGACTCTGGTAGGGTATCAAAGAAGGGTTAGTTACAGTGATTGGTTCTGATACCTCTCCATCTACTATGAAGTCCAAGGATGTTGATATGGGAAATCCCGGTGTACAGTCTTAGAAAGGAGTAACGAACTATGATACCCGATGCTAAAAAAGTTATACCAGTCGTGTCCCCTGCTCTTGAGCCGGTTACACTTGAAGCAGAACCTGAACCGATTGAAATAGACCTGAAAAGGACTGCCTTAATGGTGATAGACATGCAACACGCCTTTGCCAGTAAGGGCTGTTTCTTTGATTTGTGCGGAGTCATTGATACTTCGCAGACACAGAGCATTATTGACCCTATCAAGAAAGCCCTCGATGCGGCAAGGGCAAAGGGTATTAAGGTCATCTACACAGCTCCCGACGTGCCGCCAGACCTGCACTATAGCGGTGGCCCAAACTCACCGTGCTGGTATAAGGATGATAATCTTCGATTCTTGCGTGAACACCCGAAATTCAGGGACAAATTGCTCCTGCGCGGCTCGTGGGGTGCTCAGATTATTGATGAACTGAAGCCGGAAGAAGGTGACATAGTTATCAACAAGCCAAGGTATGGTGCTTTCTTCGGGACACATCTGGATATCATCCTGAAGACGCTCAATATCAAGTATCTGGTGTTTACCGGGATAGCCACCAACATCTGCGTTATGGGGACAATAAGAGACGCCTTCTACCTAGACTACTTTCCTGTTCTTATCTCAGATGGCTGTGCTCAAGCTGGGCCGCAATTCATCCAGGATGCGGTAATATCTACTGTTAAATTCTCTTTCGGCTGGATAACCACCAGCAAAAACTTCATTAAAGCTTTGGAATAATTGAGTATTAAACCAACGTTTAGGCCATTTGAGACCGGGACTGGTATTTGGATATTTGGTTGTGGTGTACTGGATGCATGGATCATTTTCCAGTAGCCGGCGAAGGTTGCTGATTGATGTTGGCGTGGTTGAGCACAAGAGTAAGGGGCAGTCATTACAGCGCTTTTTTGTCAATGTGGGCGCACTCTTCAAACAGTAAAGCTCAGAAAATAATGGGGAATATCTAGTATGGAGGTAGATAAAATTCGGCGGAAATGGGAAGGAATTTACCCCAAATTTCCGGGGAGAGAACAAGAAGGAGGGCATGATGAATACGGTGGATATACTAATTAGCAGTGGAATAGTGGTTACCATGGATTCTCAGCGAAGAATCATCGATGGTGGTTCAATAGCCATCGAAAAAGATAAGATTATAGATATCGGGACGGCTGATGAAATTGAAAAGAAATATAACGCTGAAAAAATCATTGATGCTACGAAGAAGCTGGTATTGCCCGGACTGATAAATTGCCATACTCATGCTTCGGGCTCTCTATATCGTGGGGTCGGTGATGACCTGGACCTGGAACAGGCCGGTAGCAAAATATACTTTCCGTGTGGTAATGATCCCACTATTGCATATCCACCCCGTCGCACGTATATTGGAACACTTTTATCTTGCCTCGAATATATCAAATCTGGCTCAACATGTATCGTTAATCTGGATGGAGAAGCCCCCGAAGCAGCAAGTGCCTTTGACGAGGCGGGTATCAGGGGCGTGCTGGCACCATTTATGAACGATGTATTATGGACTCCCGAGGGGGGGTCTTCTGTTATGCCAGATAGAAAAAAGATAATTGAAGATGCCGTTGAATTTTTCAACGGTTGGAATGGGAAGGCTGAGGGTAGAATAAGATGCTGGTTTGGAAACATGACGGAATTAGCAACGTCAAAAGAATTACTCACGGATATTGTAGAGCTGGCTGGACGGTATGGTACAGGTATCCATGTGCATTTGGCAGAAGCGCTATTCGAAGTGAATGCCATCAGGAAAACTTACGGGAGGAGGTCGATTGAGTATGCCGATGATTTAGGGCTGCTGCGACCAGGAACACTTATTTCTCACTGTTGCTGGTTGACCCCTCACGAGGTTACGCTCTTGGCAAAATCTGGTGCTAGTGTAGTTCATAGCCCTGTGACTGAGATGAAGCTCTCAGATGGCATTTCCCCGGTACCTCAACTTATGGAGGCTGGGGTGAATGTTTCACTCGGAACTGATGCTACAGGACAAAACAATGGAACTACTGACTTAGTTCGGGAGATGAAGACGGCAACGCTTCTTCATAAGGTCAATTACCCTCTGGATCCAGAAATCTTGACGGCAGAAAAAGTACTGGAGATGGCAACAGTCAATGGCGCAAAAGCAGTGATGTGGGACGATGAGCTTGGCTCACTGGAAAAAGGTAAGAAGGCTGATATAATCCTTGTTGACATGGCTAAACCACGCCTCACTCCGATTTTGAGAAAGCCAAAATTCAATATTGTTAATCTCTTCGTATACAGTGGTGTGGGTGATGATGTTGACACAATGATTGTAAATGGGAAAATAATCATGTTGCATCGTAAGATACTGACTTTAGACGAAGACAGGATAATGGAAGAAGCTCAGGCTACTGCTGAAGAATTGATGAGGTGCAGTGGGGTAGAGAATCAGTCATATCCCTGGATGTGGAGTAAATAACATGGCGAGGAAGCTATACTGGCATGCATCCACAAAGGATACCATTTTCCAAGTTAGTCCCATCGGCATAATTACCGGCATTATAGCTTTAGGTGCGGGTGGTCGATAGCCTAAAGTACATCACCGGGGAATTCAGACTATGACTGAAACTGATATTCACCTATTCCTAGAGTTGCCAAAGATACTGAATATTATCACTTTTTCTACTTAGCGCTGTTTACCGGACTGAGACGCGGTGAACTATTGGCGCTCCGGTGGTCTGGCATTGACCTTGAGCTATGCCAGTTATCTGTTACTCGCAGTATGCAATATCTCCGTACTGGAAATCATGAAGATAGAATTAAATTTGGCGAATGTAAGACCGCTAAAAGTAGAAGGCAAATAGCCTTATCGCCGTCTACTGTGGGAATACTCAGGGAACACAAGGAAGACCAAGCAAAGCTAAGGGAGACTATCGGTATACCGCTAAGCGATGACGAGCTTTCAGCCATTATGACGGCACACCGCTATTGCCAAATAGCGTCATTCACGCATGGACAAAGTTGGTTAGGCGTTGTGGGTTGCATGGTATCCGTTTACATGATGCTAAGCATACCCACGCAAGCCTTATGCTCAAACAAGGCGTACACCCTAAGATAGTGCAGGAAAGGTTAGGCCATAGTTCCATACAGATAACCTTAGATACCCTATTCTCATGTGGCCCCGGGTTTACCGCAGGCAGCAGCTAATCACTTTGATGATAGTATTAATGCCAAAGACAGGTGATAGTGTCACAGAATCAAGGCGTTAACAAAATGTTAGCAAAATGACGAAAGCCCTCCAGTTAAGTTGTTGCTGGAGGGCTTTTCTAGCTTCAAAAAGTGGTGGGCGGTACTGGATTTGAACCAGTGACTTCTTGCGTGTGAAGCAAGCACCTAATGTATATTCGGGTACTATACTCTTCAAATCAGTCACGCTTAATATACATTATAATCTATGTACATTTATCAAAATGAAAAAGCTAAACAGAAGGGTCTTCTCTCAGTGTCACATAAGGAACTGGGCAGTAAAGGACTCGAACCTTCGACCTCTCGGATGTGAACCGAGTGCTCTAACCAACTGAGCTAACTGCCCACAACATTCTACAAGCAAGCCACCACTATTTTAGCACCACGCTCCCCTCGTAGAAACCGCAAATTCCCATATCCACCTTATTTATTCTTTCCCCACGTTCTTATCAGGGTACAAATTTCTAAAGAAAGTATAAACTCCCTTGCCACGACGTATAGGTTTGTCTATTTGTTCTACTTTGCCTAGCAGAATATCATTTATTTGCTCCTCTGTTGTCAACTCCATTACGTCACTCTCATCCAATGCATTTACCTTACACAAGCTATGAATCTTGGTGAAGTACCAGGCAACACGCCTTCTTGCGTTATTTAATTGTGGGTCAACTATACTGAAATCTTTTGTATTCCAAGCATTTTCAAAACAAGCTATTGTTTCTCTTGCTATATCGCCTCGAAACGCCTCGTAAAGCTTGGCAATATGACCACCCATGTCATCACTACTATATTCTTTCAATACTTGCGACATTGCCTTTAATTTGATATTTCTTTCAGTACTAGCTGCAGTACTAATCGCAGTACCCTTCATAATTCGAGCACGAATCTTTCGCGGCCCTTGCCGAAATCCACGCAGCAATTGCCAGCGATATCGTTCCAAACGCCATTATTATCGCTATAACTAACCGCCAATCATTCATCTAAATACCCCTGCTGATAAATCTTTACCCCTTCCCTCTTTTCCTTCACAATCTCACGATGGCTTCTTTTCCACTCATGTCAATAACTTACCCCATATGCTATCATACAACCTTCTCATTGCTAAATCATATTGCCTCTTTTCTTGTTTACTTAATGGAGCCATCCTTATTTCACCAATCAAGTTAACCCTTCAACCCCTGTTTATCTTAAGACCTTATCATTATCAACATCATCTTAAATTTGTTTATTGCTTTCAAGGCATGTGGTTCATTGGCAGGCATTATAACCATTTCACCCTCCTTTAAGCGGAGGGCTTTGCCGGAGATAATAATCTCGGCTTCACCGTCAAGAAGATAAACAGAAGCATCAAACGGTGCTGTATGTTCACTCAATCCTTGTCCTTCACCAAAGGCAAACAGGGTTAGGGTTCCTGTCTTCTTATCAATTATTGTTCTGCTTACCACAGAGCCTTCCTGGTAGTCCACTAAATCAATTAACTTTCTAACTTGGGCAACAAGATTTTCAGCACCTGTTTGTTTTTCACCGTGTCCCACGTTTATCCCTCCTTGCTGTTAGTTATCTGATTCTAACCGTTTTAACAACCGTTCATCAACCCCTGTGAGTACAGGCTTTAACCCGTCAAGGAAAGAATTGAAAGGGTTCCGGGAGATATTGACAATGGGGAAATAGAATTGTTAAAGTGGTAAATGAAAATAATTATCATTTGCCTATTGAGATGAAACTCACCCGGAACAAGATAGCCTCTATATTGAGGCAGCATGGTTTTAAGCTAACTCCCCAGCGGCGGGCAGTGCTGAGTGTAATTGCTCTTAGCCGTGAACATTTTACCCCTGCTGACATATACCGCCGGCTGCATCAAGAATACTCAGATATCGGGCTGGTTACTGTCTATCGCACACTCCGTATACTTGCCGAGCTTGGACTTATCTGTGAGGTACACGCTGGAGGTAGCCGTCAGAGCTATATAATGAGAAGGCCTTCAGAACACCATCATCACCTGATTTGCTCTCACTGCGGCACGGTGGTTGATTTTGCCAATTGTGACCTTGCTGAGCTGGAACAAAAGCTAGCCCAAAAGACCGGTTTCGAGATAGAGAGACATCTTCTTGAATTCCTGGGCTGCTGTCGGAACTGCCGGGGAAAAGCCTAGCTTCTTCTTCGGCTTGATAATAATATTGATTTCAATCAACTGTGAGGGAGGATGCTCAAGCGAATAGCCGGCGAACTGAAGAGACATGTTCCCTTTACTGTTCTTGGAGCGGTTACCGGGATTGCCCTCATGGCTATAATAGTTGTCGGCAATGTCCCGGCCGTAATTTCCCAGGCTGCCTTTTATATCTTGCATCCCGCCCATGTTCTGTTGAGTGCTCTGGCGACTACAGCTATGTATAGGCGATATAGTAACGGTAGAATCTGGGCAGCGATTTTCGTTGGTTACATTGGTGCTATCGGCATAGCCACCATAAGTGACGCCATCATCCCTTACCTGGGAGGAACCCTGCTTCAGGTGGAAATGGAATTTCACGTACCCTTTATCGAAACCGAAAAGATACCTTTTATTGGAATCGAAGAATGGAAGCTGGTGAATTCCCTGGCTCTTGTCGGCATTGCCTTGGGTTATTGGAAGCAGGTAACTAAATTCCCCCACTTTGGACATGTATTGTTAAGCACCTGGGCGTCACTGTTCTACTTTGTTGCCTTCGGAATAACCCGTTGGATTCCTCTGCTGCCTTACACCTTCCTGTTCCTGTTTCTCGCCGTCTGGCTTCCATGCTGTCTGAGTGATATAGTGTTGCCTCTTCTATTCACAAAGGGACAGAAGGGCTTGTTTCGACAGACAGGTGATCTGCATTGCCACTGAATTTACATGGTTACTACCAGCTAACTGACTCTCTTAAATAAATGGCTCAAATACAGTATGGTCTCAGGATATCAAAAACGGTACAATGTTGGTATCGTTCGGCATAGTTCCCGAAACACTGCCAATGGATTGAACTTCGATGAAAGCTCTGGTTATCAACTGTGGCCCGCATATTCGTTACCCACATAAGGACTGCTCTTAGTCAACCGCTGTACATGGCCCATATCCTCAAGGAAACCGCACGTGTTCTCGGTGTATAACGCGAGGAAATCCTTACCTCTGAAGAGCAAGCAGCACTGGATGGGCAGTCATCCCCCGAGGGAGTAATCATCCAGGTATAGATGCAGAGGTACCCTTAGGTGGAGCCGGGGTATCAATTCTGGAATCAGTACAAAATCTTCCTAAATTGGGAACTCTGTGTTACAATGGTCGACTAGGAGCAATTCCAGACAGCTAAGATTAACCAAGGTGGGTTGCCCAATGTCTAGCACTTATCCTTTAAAGCTCTGGCACTTTATAGCATGGCGAGGCGTTAGAGGTAGCGTTGGAAGTCGTATATAGAGTACTTATTATAGGTCTAAGTATAGGGGCTATTTACGCTTTAATTGCGATTGGTCTCAATCTCGTGTGGGGCACTATGCGCATGTTAAACATAGCCCACGGGGATTTAATCATGCTTGGGGCCTTTGCAGCATACCTGCTCTTCACCGGGCAAGGGATAAACCCGTTTCTCTCCGGCCTTCTGGCCGCTTTAGGTGTGGGAGTTATAGGTTTAATTACCTACAAACTGCTATTCTCGTCCAGCATCCGAGCAGCAAAATCACTGGAGGGTCTTGAGGCTAACTCCCTTTTAATTTTCTTTGGCTTTCTAATCCTGATCGAAAATGTGGCGTTGTTATTGTGGGGCGCTGACATAAGAGCATATTCCTATCTGACACAGAGTGTTAGCCTTTTGGGAACTCCTCTGGCGGTTAACCGGCTGGCAGCCGCTTTGATAGCCATTGCTGTCTGCGTAGGGTTTTACATTTTCTTACAGAAATCTCTATTCGGTAAGGCGATCAGAGCAGTAATACAGGATAAAGATGCTACCCAGCTTGTGGGGGTAGATACAAATAAGATATACATGTTCTGCTTTGGCATGGCTTTTGCCATGGCTGGCTTGGCCGGCGCTCTCATCAGCATGCTCTATTCCGTCTCGCCTTTTATGGGGTTCCCCTACACAATGATGGCTTTTGTCGTCATAATTTTGGGTGGATTAGGCAATATTTTGGGTAGTTTAATCGGCGGATTGTTACTGGGGCTTATCACCACTGCCGGGGTAACATTGACCAGCCCCGGTTACGCGTTCGTCATTCAATATTCCTTACTCGTTCTGATAATTATTTTTATGCCCGCGGGCATCCTGGGTAGGAGAATGCAGTGAAATTGAATTTGAAGACGATAGCACCATCGGCTGTCATCCTCATTATTTTGGCAACAATGCCATTATATACGTCAGGTTACATTACTTCTCTACTCGTTGTCATCTTAATGTATGCTGGACTGGCTGTAAGCTGGCTCATCTTTTCCGGCTATACCGGGTACATCAATTTAGGAACAGTTGCATTTTTTGGACTGGGCGCCTACGTTGCCGTTGAACTCTGGCCCTCGCTGCCTTTCCCTGTTCTCGTTATCCTTGGTGGACTGGTTAGTATGGGTTTCGCTTTACTTATCGGTCTTCCCTGTTTAAGGATTAAAGGTCCTTATTTTGTTATTTTAACCCTGGGATTAAGTGAGCTTCTCAAGTTCGTCGTTGAGAGATATGAAGTCCAAGTGAAAGGTGCGTTGGGCACAATGTTACTCAATACCCCTTCAACTGAAACGCTTTACTACTCGCTATTGATAATCGTTGTTGCTGTAGTAATTACTGCCCATATCATCAAAAATTCCAGGTTCGGGCTTGGTTTGCTTGGTATCAAGGGGAATGAGGAGGCGGCTGCGGCTATGGGATTAAACATCACCAAGTACAGGCTAATGGCTTTTGCTATCAGCGCCTTATTCATGGGATTTATTGGGACGGTTATGGCACTGCGGTGGAGCTTCATTGAACCAAATACCGCTTTTAATCCCTTAATAACTTTTCAAGTGGCTATAATGGCTATTCTAGGTGGCATGGATGATTTCCGAGGACCTCTATTAGGTGCCACTATTCTCATTTTAATATCAGAGATTCTCGGGATAAGGTTTGTTTATCATTATATGATTATTCTGGGCATTACTTTAATCCTGATAATCAGGTTCTTACCTGAGGGGCTGTTAGGGACAATTAAAAGGATACGCATTGTTAGGAGACAGTATATTAGTTCATAAATAACCGTAATCTAAAGGATTTTGCCGAATTAGCTTCTGGTAAGTTATGGGAGGTGAAGAATGCAGCTGCTTGAGGGAGAAGGGTTGACCAAGCATTTTGGTGGGGTTGTTGCTTTACATAATGTGAGTTTCCATGCTGTGAGTGGTGAGATTGTAGGGCTGATAGGACCTAATGGCGCTGGTAAAACAACTCTTTTCAATCTGATCAGTGGGGTCTATCCACCCAGTAGTGGCGCTATTAGGCTTGAGGGGGAAAAGATCAGCGGACTTAGACCTTACCGAATTTGCCGACAGGGGATAGCCAGAACTTTTCAGCTAACCAAGTCTTTTACCAATATGAGTGTGGTTGAGAATATCATGTTTGGCGCACTTTTCGGCAGGGAGCACCGGGAAAACTTGAGAAGTGCCCGTGAAGAGGCTATTAAATTAATGGAGTTTGCTGGGCTAAAGGGAAAGACGGATATGCCAGCATCAGACCTGATTCAAGTCGATGCTCGGAGACTGGAGTTAGTTAGGGCATTGGCAACAAACCCGAAAATCTTGCTACTTGACGAGGTCATGGCCGGGCTAAACCCATCAGATATTGCTGAAGCTGTGAAATTAATCCGGAAAATAAGAGATGAAATGGGAATAACTATCCTGATGGTTGAGCATATCATGAGCAGTGTTATGGCTATTTCTGACCGGGTAATGGTTCTTTGCAATGGTCAGAAAATTTGCGATGGAACCCCGCAAAGAGTCTGCGACGACCCGGCAGTTATAGAAGCCTATTTAGGGGTATCGGAGGAACAGTGAACACCAAAACCGAAGGTATGTTAAGCATTAAATCCTTATCTGTTTTTTATGATAAGAATCAGGCTTTGTGGGACATATCTTTTGATGTTACGTCAGGAGGCTTAATTGCTATTCTCGGGTCCAATGGTGCCGGAAAAAGCACTCTCCTGAATACTCTGGCCGGGCTTTTAAAAGCAACCTCTGGAGATATTGTTATTGTGCCAACGACCCACA
>SDBV01007354.1_pt1 | contig 15080 bp, 24 predicted proteins | sample 2277081 | NCBI WGS metagenome assembly SDBV01 (sample SAMN10402039, study PRJNA504765) | marine sediment metagenome | isolation source: marine sediment core GS10_PC15, 223 cmbsf | place: Arctic Ocean: Southern Knipovich Ridge | collected 2010
AATAAAATAATAGAAAATAAGGAATAAAAAATCAAAACATATATATACTGAACAATGTTATTATATTGTATTAAGTATTAAAATTTGAGGTGTGATAAACGATATATGATAATTTCAAAATTCAAAGTTATAATTATTGACTCACCCTATTCCCAAGGATAAGGAACTGTCCCGTTCCTTATATTTGGGAAAAATTACGTTCAGACATAAGAGGTTCCTATTAAATCAACTATGATGTGAAAATACCTCTCGTTTGTTATATTTAAGGCAACAGGAAGTTCCTATTAACCACACTCGACAATGTAATTTACTTCCCGCTTTAATTCATATTAAAAAAAAGAAGATGAAAGCTACAATAAGATTATTCAAAGCAGTTCCAATAGAAACAAAAAGAAAAAAAAATCCTTCTAAAGAATTATTAAAATCAACTTTAAAAAGAGGGTTTATATTTTCTCCTGAAGTTATTTCTAATTATAAAGATTTAAAAAAGTTAATTGAATTAGTTGAAAATGAAATAGGATTAACACCAGAAAAATTAACTAATACATTTCATAAGTCTTGGAAAAAAGTTAGAGATGCTCCAATAGAACAATTAATAATAGAACAACTTATTCATTATTTTACTACTTATGGGTTTGAAGAATTAGGAATTTATAATAAAGAATCTGTATATATTCCAAGTGAAAAATTAGAAATTCCAAAGTTAAAAGAAGGTGGAATAAATATTACAGTTATTCATGGATATACAAAAAAAGAATTAAAGGAAAAATTGTTAAATTTATTATCTTCTGGTATAGCATTACATCAAGAAACTATTGTAGATATTTATGAAGTATGTAAATTTGTGAAAATTAATAAAAATGATTTAGAAAAAATTAAAAACAAAGAAGTAAAAATAAAATTATATGATGAATTAGGAATAGTTCCTAAAAATTCTGTTGAATTTTTAAGATACATTATTTATAAAACAACAGAAAGTACTTTAATTATTAAAAATGCAAAAATAATTGAACAAATTAAAGAAGGTGTTGATAATAATATAGTAGATATTTTTGCAAAATATAAAAAAGAATATGGATTACAAACATTAGCTGAAACATTTTATAGATTTAAACCTCTTTATTTAGCTTTTAGAAAACATGATAGTTTAAAACCTATAATTAATAAAATAAGAAAATTAGCAAAAACATATCATGAACCTATGGAAGAAGATTATCTTAATAATATTACTGAAAAAATAAAAAATGATAAAGGAATTGTAAATCAAATGTTGTTAAAAGAATTATCTAATGTTAATATATTTAGAAAAATTAGATTAGCTTATGCACTTAAATTTAGAACAACAGATTCAGACGGTATTCTTTATAGAATAAGAAATGGAAAAAGTTATGCTAAAGAATTTAATTTTGCTAATCAAAAACAAGCTAAAAAAATATTAGATATTGTATTAGATACAATAGTTAAAGATATTGAGAAAAATGTAAAAGGTAAAAAAATATATGTTCCAGAAAATATAAATTATACTCTTCCAGTAACAGAAAAACAATTTACAGGAAATATTCCTTCTGGAAGTTATGTAACAGTTGATAAAGATATGGTATTTGGAATACATTGGGAAAATTTAAAAGGATATAGAGTAGATTTAGATTTATCATTAATGAATGTTGATGGAAAAATAGGATGGGATAGTTCATATAGAAATGATAAAGGTTCAATATTATTTTCTGGAGATATTACAGATGCACCTAGACCAAAAGGAGCTACAGAATTATTTTATGTTAGAAAACAAAATAAAGAAGCACATTTATTATTGAATAATTATTTTAATTTTAGTGAAAATCATCCTGCACCTTTTAAAATTATTGTAGGACAAGAACAAGTAAGTAATATAGATGAAGATTATACAATTAATCCTAATAATGTGAAAATAATTGTACCTTCAATTATTGATGTTCAACAAAAAGTATTAGGATTAATAGTTACAACAACAAAAGAATGTAGATATTATTTTACAGAAACAGGATTAGGAAATTTTAGAACGTCATCTGATAAAGATTATGTTGGATGGGCTAGAGATTATTTATTACATTACTATGAAAATTCAATAAAATTAAATGATTTATTATTAAAAGCTGGAGCAAAATTTGTTAAAGATAAAGAAAAGGCAGATGTAGATTTATCTCCAGAACAATTAGAGAAAGATACAATATTAAATTTATTAAAATTAGGAAATGCAAAACGTTAGGTTGACAAAAAGGACAGAAAGGCACTCTCTTCCTACTGTCTGGAGACACGAAGTTTAGCCTGAGTATGCTTACAAAAGGAGAGAAGTAGCACAGGAAAGCGGATACCATCAACTAACGTTGCAAAATTTCCTAATTATTATTTAAGATAGAAATATAAAAGTTAGTGAAACGAATCAAAAATGGGAAAAACAAAAAAACAAAGATTTTTTGAAGAATTAACCAAACATTATGTAGACTTTGCTGCAAGTAATATAAAGATAGTAAAACATTTTGCTGATATAAAAAAGAAGTATCCTAAAGAAGTAGAACTATTAAGAGATTTCCAGAAAGATGCAAATATCCCTTTTACAGATGGATTAATTTATAAAGAAAAAGGCAGGTTCTATGAACTGATGTTAAGATGTGGTGATTTAGCTAAGAGGTTTAATATTTTTTATGACCTATCTTTTCAAGAATTAAAGCAACTAGAAAAAGATTTAATAAAACTATCAATTAAAAAATGGGAAAAACAAAAAAAGTAATTGGAAAAGATGAACTTAAAAAACGTATAACAATTTATCTAGTAATAGTTGGAATATTATTATCATTCTTAGGCGGATATTATTTATTTACTACTCTTGATTTTACTTCTAATGCTATTAATATAACTAAAGAAAATTTTAATATATGGTATTTATTAATATTATGGGTTATTTTAAGTGAAATTATGTATATATATATTACATTTACGGAATCAGAGTTAAGACAATATCAAAGAACTAATTGGAAAGGATTAAAAGTTATAGGATATATTATATCAATGTTATCTATTATAGGTGCTACAGCTATAATAGGATTAATTAAAGGACTAATAGAAAAATTAACACTAAGTATATTATTATTAATAGGAAAATATATATTATATGGAGCAATAATATTATTTGGAATATATGTATTATGTATTATAAATAGAAAGATATATAATTATATAGCAGATAACTTTTTTAAGTAGAGGTTAAAAAAATGATGATAGGTTCAAGACAAATGAAATTTGATTGTGCAAATGTACCTCCTATAAAATATTCTGAAAAAATAAATATTGTAGGATATGAAAGTATTGTAAATGTTTTTACAGAAGCAATATTAAAAAAAATGTGTCAAGCATATCGTGATTCAAAAGAAAATAAGAAAAAATATCCTCATATTCAGGAAATGATTGATAAGAATAGAGCAGAATTTAAAAATTGTATTGAACAAACAATTCATTTTCTTAATTATATAAAAGCTATTAATCCTAAAAAAATTACCAGTATAGTTTTATGGAAAGAGGCAGTGAAAATGCACCCATTTTTTGAAGGAATTAACTGTTCTTTAAAATCTATGTTAATTGAAAAACATAATCCTGTTGCGGCATCAGAAATGAATAAAGGAGCTGTTTGGGCAAGTTATAATTTAGATAAAATAAGTGAGGCAGTGCTTTATATTATGGAGTTTTTTCAAAAAGAAAAGCTATTTAATAAAGTTGAAGATATTATAAAAACAAAAGAAGTTGAAAAGTGGATAGTGGAATATAATAAATATGTAATAAAAAATAAAGATAAAATTATACAAGAAAATAAGGAAAGGGAAGAACATAGAAAAAACGATATAGAAAGTATTGATAAAAAATTAAACGATTTAAAAAATGGTTTGGGAGAAAAATAATGAAAATGATAATAATTTGTTTGTTAATAATAAGTTTGGTGATTTTAGTTGGATGTGATGGTGAAGATTACTCTAAATATGAAATCACTACTTATTGTAGAGGTTTAGGTTATGATTATGCTGTGGATGGATGGAAAGGGTTTCGTTGTTATCAAGATTCAATATTTATTTATAATGAAAAGTATGAAAAGGATAAATTAGACGATTTAAAAAATAGTTTGGGAGGATAATAAAATGGAAGAAGGTACATCAAATATAATAATAACCACATTAGTTATTATAGGAATATTAGGTTTTGTTTTTTTAATTGCTGGTTCATATTATTTAAATAATGTAAAAAGAATTGAAAATTTTCAATTAACTATTACAGAATTATCAGATGAACAAAAATGTATGCATATTTGCGGATTTAGATTTCGAGATAGTGTATATTTAGACCAATATAAATTTTGTTTAGAAAAATGTGATAGAATATCAGAAAGAGAAAATACAAATTGTAATTTAATAATAAAATAATTTAGGAGGAAATTAAAATGGAAGAAGAAAACGTGGAAACAGTAAAAAATACTGAAAATGTAGAACCAGTGGAAAATACAGAAAACGCAGATAATACTTTTGAAGTAGCAATTGAAAAAATGTTACCAAAAGAAATTAATTTTGAAGAAAAAATTAATGAAATGTTAGAATAAATTGTGTTTAAAATTTAGGGAAGAGTCGATAGACACAATTAGAAAACATGGTTTCTAACCATATAGGGTTTACGCACCTCGTTTTCCTTCTGAGTGTGTTCGACAAACTTCCTTAAATTTTTAATTTTGAAAAGAGTGATTAAAATAGAATGTAAATGTGAAGAAGAAGGTAGAGTTGTTTCAGTTACAGAAGATGGAACCACATATTGTACACTTTGTAATAAGGTAATAAAAAATGGATAAATTAATATTATTTAGTGGTATAATGGGAATATTAACTATTACTTTATTTACCATTAAATGGCCTATTGGTATTTTATTTTTTATTTTTGCTATGGGATTTCCAATATTATTTCCAAAAACGTTTAATAAAATTGCAAATGATAATAAATATCAAATAAAAAATCACTAAATTTATATAGTGATATAATATTTATAATATATATAGTAAAAGGAGGAAAAATAAAATGCAAGAATTAGTAAAACCAGAACAAACAATAGATTATGAAGTTGTTAGTGAGTTTGCAGGACATCAACCAAACAAAGGAGTTAAATTGGTAGATGCAGCAAAAGATATTTTTTCTAAAGTAAAAGAAAAAGCAATGCAGTGTGCAGTAAAAGGTGAATTTATTCAATTTGAGACAATAAATGAATTACAAGAGAAATTATTAAATGCTGCTAAAAATGGATTTAGTATTAGATGTTATGATGAAAACGTGGGTGGTTAAACTTATAAGTAGTAACAAAATGAAAGAAAAATGGAAACCTATTTTAGGATATGAAGATTTATATGAAGTTAGTAATTTAGGTCAAATTAAGTCTTTAGCCAGAAAAGTAGGAAGAGGTTATAAAGGTGTAAATCATATTTATTCTTTTGATAGAATAAGAAAACAAGGTTTAAATCAATATGGTTATAAACAAGTTTCATTAGATGGAAAGATTAAACCCAAATGTGGCATAGTTCATAAAATAGTATTAATGACATTTAATCCTACAACAGATACAACATTAGAAGTTAATCATAAAAATGGAATTAAAACAGATAATAGTTTAGAAAATTTAGAATGGGTTACATCAAAAGAAAATAAAAAACATGCTTTTAAAATAGGATTATGTAATCATAGACGTGGTGAAGGATTATATAACACTACATTAAAAGAAAAAGATATTTTAAAAATAAGAAAATTACGTGAACAAGGATTAGGATATAAAATATTAGCAAAAATGTTTAATGTTTCAACTTGGTGTATATCAAATATTGATAAAAGAATGAGTTGGAAACATATATAAAATAGAGGTAAAATAAAAATGGTAAAAATGCATAAACATAAAGGAGTAGAACGTTCAGATACAGGAGCATTAAAAAATCATCCTGTTACACAAAAACATAAAATTCTAGGCGTCCGATTAGCACATAATAAAACATTTGGATATCAAGCAAAAGTTAAAGCAAAGGTAAAACCAAAAGTTAAAAGAACAATTAAAATTACATTTAAGAAACATATATTATGTCCTGTAGATAATCAAGGATATATACATATAGATTTAAGAGAAGTTAAACAAAAAGGAGTACGATTAAAATTTGAGAGACGGGAAGGGAGAACCAAACGAACTGTAGGATTACAGATAGAGAAATAATCTCTTTTCTTTTTTATTTAAATAGGTAGCACAATATGGTAGACTTTAAAATCAATAAATATTATAATAAAGTATGTACTGATAATGATGCATTACTTCCATTAGCAATATTATATTTACTTGCTGTACCAGTTATTTCAACAGTAATATTATTTAGTTTATATTCTTTAACATCAACACAATGGATAATATTAGGAATAATATTTTTTATATTTATGGAATTAAGTACCTTAGATTTTGCATATGATGATAGGCATGAGGTAGATTGGGAAGATGCATTTAAATATAAAATAGGAGGAATGTTATCTGCCTTTCATTTAACAGGCACATTTATAATTTTACCTATATTATTATTTAAATTTGGTAAATATATATATCCTATAATTGTAGATTTTTTTACAGAAGAGTTAATGACATTGTTTGTAATATGGTTAGGAAGAATATTATTAATAATAGCAGGAATATATTTATTCTTTAAAATTAATCATTGGGCAATTAATTATGTAAGACGAGATAAAGATAAAAACATAGTAGAAAAATTAAAATTACGAATAAATGAAAGAAGAAAAAAACGAGGTATAAATAAAAAATGAGGAAAATAGCTTTGATAGGTTGTGGCGGGATTAATTCTTGGGTTGTTAAACATTTATATGATATTTTAAAAATCTTTGAAAAAGAGGAAATGATTTTTGTTAAATTATTTGATAAAGATGAAGTTGAGGAAAAGAATTTAAAACGTCTAAATCAAAATTTTGAAATAACAGACTTAATGAAACAGAAAGCAGTTGCATTAGGAAATAAATATAATTTTGATTTTGAAGTAACATTAATCACAGAAGAAAATATTGGAGAAAAATTACAACAATTTGACGATATAATTTTGGGAGTAGATAATCATAAAACAAGAAGATTATTATACAAATATTGTATAGAAAATCAAAAATATTTATTAGATATGAGAGCCCAAGGAACTCAAATGTCATTCTATATATTAGACAATAATAAAACCATGGAATTTTATGATAAGACTATGTTTAATAATAAAGATGTAATGGAGAAAAAAGGCAGTTGTCAATTACAAGCAGATATTGATAATGACCATATTGAAAATGGAAATAAAATTATAGCACACTTTGTTGTTTATGGAATTTACTTCAAACATTTAAGAGGAGAAACTCCAGCAATGAATGAATGGAGGCTAGCATATTAAAATGTCAAAAGCATTAAAAGGGACTATTTTTATAGGATTAAAAATTGTAGAGATTATAGCCTTTTTACTTTTTAATTGGTTAGGATATTATATAGGTTCTAACGCTAATGTGACGGAATTAAAAAGTGGAGTAGTACCAACATTATTAGAAAAAATAGCAATAACATTACTTGGTGATTTTGTATTAATACTGATATCTGTTCTTATTGTTGGAATAATATTTTTATTATATCATGGAATTTTAGGAGTTATAAGAAAAAATTTAGAATGGGCAGATAAATTTACAAACAACATTATTAATAGTAAGTTATTAAAAAATAAACAAGGAGGAAAAAATAAAAATGGATAGAATACAAAGATTAAAAAGTTTAGTAGGAAAAAAAGGTACACATTTGCAGATACACAGTTGTGAAGATGCATATGAAAAAGTAACCATTTTAGCTGTAGGAAAAAATTACATTGAATTTTTTGATGAAGAAAATGAATCAAATGTAGTTGCTAAATTAAAAGATTTAGATATATTTACATTTGAAGACACAGCAGAAAAAGAAGAAGAAAGTGAAGATGAAACTTGTGATGAATGTGGTGAATCAAAAGACGATTGTGAATGTAAGGAGGAAGATTAAAAATGGCATTAAAAAAAGTAGATGCAGTAAGCATGGAAAATGATAAAATTATATTAGCATCAATTGAAGACATTGAAGAATTTTATAAAACAATTAAAGATGATGAAGATATACTTTTAAGTTGGGACGAAAACGGAGTAAAACACACAAAATTATTTATTTGTGAAGGAATATTAACAAAATTGAAAGACGGTAGCTTAGAGTTAAGAGCCGAAGGAGGTAAGAAAAAATGATTGAATGGATTTTTATAGGATTAGGTATATTTGTAGCATTAATAATAGTATTATTATTTGCATGGTATGTAATTGTTTCACCAAGTGAAGCACATTTAGTTGTATCACCTTTTGGTAAAAAGGTTTGTTCCTCAGATGAAACATTACAACAAGATGGAGGCGCAAGTTATTTTGCTATTTGGGATTGGATACCATTTATTGGTAGAAGTATTAGACGAATGGATATAACTATTAAAGAATTAAAAGACACACAAGAAACATATGAAAAGAATCAAGCAAGATATAATGTTAGTAGTAGTTTAAAATATCGAATTGTTGATGTAAAAACTGCAGCACAAACATTTATTAGTGATGTTGAATTAAAAACACAATTATTAGAAGTTGTTAGAGCTTCTGTAAGAGCAGTTACAATAAAATATGATGTTGTAGACGCAAGAGCTAAAAAACAAGAAATGGCAGAAGAAATTGAAAAACAAATGATAGATGATTTAAATGGTTATGGATTAAAATTAATATCATTTCAATTAGTAGATTTCCAAGATACAGCAGATAGTAAAATTATTAGTGATATTTCAAAAAGAAGAGAAGTTGAAATTGAAGCTAATACAAGAAAACAAAATGCTGAAAAGAAAAAAGAAGCTAGAATAAAAGAAGCTGATGCTGAGGAACTTGCAAAACGAAGAGAAATTGAAAAAGACCAGAGAATTGGTGAAAAAGAACAAAACAAAATTCAATTAATTGCTGAGCAAGAAAAAATAGCTAAAGAAAAACAACTAGATGTTATAAGAGTTGCACAAGTTAAACAAGCAGAAATTGATAGAGAACAAGCTTTAGTAGATGTTAAAAAAGAAAAAGAAGTAGAAGCTATTAAAAAAGAACAAAAGAAACTTCAAGGAGAAGGAGATAGAGATAGAGACATCGAACAAGCAAAAGGTGAAGCAGCAATAATTTTAGAAAAATTATTATCTGAAGCAAAAGGTAAAGATGAATTACAAAAAGCTTTAAATAAATTTGAAGATAAAGCAATAAGAGCTTTAACAGCAGAAATAATTGTAGCTAAAGATGAAGCAATCGGAGTACAAACAGCTAAATCATTAGAAAAGGCAGATTTAAGAGTTTTCGCAGGTGATGGTGCAAACGGAAAAGCTGGATTTGAATTAGGTAAACTAATTGAAGCTACAAGTGTTGGAAATCCTGTTGCAGCAGATGCATTACTTAATAAACTAGGAAGACCAAATGATTTAGGTTTAACACCATTCGGTTTAATGAAATTAGCAGATATGGCTAAAATAGCTGAAAAAGAAAAAGAAGACAAAATAGCTAAACAAGCTGAACATATCAAAAAAGCTAAGGAAGTTGAACGTAAAACTAAAAAAACTAAACAAGCTGAAGAAGATAAACAAGCTAGAATAGCTAAACGTAAAACTGAAAAACTTGTTAAATAAATAGATTTTTTATTTTATATGTTTGTGTATTACTACACATAAAAACCAGTGTTAAAACAAAGGAAAACGTGGTTTTTTGTGTGTAAAAATACACTACTTTATTTATTTTTTACATTAATATAATATATCAAAGGGTAAGTTAAAATATGGGATTTTATAATAAAGAAGATAGTGATAGAAAGAAATTATTAAAACAAGAAGAGAAATTATTAGATGAAAGAAGAAAAATTTCTAAATTACCTTTAAAAGAACAAAAAATTGCTTTAGAAGAACTTAATAAAAAATATCAATTAGATGTTCCAAAAAAAGAAATTGAAAAAGTTATCAAAGAAGATACATTTGAAAAACGTGCAACATTAAATATTGAATCAACAAAAAAAGAAATAACAGAAGAAGAATTAGAAGTTTTAAAAATACAAGAAAAAATAAAACGAGCACAAGGACTATTATTTAAAGCTGATTCTAAATTAGAAAAAGATTATAATATAAAAGATGATGATGATGATTCATCATATAATACAACAAGTTCTTCTTTTAGACGCTTTCATCATATTGGAATAATTATACCTATAATTATAATTGCATTTGGAATTTCTATGATATTTGGATTAAAACCTTTAATATTTATATTAATTGTTATACCATTAATTCCTATAATATTTATGATACTAAATGGCAATCGTCATCTGTTTGCTATTATTCCTGGAGTAATAGGTATAGGTATAGTATTAACAGTTGGATGGTTAATTATTTCACAAGTTACAAAACAAATATCAGTAATGGAAGAAGATGAAACAGTAACTGTATCTATATCAGATGGAAGTGTAAATTCAACTGAAATGATAAATATAGAAAGAGTAATTCTTCCAATGTTTGATATTATTGCATTAGGAATAATAGTTATGTCTGCCTTTGGATTAATAAGAATATTTGAATAAAATATTGTCATCACTAAGTTTATATAGTGATATTACTTTGTATATATGTATAAAAAATAAACGAGGTGTTTGAATGCCATATAAAAGTAGATACAGACGAAGACACAATTATAATGATGATGAAGACGAATCTTATAATAATGATAGTATAACATTAACCGAATTTAAATTTTATAATACAAAGAAAAAAGTTATTTCTAAAAAAATTTTAGATGATATAGAAAATGAATTTAAAGAAACAAGAAAACTTATCTCAACTTTTACTAAAACTGAAGCTGCATCATTGTTAGGTTTAAAAGATTTTGAAAACATTCATTCGGAAAGAGCGTTTGAAATTATTTCCAAAAAAATAAGAAAAAAAATAAGAAGAAATATTTATTGGACGAATAAAAACTTTGCAAAATATGGAATTGGTTTTCAATTTACATATCATCCTACAAAAATATATATTAAGATTTTAGAATTTAAATCAACTGTATATGAAAGTGGAAGTAATAATAAAAAAGAATATGAAATTAAATTTACCGCAACAGAATTTTGTAATTTGAATAATATTTATAATGAAAAAGTGTTCTTAAATTTTGAATTAACAGAAATTCAAAGAAATTTTATGCATAAATTATTTTATAATGAAAATAGAATTTTTAATTATTTTCAATTTTTTAATTCATGGAATGAAATTTTAGATTATATTGTAAAATATGATTATTTAAAAAATTATGAAACCTCTTGTAATAATTTTGATGAAATTAAACCATATTTAAAAAAATTCTTTAATACAGAATTAGAAAAAAAATCTAAATATCAATTTATTGGTTCATCTGGTTATAGAGAAAAAACATATCATATTATCAAAGTTATAGAAAAAAGAATTGAAAATATAAATTATAGAATAGCTGTTTGTGCAAATTTAAGATATAAAGATGAACTTGAACACGAATTTAAAATATTCAAAGAAACAGATAAAGAATATAATTATATAGATGAAGATAGAATTTTATTTCATTCAGGACGTAATTTATTTTTAGATTTATCATTAAATTCTTATGACCAAGGAAAATTAATTGTAAATCATAAATTAATTAAAAAAATGGAAGATAATATAGGCGAAATTTTAAACCAAAATGAAATTGTTATAACACCTATGATTTATAATTTTTATAAAAACAGAGTGAGTTCGTTTGATGATAATGAAGATTATTTAACACATAGAGAAAATTTAATTATCAAACAATATGGTAAACTTTTAAAAAACGGACGTAAAATTAAATTTGGTGATACAATTATAACCAAACGAGGAATAGAAATTTCAGGACAACATTTTAAAATTAGATTTAATAAAAATTTTATAAATCTAAATGCTGAATTTAATCAAGTAAAAAAAGCATTAAATATCAAAGACGCAAATTATAATTTTAATATAGTTTATGAAAATCTTTTACAAGTATCTGTAATCAATAAATTTAAGACAAAAAGTTATACCAGTGATTTTAAAAATGTTGAATTTCAGGTAAATAATATAAATATTAAAGTTGAAAAAATTAATAATAGAATGAGAATAAATGATAAAGCTTGTAGAATAAGTGATGTATATCACATATTATCAAAAGCAATTTGTTATAATAATCAAAAAGAATTTGATTTATATGTTAAAGACGTAGCATATATAGGTGTTGAATGGATGAAAATGATTTGTGATGGAATACAACTCAACTTAAATAATCCTTTTACTGGAATTTTTCAAAAAACAAAACAATCAAGTATAGGAAATATGTATATGAGATTTAGTTTATTATGGGATATAGAAAAAAGAACACACGTTTATCTACTTTTAAATGATAAAAAATATTTAATTAGATATAAAGGTAAATTTAAAAGACTTTTTGATTATCCGAGTAGAACACTTTCATTAGAAACATTAAAAAGAGAATTATTAGAATGTTTGAATAAAATAACAGAAAAAGATATTTATGAAATTGTTAATAATGCAATTAAAGAAGCTGAAATTATTCAAAAACGTGGTGATGAATTAGTAGCAAATACTATTATTGATATAAAAGCTAAAGAAACAGAATTAGAAATTCATGGACATAAAATATTTGGTTATAAATTTAAAGGACGTATTAGTAATATTGATTATTTTATTGAAAAATCATCTCTAAGTGTTTATAAAAAAATAAATGGACAATGGAATCAAAGATGTGTTGTTGATGACCATACAAAACAAAGAATTTTTGAAGATAGACTTGCCAATAGATTAGTGAATATTTATAATGAACCAAAAAAGATTTATACGATTATTTAAAATGAAAACCCCAAAATTATATATTTTGATAAATTATAAAAAAACAAATCACAATAATATTGGTTTTTTTAACAAACTATTTGGTTTTATTCCACATGGACAATATATATATTATCCATATAATTTAGCAAAACAACGTAAAATTTATATTTATTTAAATACACATTTAGATGAAATAAAAAATAAAAGAAAAACAAAATATGCAATTCAAAAATTATTAATTAAATAAATTTGTGATACAATTTCACATGAATTTTTTCATCATACAATAAAAGATTTAAACATAGATATAACAAACAACCAAGAACACAAAATTATAAAATTAATAGGTTTTAATTAAGTTAATATTTAGTATTAATTAACAAAAAAACCATACTTAAAACAAAGGTATTCAGTTTTTAAAAACATATAAATTTATATAATACTTATGATTTTAATTTATTACAATAAAAATGAAAGAAAAAGAACATAAAATTAAAAGACATTTTTTTAAAGATAGTTATGACCATAGAAAATGTACAGATTGTAAAGGTAAAGGAATAGGAGAAGAATATACTGAAACAGAAGAAAATAATGTTAAACTAAAAATAATAACAAACAGATATAAATGTGAAACTTGTGATGGCAAAGGTATTGAAAAATATATTAAAAAATATGCTGTCTTTAAAAATTTAAAAATTGATACTCCTTTTCCAATAAGTTTAGACTTTGATATATTTAGCAAACATATCAGATTTTCACCAAGAGGATGGGTTAGTATTTTTGCATGGATAGCTAGAAAAATTATTTGGAATTTATATTTACATAAACTATTTAAGAAATTAAAAATTCCTTTTGAATATTATGATATTAATTCACATGATATTTATTTTGAATTATTAGGTTTTAATTATTGGGGTAGTGATTATATGTCTGAATATTGTACAATAATTTTTAATGTTTTAGGATTTGAATTAAATATAGGTTGGACACCTATTATGAAATATCATAATTGTACTAAGTGTGGTATGCTTACTCCTATACTTAAAGGAAAAAAAACTAAATTATGTTTAGATTGTGAATATCCTAAAGAAAGAATTACAATAGAACCAGAAATAAAAAAGATAAATTAAATGAAAGGACATTTTTATACTCAATATAGAGGAAGAATACATATTATAAAATATTTTACAATAGACGATTTTAAATTTACAGTTCAATTATGGAGTTGTTATATAAAAATGCCTAAACCATCTATGTTTAGTAAATATGGAATATAAAATGGAAAGATACTGTTCTAAATGTCAAAAAAATGTAAAAATTAGAGACACAGGTTGTAGATATGTTTGTATAATCTGTGGTGAATGGTGTAGAAACGCAACAAAAATAGAGATATAAAAATGAATAAATATAAAAGATTATTAATATTATTATGTGCTATTACAAATCTTAAAAAAGGTGATTTACCTTTACAATGTAAAAATGATATTATTCCTATATTAAAAAGAACTATAAGAGATGAAATAACAGTTATAGAAATAATAAATAAAACCAAAGATAAAAAATGAATCTTTCAAATTTAAATGAATATAGAAAATCACGATTAGAAGATTATTTAAATGAATACTATAATATACCTTACAAAATGATGGAAGATATGACAAAACACCAATTAATAAATCTTGGTAGAAATTTAGATATAAGACAAATAAAAAATAATATTAAAATGCGAAGAGAAGGAATGGAATATAGAAGAATTATAAAATTCGCAATAGAACAAAAAACAGAAATTAATGCAATATGTAATGGTTGTGGAAAAATATTTGAAGATGGCACTATTAACGGATTAAAAGCAGAACATAAATTAATATTACATCAACCTTTCTGTAAACATAAACAAGAAAAATTTTTAATTAATACTTAGTACTATTTTTATAAAATACCATAGTAAAACGCAGAATAACACAGTTTTTATACATAACATATAGCAAAAAAACTAATAAGTTAAGTCTGTTACAAATTCTTCATTTATAGAAACAGTTTCAGTTATCTTAGGAAGTTTTCTTTTTTCCCATTTTAGTTGTCCAT
>SDBV01007355.1_pt1 | contig 15080 bp, 12 predicted proteins | sample 2277081 | NCBI WGS metagenome assembly SDBV01 (sample SAMN10402039, study PRJNA504765) | marine sediment metagenome | isolation source: marine sediment core GS10_PC15, 223 cmbsf | place: Arctic Ocean: Southern Knipovich Ridge | collected 2010
GGATTAAAAGGTTATTTTGGCCACCGAACTGCCTAATAGGCAGATAATCAATCTATTACTTTAGCTGTCTGAGCAATGCAAGTTTCAAGACTCCATAAGTTTTCAAGGACGGAAAGAAGGAAACAGAGAGTACAGAGGGCACAGAGATTTGGCCGGCTTGATGAGAATAAGGATGGGAAAGGCGAAGGCAACGGCGTTGTACTAACGCGAAACTTCGCGCTAAAACACACCCTTTAATGGTAAAAAGAAGGCAAAAAGACGGAAAAAAGCATAAAAAAAGGGAAAAGAAAGAAAAAAAGGCGGTTTTATGTAGTGATTCGTGACTTGTGACTCGTGATTCGTGGTGGAGCCGGGAGTCTTGCAAGGCTTAAGAGGTCTTTTCGGCTGATAATGCCAACAAGTTTGCCGTTGGATGTAATAGGTACCCTGCGGAAATTTGAGGTCATCAGGCACTTACAGACATTGGAGAGCGTGTCAGTTTTTTCGAAGGAAACGACTTCCTTAGTCATAAAATCACTTACTTTCATCTTAGCGTCATCAGATGAGTATTCCAAGGACTGAATTTTATGTAAGAGGACCAGTACATTCTTTTCAGAAATGATCCCCACTACTTTACCATTATCGTCAACAACCGGCAGGCCCGTGATGTTGTATTTTGTCAGTATGTCAATCGTTTCGAGAAGGGTGTTATCCGGGGTAGTGGTTATTAATTCTCTGCTCATTACTTCTACTATTTCAGCCATAATATATTCCTTGTTAGAATTCTATTACCAAGCATTGTTGATATGTCAGAAGTAATTCAGTATAATTGTCGGCTATTTCCATGAATGTCTTTAGGGTAATTGCCCCCATGGAGCGTAGAAAGTCTTAAAAATGCAAAAACAAAGGTTTTCCTGTATGTTTTCCAGCCTCGGCTGGATCAAAAGGTATTTTTTGCCACCGAGCTGCCTAATAGGCAGATAATCAATCTATTACTTTAGCTGTCTGAGCAATGCCGCGAACAAGACTCCATAAGTTCACCCGCCGGTTTTAAGTTTTAAGTGTTAAGTTTTAAGACAGGATCGGGAAAAGCACGAAATCCGAAGCACGAAATCCGAAGCACGAAATCCGAAACAAATACTAAATTCTAAAAGCAAATGTTTTAAACGGTTCGGCTTGCGCCGAATTAGGGATATTATCCACAGATTTCACTGATTTTTAAAAAGATAAAAGCTGATATCCGAGTGCTTAAATACCTGGGGCATGAATTGCCCTAAACTGCCGGAAAAGACCCCTGGGGTCTTTAGTTGTGCTAATTTTCCTAAACAAGTTCAAAGCCCACTCTAACGAGATTTTTTGGATAATCTACCAAGATGTGAGGTTCTACTACTTTTACTCCAACGGACTTTCCGAGTTTCAATTTCAAGCTGCTCGCTCAACTGATCAATTAAGGGGTAATATACTTCAGGCATCTCATAACCAGCTATTACTCCCTTTATTGATGAACTAATATCAAGATACTCTAGCTTACCATCTGGATCAAATACAACTGCCCGATATTCCGCTTCATCTCTGTAATCAATATGCTTTCGGTAAAAGAATTCCTCTGAATTCTCTATAACATGATTACGTGAATATTGCTCAACACCTTCTGTTTCAGCTCTATTACCATTGAGAGTGATTGTATCCCATGGCATTCTACCCTTTTGAAAATATTGAACATAACCGGATTTGTAATCAACTATTTCGTGCCGTTTTGTTTTCAGTTCCTTCTCTAAGCCATCTTTGGAGAAGACGAGGCATATTCCACAATGATTTTCACTATACTGTGACCACATGCGGGATTTATTCCAACCCTCTAAACAGTTATGCTTATCCACAACAGTATTGTTATCGTTTAGAATTAGAGTGGGCTTTTTATTAGAACAAAAGCACAATACTCTGGACTCAGATAGTAATATTCTATTGATAATTGGATGAGCTTTTTTTGAAATTTCGCCAGTTGAATCTTCAGGCAAACCTTCGGAGAATATACTGAAAATCTTAAATTTATTTTCTATAGGATCATTTGTGTCTTTTAGCAGAGATAGTTTAAGCTTCTTTGTAGGCAGGATGCTTTCTATTGCAACGGATAGCTTTGTATAATGGAATAGTGCATCGTCAGTATTGACATATTGGTCTAGGTCTAGTTTCATTTCTCTTTTGCCAAATAACTTTTTGATTCTGTTCCATATTCTCAGCCACAATTTTTTCATCTTTCTCTGTACCTTGTGGCTAAACAAAGCTTTCTATCTTTTCTTTACAAATCTTTTCTGTTACTTCATGTACTTTTTTGACACATGGGACTAATTGTTTCCGTTGCTTTTTTAATAGTACTTATGCTAACTTGTGAGCGATCTGTTCTTCGATAATGTCTCTGACGGCCAGGGCAATTATATTATTACCGTTTCTTTTAAAAAAATTGTCCATTCTACAAAACTAATGGGCTTCTTTAGGTAAGACCCATCCATGCATTTCTTCTTCAAGCAAAAACTTAATATCTTCAAAATTTAGCGAACGAACTTGCATAGGCAACCAGTTGTACTTCTGAATCAAATAATAGTGAACGGCATCAATACCATCAAAAGCTTTGTAGCCCTCTCGCTTGGCAATATGATCTCCAAAACAATCAATACTATACATAACTTCGCCTTCAACTTTATGCAAGTTTTTCATACATTGATATCGTTTATTTAACATTTGAATGCTCCTTACTTAATTTGATTTTAACATTATCTTTCTTACGCTAACTTGTGAGCGATCTGTTCTTCGAGAATGTCTTTGACGGTCAGGGCGATTATGGTCTTGCCGCTTCTTTTGAAAAAGGCCTGTATCTCGGTCATGGCATCGCTGGTGTAATCAAATGAGACAAAGAACCCTTTTGTGCGGTCCTCTCTCATCATTACGGCTTCGAAGGAATCTATGTCCGGCCTGCCGACTTTGTTTTTCTGCTTGACCTGTATGGGGTACCATGCGTCCATGAAGTCCAACTCGCCGGCTTTTTTCTTCGGGGTGGCAGAGACGGGATAAATACGGCCATCGATCCCCATGTCGCCGACCTGCACCTTATTGGGAATACCGCCGAGGGCGATGACCGCCCAGTTCTCAAATTCAAATGGCGGAAGCTGACGAAGCTTCTTTTCGCTCCAAGGCAAGTCACGTACAACAAAGCCGCGCCCAACCAGCCAGAGCTTTTCATCTTCTTTGACGTGGCAAACATCACGCATTCGCTTGGCCATTACCCGACAGGCTGTGGGTGAAACGTCAATACCTATCCACTGCCGGTTGAGATTATCAGCAGCGACTAACGCAGTCCCACATCCGCAGAATGCGTCAAGAACAATGTCGTTTTCATTAGAACTGGACTTGATGATTCTGTCCAAAAGAGAAAGTGGCTTTTGTGTTGGGTATCCCAATCTTTCAGCAGCCATGTTGTGGATCGGAGGGATGTCTACCCAGATGTCTGATAAAGGTACTCCCGGTAAATCTTCTGGATAAAGTTTCAACCGTGGCATTCCACCTTGTTTTTTAGGCCAGTGAATTTTGCCTTGAGTTTCCAACATATCCATGTTGTCCTCGGTCATTGCCCAACACCGTGAGGGCTTGGGTCGTATTCCTTTCCATTCGTATATCTGGCCACTGGAGGCCCTTTGCATTGAGGCGGTTAAATCGCGCCTGGAATACCGACGGCCATCTTTGTCTACTTGATCAAAGAAAGTATCCATATATTCCTGGTCGTAAGGCACATATTGCCGATTCCATGTATACTGTTTTGATTTTGTGTAATAAAAAATTGAATCTTTTACAACAGCAAAACTCTTTGTCACATTCGCATGTGCTGAGGTTCTTTTCCAAATAATTTCTGTCTGGAACTGGTTTTCGCTAAAGATCTGGTCGAGCATTATTTTGACATAGTGCGAGGCGTGCCAATCACAGTGATAATAGAATGATCCGGTTTTCTTTAATACTCTGTGCAGTTCGAGGCAGCGCGGCCGCATGAACTCGATATAGGCCTGTGTCGATGCGTGGCGGTCGACAAAGGCACGTTTTTCCTTTGTCTCGCCCCAGAAGACCTCATAGTTGCGATTTGAGTTGAAAGGCGGGTCGATATAGATAAGGTCAACGCAGTTGTCGGGCAGCTTTTTCAATTGTTCAAGGTTATCGCCGCAATAGATCACCCGCGTATCGATCAACGCTGACGGCTTAGAAGCTTTAGTTTTGACTATTGTAGCTTCCTTCGCTGATGGCTTAGAAGCCTTAGTATTAACTTTTGTGGCTTTCTTAGCTGAAGGTTTGCTGACCTTAGCGACTTTCTTAGAACCGGATGTAGATTTCTTTGCCATAAGTCGTAAGTATAAGCCTTATTCAATAATTTGCAAATCTTTTCAGTCGCTTTGTGTAGCTTTGATGTTTGAGCGACCTTTGATATTCTGTCATTATAGCCTAAATCTGCGGCCCTGCAACCGTTTATCGCCTAAGGGTATCTTGAAGGTAGAAAAGTGTTGAAATATGGCGGGATAGCGAATACTATCTTTGTGTGAACGACCTTTTAAATCAAGTGAGGGACTAAAATGGAATTTTTTGAAGCTATTGAAAAGAGGCACAGTTATCGTGGCGGATTTGCTGATGATAAAGTCAGCAGGGACGATTTGCGTAAAATAGTGACAGCCGGTCTCGCGGCGCCTACGGGTTGTAATGCACAGCCGACAACGTTCGTTATTGTTGACGACGAGAGTATCCTTGAAGAGATACGTGCGATGCATCCGAAAAACAAGGCGCTGCAGCAGTGCAGGGCGATGATAGCGTGTGTTGTCAATGTCGAGCCCGAATCGGTTTATGAGGATATGTCGTTCGAGGTCGAAGACTGCGCCGCGGCGGTGGAGAATATGCTTCTTGCTATCACGGCGTTGGGGTATGCTTCGGTGTGGATCGACGGATGGCTTCGTGTCGAGGAAAGAGCTGCGAGGATCGGTGAGTTGCTGGCTGTGCCGAAAGGTAAGATCATCAGGGTCGTGCTGCCGATAGGGGTGGCGGTTGAGGAGTATCCGCGGCCCAAGAAGAAGGCTTTTGACGAGCGTGCATGGTTTAACAAACACGGCGTATAAGGATGGATAAGGAGCATGGATGTTTAGTTTACTGGATGTTGTAGGTTCGTATGACTTTGTTCATTATGTGTTAGAGTGTTGTGATAAACAGGCTAAGAGCCAATTGGCAGCGCAGTATTTGTCGCTTTTGAGCCAGGAGGGTATATAACTGTGGGGCTATGCTAATTCGCCGAAGAGTGTCAAGGCAGCGGTCTTTATGATCTTGATATTTGCGAATTGTCCTGCGAGGGATTCGGGGCCGTTGAATACTACGATGTAATCTGTTGCGGTTCTTCCCATGAGCTGCGGGTTATTATCGTTTTCGGTTTTGTTTAGGTGCGGTTTTTTGCTTGGTCCCTCCACGAGAACTTCTATGGTCTGGCCGAGAAACTTTTTGTTGTCTTCTTCGCTGATCTTTGTTTGGACTTCAAGCAATTCTGTGTTTCTTTGTTTTTTTACTTCGTCGGGTATGCTGTCTTCCAGTTTCTTATCTGTATGTGTGCCGGGGCGGGGTGAGTATTTAAAGACGAAGCAGTTTTTGTATTTTGCTTTTTTTACAAGATCCACAGTCGCCTGAAAATCTTCGTCCGTTTCGCCGGGGAAGCCGACGATGAAATCGCCTGCGATGGCGATATCGGGTACGATCTGTTTTGCACGTTCGATAAAATCGAGGTACTCGTCAGCGGAGTAGCCGCGGTTCATCGCTTTTAGTATTTTGTCCGAGCCGCTTTGGGCGGGTATGTGCAGGTATTTGCAAACCTTTGGCAGGTCGGCCATTGCTCTTAGTATCGACTCGTCGAAATTTTTGGGGTGGCTTGTGATGAACCTGATCCATTCGATGCCGTCAATTTCGTTTGCCATTTCCAGCAGGTCTGCGAGGGTGTATGTTTTTTCGTTTTCGGCAAATGTGTAAGAGTTTACGGTCTGGCCGAGGAGTGTTATTTGTTTAATGCCTTTTGAGGCAAGTTTTTTTATCTGGTCGATTATTGCATGGGGCGGACGTGAGACTTCCGGCCCGCGTACGTATGGGACGATGCAGTATGTGCAGAACTTGTTGCAGCCGCGCATTATCCTGACGAATGCCTGGCTGCGTATGTGGTTGTCATCGGAATCGTAAGCGAATTCAAAATCGTCGAGGTCGGCGCTTAGGTCCTCGGTTCCGGTTACGCGAATCTTATCTGTTATGCTGATGGTTTTTGCATGGTCGTTTATGGTTTGTTCGATCAGGTCTGGTATTTGTGCGATCTGTGCGGGGCCTGCGACGATGTCTACGGTTTCGTGTTCAAAAAGCTCGCTTCCGAGACGTTGGGCCATGCATCCGATGACGCCTACGATAAGGCTGGGGTTAGTTTTTTTAAGGTGCTTTAGATTGCCAAGGTGCGAGAAGACGCGATTTTCTGCATGCTCCCGGACCGAGCAGGTGTTTATCAGCACGATATCAGCATTTTCGGATTGATCGGTCAGTTCGTAGCCTTTGTCCTTTAGCGCAGCGGAGACGAGCGATGAATCTAGTTTGTTCATCTGACAGCCGAAACTTTTAATATGTACTTTCTTTGCATTCATTGGAACCGGACAGTATAATGATCCCGCGCAAAAAAATCAATTGTGCCGAAATAATTAAAAAAATGTGGTCATAAGGCCTTTTGGAGATATCGATATTGCAGATCAATGAACGCAGAAGGCTTGTCGAATACGAAGGGCGTCATCATGCGGTGAAACGAGGAAGGCGCGGGCGATTCCACTTTGAGAACCTTCCCTGGATCAAATCTGTACTGAAATTAATGTTGAAGTTGACCTTTACCGAGGGGTTGGGCAGACGGAACGCTCTTGATGTACAGAGCGAACATATCGAGCTTAAATTCAAAAACCTCCCGGCGTCTTTTGACGGGACTGTTATTCTTTTTATCAGCGACTTACATATCGATGCGATAGAAGGCCTTGATGACAGGATAATAAAAGCTGTTGAAAGCAGTCATTACGATATGTGTATTCTTGGCGGAGATTATTCCCTGGATCATGGTGATGAAAATAAAAAGGCGCAAGGGCTTATAGAGCGGATCGTCGGTGTGATAAAATCACGCAGCGAAGTGTTTGCGGTGCTTGGAAACCATGATCGTTTTTCGATGGCGGAGACTCTGGACGGGTTCGGTGTTAAGGTTCTAAATAACGATAATGTGTGTTTGGAGAAGGGCGGCGAGCGGATATATATTGTCGGGGTTGACGATTGTCATTACTTCGGTGCGGACGATCTGGAATCTGCGGTTGGTGGTATTGAATCCGATGCGTTTAAAATACTTGTGAGCCATTCGCCGGAGATATACAAAAGTGCCGATGATCACGGTATTGACCTGCTGCTGTCGGGGCATACCCATGGCGGTCAGATATGCCTGCCAAATGGAACGGTTCTTGTCGAAGGTGCGTCTGTTCCATATAAATTTGCAAAGGGTAAGTGGGTGTATAATGGTTTGACGGGGTATACGTCACGGGGTGCGGGGTCATCGTGTGTTCCGGTGCGATTTTTTTGTCCGCCGGAAATCACATTTATTACTTTAAAAAGAGCGTAGTTTTTTATATACTTCAATATATCAGGGTTGTGAGAAGTTAACTTATGCAGAGGGATAATTAATGACGACGAAACCAGCAAGTATTACATTTTTAGGGGCAGCGGAGAATGTTACCGGATCGCGGTATCTTCTGGAAGCAAACGGTTACAAAATTCTTATCGATTGCGGTCTGTATCAGGAACGTGAGTTTCGCGATCGCAACTGGGATGGTTTTCGGTTTTCTCCTTCCGAGATAGATGCGGTGTTTTTGACACACGCTCATCTGGACCACTGCGGGCTTATCCCAAAGCTGACCAAAGGCGGATTTCGCGGTAAGATATACTGTACCGACGCGACGGCGGAGATCGCTAAGATCGTGATGCTCGACAGCGCCCATATAATGGAAGAGGACGCAGCGTATAAGATCAAACGTCACAAGCGCGAAGGCAGGGAAAGCAAACGTCCGATCAAACCGCTTTATTCTACCGAAGATGCGGAGAAAACGTTCGGTCTTTTTAGCCCGGTGAAATACAACCGTAAGATCACGATAAGCGATACGATGGATGTCACGTTCTACAACGCCGGGCATATTCTCGGTTCGTCGATCATCAAAGTCTGGATAGATGTTAACGGTGAAAAACGTTCTATACTTTTCTCTGGCGATATTGGCAGGAACGACAGGCCGATCCTGCGGGATCCGTCTGTTTTCGAACATGCCGATTACATACTTACCGAGTCAACGTACGGTGACCGGATACATGATACGCTGGAGGATACTAAGGAAAAGCTTGCCTTTGCGATCAACTCGGCGATCAAAGCGAAGGGATACCTGATCGTTCCTAGCTTTGCTATCGAGCGGTCGCAGGAGGTTTTGTATTATATCAACGATCTGATCCTGGAAGGGAAAATTCCGCATATAAAAATAATGCTGGACAGCCCGATGGCGGTGCGTGTGACGGATGTTTTTAAGGATCATTCCGAGATGTATGACACAGACATGGCAGAGCATGTGATCAATCATCATTCGCCGTTCGAGTTTGAGGACCTTCATATGGTACGTTCGACGAAAGAGTCCAAAGCGATCAACGATATGAAGCCGCCGCTGATGGTTATTGCCGGTTCCGGAATGTGTACGGGCGGACGGATCAAACATCATCTCGTAAAGCATATATCGAACCCGAAAAATACGCTGCTGTTCGTCGGTTATCAGGCGGTGGGGACGCTTGGACGAGAGATCATCGAAGGTGCCAGCGAGGTGAGGATACTTGGCGAGATGTACCCTGTACGGGCTAAGCTAGTTCAGGCTCTGGGTTTTTCGGCGCATGCGGATAAGGACGAGCTTATCGAATGGCTGCGTAATCTGAAACGTGCTCCAAGAAAGATTTTTGTTGTCCACGGCGAAGTAAACGCATCGCACTGTCTTGCAAAATACATTGGTGAAAAGACAGGCTATAGCGCAATAGTCCCGAAATACACGGATGAATTTATAATTGATTGACGTCGGGCCTATGATAATGTAAAGTAGAGTTCATGAAAGATGTGAAACGGTTATTTTTGCTTTCATTATGTTTGGGCATTCTTGCCTTTTGCACATCAGTACAAGCAGAGCAGCCGGCTGTTCCGAAGCTTCTGCAGAAAATGCTTGACGGTCCGCTTGCCGGTGTCGAAGAGATTGTTTTTGCCCTGAGGCAGGTTGGGCATGACGGTCACTGGTATGCTAACTTTGGTTATTATGCAGGTGAACCTGAACGCAAGGCCTATCGCAAGATGGGCAGGTTGGTGAAATATAATCTCCGCACACGAAAACAGACAATTCTTTTGCGCGATGACGAGGGGACGGTGCGCGATCCGCAGGTTCATTATGACGGGGCGAAGATAATTTTTTCTTATCGCAAGGGGGATAATGAGAATTTTAACCTGTATGAGATCAATGTTGACGGGACGGGTTTGACGCAGATAACCGGCGGTCCCTTTAATGATATTGAGCCAACGTATCTTCCTGATGGGGGTATCATGTTCGTTTCTAACAGATGTAACCGCTGGGTGAATTGCTGGCTGACGCAGGTTGCGATCCTTTACCGGTGCGATGGGGACGGTGGTAACATTGAAGAGGTGTCCAGCAATGCCGAGCATGAAAATACGCCCTGGCCTATGCCGGACGGTCGTGTGCTTTATACCCGGTGGGAATATACCGATCGCAGCCAGGTGGATTTTCATCATCTGTGGACGATGAATCCCGACGGCAGCGGTCAGATGGTTTACTATGGTAACCAGCATCCCGGTATTTTGATGATCGACGCTAAGGCGATACCCGGCAGCGAGACAATCGTTTCTATTTTTTCGCCTGGCCATGGTCGCAGGGAGCATATGGGGAGTGTGGTTGTCGTTTCGCCTAAGAAGGGCCCGGATGATAAGTCTTCGGCGAGGTATATTCGCAAAGGTAATTACCGCGATCCGTATCCTTTGGAGGGTGGTTATTTTCTTGCGGCTGAGGGGAGCAGGATACATTTATTACAGGAGAATGGCAAAAGCTTTAAGCTGTTCGAACTTTCTAAGGCGCTTGCGGAAAAGGAAGTGTGGGTTAATGAACCTCGTCCGATCGTTGCAAGGCGGCGTGAACGGGTTTTGCCGAGGTTGACGGATCTTTCTCAGGATACGGGGACGCTGATCCTTGCGAATGTTAACGAGGGTCGTAAGATGTCTTCTATCGCCCCGGGGACAGTGAAGAAGTTGCTTGTTCTTGAGACGCTTCCGGTGCCGGTTCATTATAACGGCGGGATGAGTCCGATCAGTTTGGGCGGAACGTTTTCGCTTGAAAGGGTGCTTGGTACTGTTCCGGTTGAGGCGGATGGGTCGGCGTATATGAAGGTGCCTGCGCACAGGAGTTTGTTCTTTGTTGCGATGGATGCCAATGATGCGGCAGTAAAACGTATGCATAGTTTTTTGTCGGTAAGGCCCGGTGAGACTCAAAGCTGTGTGGGCTGTCATGAGCAGCGAACGCGTGCACCTGCGAATATGGACGCTTCTGTTCTGGATGCTTTAAAGCGAGAGCCGAGCGTTATCGAGCCTATTGCGGGTATCCCGGAAGTTTTCGATTTTCCTCGTGATATTCAGCCGATACTTGACGAGCATTGCGTTAAATGTCACGGTTATGAAAAGACGGCAGCGGGAGGGCCGCGTTCGGGTGGAGTTATTCTGACCGGTGACAGGGGGCCGATGTATTCGCACAGCTATTTAATGCTTACTGCTCGCGGACAAATTGCTGACGGTAGAAACAGAAAACAAGGTAACTACGAACCTTATAAGATAGGTGCATCGGCAAGTGAGTTGTTTAAGAAAATAGAGAACAAGCATAATGGCGTTAATTTGACGGCGCATCAAAAAAAGATGATTCGGTACTGGATCGAATCGGGTGCGGTGTATCCGGGTACATACGCGGCGCTTGGCGGTGGAATGATAGGGCATGGCTATGAAAAGCTGCATTTAGATGTGGACTGGGAATGGCCGAGTACTAAGGCTGGCATGGGAGTTATGCGAAATCGCTGCCACGGCTGTCATGATAAGTTCAAACCTTTGCAGCCTGCATTATCGAGCAATCGGCCGCACCCGGCAGTGTCAAGACACCTGGTTTTTAATCTTAGCAGACCTGAGAAATCATTGATGGTTCTGATGCCGCTTGCAAAAGAGGCAGGCGGATACGGCAGGTGTATAAACAAATCGACTGGGCAGGCGATCTTTGCCGATACGAACGATATTGGTTACAAGAAACTGGTTGCAATGAACAAAGGCGGCAAGGAATTTCTTGAGAGGAAAACGCGGTTTGATATGCCTAAGTTCAAGCCGCCTGACGGATATGTGATCGAGATGAAGCGGTACGGTATACTTGCAGAAGATGTTAAACTTAACAGCGTGCTGAATCCTTATGAAGTTGACCGGGTTTACTGGGAGTCGTTTTGGCATAAGCCGATAAAGTGATATTGTGAAAATGAAATTAAAAGAAATCTCAACGATTATTTTTCTTGCGATCATTTCGGTGTCGCTTTCTGCATACGGTAACGTCGGTCCGGTTTCTGTTGCAGCGGGTAATGGGGTTATTTATATCGCCTGTAAGGACTCAAGCCAAATACTTGCATATAACTTAAACGATCAAAAAACATCGCTTCTTATGGAGGTTGGCCAGCAGCCTTGCGATATCGTAGTTTCAGCCGATGGCAGTAAGCTGTTTGTATCTGCGGGTGTTGCCGATGGAAAAGTTTTTGTAATTGATACGGTTACAAAGAAAATAACGCAAACTTTTGACTGCGGCTATAGTCCGGAGGGCATGGCTCTGTCAAAAGATGAGAGAAAGCTTTATGTTTGTAATAGATTTGTCAACAGCGTATCGGTATTCGATGTTCAGTCGGGAAAAGAGGTTGCTAAGATAGATGTTTTGCGTGAACCTGTCGCGGCTGCTCTTACGCCGGACGGTAAGAGCCTTTTTGTGACGAACCTTATACCGGGCGAGTTTGGCAATCCGGATTATGTGTCTTCTATTCTTTCGATAATCGATACGTCAACCGATAAGGTTTCCGATTCTATATTGCTGCCCAACGGAAGTATTGCGATGCGTGATATATGTTTTTCGCCGGACGGTAAATGGGCGTATGTAACACATATACTGGCGAGGTATCGGATGCCGACAAGCCAGCTTGACAGGGGATGGATAAACACTAATGCCATGAGCGTGATCGACGTTGAAAACAAAAAACTTTTTAACACCGTTTTGCTGGACGAGGTCGATAAAGGTGCGGCAAATCCCTGGGCGGTCGTTTGTTCCAGTGACGGCAAAGAGATTTATGTTACTCATGCAGGCACACACGAGTTAAGTGTTATAGACAGATTTGCCTTACACGAAAGACTTTCAAGTGCAGGAAAAGGCGAAAGAGTGACCGAGACGACGGCATCTGCAAAAGATGTTGCCAGCGATCTGGCGTTTCTTGTTGGTATTCGCAGGCGTTTGCAGCTTATGGGTAATGGCCCTCGCGGTATGGCTGTTTCGCACGGTAAGGCTTATGTAGGCGAGTACTTCAGCAATTCGATGAGTGTTGTCGATCTTACTGACAAAAAAGTTTCATCAATTCCACTTGGAGAGAACAAGCCGCTTAGCGCAGAGCGAAGGGGTCAGATGCTTTTTGAGGATGCGACAATATGTTTTCAGCAGTGGCAAAGCTGTGCGAGTTGTCATCCTGGGGACGGGCGGAACGACGGTCTTAACTGGGACCTGCTTAACGATGGGCTGGGTAATCCGAAGAATACAAAGAGCCTGCTTTATGCCCATAGGACGCCGCCCGCGATGTCAACGGGGATCCGTAAAGATGCCGCCACCGCGGTGCGTAAAGGCATAACTCATATTCTCTTTGCCGTGGTGCCCGACGAGGCTGCCGATGCGATCGATTCGTATTTAAAATCGTTGAAACCTTTGCCAAGTCCATATTTGGTTGACGGCAAGCTGAGCGATGCGGCACGAAAGGGCAAGAAGGTGTTTGAGCAGTCACGCTGCGATTCATGTCATAGCGGGCAGCTTTATACCGATATGAAATCATACAATGTAGGAACCGGTAAGGGTTTTGAAAAAGATGCAAAGTTCGATACGCCGACGCTTATAGAGCTATGGCGGACGGCACCATACCTTCATGACGGAAGGGCTGCAACGTTTGAAGAGGTTTTGACCAAGTTCAACGCAAACAATAAGCATGGGCGAACATTAGGTCTAAGCGAAGCTCATTATGACGATCTTGTTGAATTTTTGCTTTCTCTTTAGCCTTTTATTTGATAAGGAAGTGATTTTAAAAGGCAAGGCGGCGGTGGGATTCGAACCCACGAGTCATGGTTTTGCAAACCAGTGCCTTAGTCCACTTGGCCACGCCGCCCTAAGGACTGCCGATTATATACAGAATTGCGGTATTATCAAGCATAAAGCGGAAAAAACAAAATTTGCCCAAAGGCGTATGGTGATGGTTACGGGGATATTGCCAATAATCGACAAAATAATAGCATTGCTAAAAGGCGGTTTTGTGATTACAATTATGTGTTTGTAACTGATGTACCGAACGGTTTATATAATTTTGACATTGCGAGGACAAAGTGGCGTACAAAATAGTATCGAAAGAGCAACTCTCTGAAAATGTATTTAGAATGGATATCGAGGCCCCGCTGATCGCTGAGGCACGAAAAGCCGGTCAGTTTGTTATTGTCGGGATCACAAATGATTATAGCGAGCGTATCCCGCTTACGATCGCCGGCGTCGATACCGAAAAAGGCACTGTCCGCCTTGTTTTTCAAAGACTCGGCAAAACCACCGCTGAAATGGCGGACATGAATATCGGCGACTCGATATCAAATATCGCAGGTCCGCTGGGCAACCCGACGCATGTTGAAAAGGTTGGAACGGTTGTTTGTGTAGGCGGGGGTATCGGCAATGCTCCTTTGCTTCCGATAGCGACTGCTATGAAAGAGGCGGGCAACAAGGTTATCAGCATAATCGGCGCACGAAACAAAGAGCTGTTGATCCTCGAAGAGGAGTTTAAAGCAGTAAGCGACGAGCTTATCGTTGTTTCCGATGACGGTTCGTGCGGAAGGAAGGCACTTGTCACAGAACCGCTGAAAGAGATATGCGAAGCAAATAAAGCAGATATGGTCGTTGCGATCGGTCCTGCTATAATGATGAAGTTCTGTTGCGAGACGACGCGTCCGTTCGAGGTTAAGACGCTGGTTTCGCTAAACACGATCATGATCGACGGGACGGGGATGTGCGGCGGATGCCGCGTCGAGGTTGGCGGGCAGACCAAGTTTGTCTGTGTTGACGGGCCGGAGTTTGACGGGCATCAGGTCAACTTCGATCAGATGATGAAAAGACTCGGAGCATATAAAAAACAGGAACAGCAGGCACACGAGAAATACCTCGAACACAGGTGTAAGATCGGATTGGACAACTAACAAGCCCCTTGAGGCACTATATAAAGATATTGGGAGTTTTATTGTGACCGCGGACGAAAAGCTATTGCAGGAACTGATCGAAAAACAAAATGCAGACGAACTCAAACCTAAAGACAGATACGAAATACCTGCGCAGGAAATGCCGGCTCAGGACGGCGTTGCGAGAAGAAGTAACGTAAGCGAGGTTGCGACCGGGTACACCGAGCTGCAGGCCCGCCTGGAAGCGATGCGATGTTTGCAGTGCAAGACGGCTCCGTGCATGAAGGGGTGTCCCGTGAAGATCAGGATAAACGATTTTGTATCTGCTATCGCGGACGGTAAATACAAAGAGGCACTAGATATTATAAAAGAGAACTCGCTTTTGCCGGCGGTTTGCGGACGAGTTTGCCCGCAGGAAGTACAGTGCCAGGAGACGTGCACCGTTGGTAAGAAGTTCAAAGATGTTGAGAAGGCTGTTTCG
>SDBV01007356.1_pt1 | contig 15078 bp, 7 predicted proteins | sample 2277081 | NCBI WGS metagenome assembly SDBV01 (sample SAMN10402039, study PRJNA504765) | marine sediment metagenome | isolation source: marine sediment core GS10_PC15, 223 cmbsf | place: Arctic Ocean: Southern Knipovich Ridge | collected 2010
CAGTATCAATAGTTTGAACATACCAATTATATGTTCCATCCGCTAAATATTTATTTAAACTAATTGCTTTTCTCTGCATCATGTTTCCGAAGTAACCATTTGCTCCGCCACCCGAACTCCCACCACCACCTGATGAACCTCCATAAACTCCACTTACTATTGTGTGATTAGTAGTTGAGTTTCCAACCATTAAATTATAATATAAACCAAGGGTTGGAGTTTCTGAATCCGAGCCATTCCCCCAACTTAAGTTTAATTGACTGTTTGAATAACTTGAAATAAAACTAGAAGTTGGTGCAGAGGGAAGAGTGTTTGATACTGTGTTGTTATTAATATATATCCTAGAAATTGCTCCAAGATTAAGTTCTGAAGCAGCAATAATTAAATCTAAATCTAAATCATTATCTAGATCAACCCAAGTCACAGCCCCATATCTAAGATCATCAGAAATATTCGCATGAGCAAAAGTATCATCTTCAAAATGATAGTTATTAGATTCTTCGTTCTCATAAACTCTTGTTCTGCCAAATTCGTGTCCAATTCCAAATAAATCCAAATCCCCATCATTGTCATAATCTCCAAAAGCAAAAGAAGCCCTATATATTCCAATCAAAGGATCATTGACTTGAGTTTGATTAATTATAAATGTTGTTCCGTTATTATTATAGATGTACCAATTGTCTCCAGTTGTATGTCCTGTTAAACTTAAATCCAAATCTCCATCATTGTCATAATCTCCAAATGCAAGAGAACTCCTATCCATGTTAGTCAGATTATCATTCCACTGCGTACTTTCAACAAAACTTGTTCCATTATTTAAATAAAAATTAGTATAGTCTGATCCGCTATCCCCACTTAAAGCCAAGTCTAAATCTCCATCATTGTCTACATCTCCCAGAGCAACTTGCCCTTCATTAATGGAAGTTAAACTGCTTTGCCATTGAATATTTTCAACAAAATTCGTTCCATTGTTAATGTAAACTTTTGATATACGTGAAGGGCTTAGACCGTTCATTACCAAATCTAAATCTCCATCATTGTCTACATCTCCTAAAGCCATCGAGGAATCATAAACACTAGTCAAATTATTTTGCCATTGAGAACTTTCAACTAAACTCGTTCCATTGTTTAGATAAATTTTAGAAAGTATTTGTCCGTTACATATTGCTCCATTACTACTTGAATTAGTGCAACCACTCAAAACTAAATCCAAATCTCCATCTTTATCAATATCTCCAAAAGCTGTAGAACCCCCTCCTACGCCCGTTAAATTGCTTTGCCATGTGGAGTTCTCAACCAAACTTGTTCCATTATTGATGTAAATTTTTGAAATTGTTCCCGCCTCACAATCATTGCCTCCATCCGTCAAGCATCCAGTCAAAACCAAATCCAAATCACCATCGTTATCAATGTCCCCAAAAATAGTGGTCGAAAGCCTAACATCTGTAAGATTACTCTGCCATGTTGAATCCTCAATCAAACCAACAGAACTAGCAGAAATAAAATTCAGAAATAAGAAAACTAGGAATATTGTTATTAAACATATTTTTTTCATAAGAATTTTTTTAAAAAGAAATTTAATTTATTTTTTTCTTTAATCTTAACTTTGTTCTAGAAATTATAAACACAACCAACACTAATCCAATTACTGCAATTACTATAACAATTTGTCCTCCTGATAATAATCCAGCTCCAATTACTCCTCCTGTAATCCAAGATTTTCCACTTTCTTCTTCACCACCATCTATTCCATTCTTCCCAGATTCTTCTTCAATTTCTTCACCTTCAATTGTATTATAAGTATTGTAAACATTTGTTACAGAAGAATCTCCACCGCCTCCAGATCCCCCTCCTGATGAACTACTTGAACTAGAGCTTGATTCTGTTTCAGTACTTGGATTACTTTCTCCAGTCGTTTCTAAGCCAATACCATAAGTTCCCAAACTTTCAAGCATTGTAAAACTACTAACAACTTCTTGTCCATAATTATACCAAACTCCAAGAGGGTCAATATCTATTATTCTTTTAATACTGTAGTTTCCTACAGGTAATTCTGGTTGAAGCTCAACTGTAAAACTAACACTTCCACCCATTGGTCCGATTGTTTCAACAATTAATGGTTGACAGTAAGGATCACTAACTCCTGTTGGTCTATCACCTTGATTATAACAAGTTGTATTTGTTTCATCTAAAAACCAAAAACCAATTCTAACAGGAAGATAATCTCCTAAACCATATCCTGCTTTAATTGGGATGTCAACAGTATAATCAATTGTTAGATTATTTGAACTATCAACAACCTTATTTGTAACATTCTCAAATGTAATAACACTTTCATCTGTTGGTTTTGTCTGTTCCCAAATATTTCCTACTGTGGTATTTACTTCAAGCAATAAATTATAAAGTGCACAATTCCCCCCATTTATACAATTATAAATTGCTTCAAGCCATGTGTGTTCTTCTATTGTTAGTGACCCTTCTAGTGATAGTTTCACATCTACTGTTTTATCCTCGTCTGCCGTGAATATAGAGGTTCTACCAAAATAATTTGTTTTTGTGAAAATACAAACATAAGTTGCTGATTCAAATCCTGTTGTAAATGGAGAATTCTCACTGCTACTACTAAACCCATTATCACAAGATATATCAAAATTAGAAATCTGACCACCATCTTCTCCAGAAATTACATTAAACTCAATCGCATACAACACACTCAAATTCTCTGAACTCTTCATTACACCATCAACCTCGCCATCATTAGGTGTAATATCGCAACTATAAACATCTCCTCCTGCAGTTTCCTCACTAACGATTGTATTATAATCTAAAACATAATGTGCCTGAATTTGCTCTGATGATAAAGCATGATCATAAATTCTAAACTCATCAAGACTCCCATTAAAACCACTTCCAATTATCAAATCTTCATCATTAATATTGGGAGAACTAGTCTCTGTCTTTTGTTTATCAAGAGAACCCTCTAAATAAAGTTTAAGGTTATTACTAGATTCATCACTAAATGTTATTGTAGCCAAATGCCAATTTGTATCTGTTATTGCTGTAGAAGTTATATTTACTTCTTGATCTGTTATTTGTTTAGAATAGTTCATTGTAACATTAAATAACTGAGGAGAGGAATCTACATCATCAGTTTCAAAATCAAATTTAAACTGGAAATATTTATTATTACTTAAACTAGAAATATCCTGAGAAGAATCTCCTCCCATATCAACAAAACTCTCTCCTGAACAAGAATTATCATCACAACTTCTTACAGACAAAGAAAGATTTATAATTCCCTCAACGCCACTTTCATAAATTTCTAAGGCTTCAGAAGCTGACAAAGTTCTATTCCAGACTGCCAATTCATCAATACTTCCATTAAAAAAACTGACAAAACCTGATGTTTTATGTACACCAATATAAACATTATTAATATCTGTATTAATTGTTGTAGAATCTATCTTAACTCCCGTAGTTGGAGTTTTCCCGTCTCCATTCACATAAAGTCTTACCTCTCCATTAGAACTTCCAGAATTAACATTTTTCCAAGTTCCAAGGAAATGAACCCATTCATCATCAGAAAATTCCGAGTAAGTATACTGTCCATCATTATTATTATTGTCATCCTCATCAACAGTAAAATAAATAGTATTGCTGTCATAATCTACAGCTAATCTTATTTGTCCCCAATCTCCTGCTTCATTGCTATCCCAACTAAAGAATATTCCTGCTCCTGTTCCTGTCAACCAATTTGACTTTGCCCAAAACTCCAATGTTCCATCCTCAACATTAAAACTATTGCTTGAACTTAAAATGTAATCACCCACACCATCAAAACCAAGAGCAGTATTAATTTTTCCTTCCACACCATACTCTGCTCCATTATTTGTTCCATTATTTCCCTTACCAGAAAAATCAGTAATATTGCCACTTAATTCATTCATATGCATTAACAAAACCATATCACTTTCAGGAATTAATTCCACAAGGGGAATTTCTGAATTCCAACCCAGAGTATTAAACGAAAGCAATTTTTCAGAATCATTAAACACCTTACTTTCATAAATCCCTGATAAACTTCCTCCATCTAAAACAACTTCAGAATTATTATAGGTAGTATTTGTAAACGTCCCTTCATTAAAACCACTCTCAGTTATTACTTCCCATAAATCAAATTCTGTTCCCTCTCCTAAAGAATAAGAAAACTTCAATTTATCATCACTTAAAAATTCTAATTTATAATTTGTTTCTGTTTCATTTCCTTTATTAAATAAAGTTTCTGCTCCTGTCCCGCTTCTCTTAAACCACAACTGCCATGTTTTCTCGTTAATAAAATCAAGCATAGAACTATCTGAAATAGTTATATTATCATTACCATCAAAAGAATAAGCATTACCTAATTTTCCACTAACCAAACTTGCACCACTAACACTTCCATCATTTCCAGCCCCAGAATAATCATTAGCATTAATTTCAAACGGCAAGTTTAAACTTAAAATAGATTGAGCATCTTTAAACCAATTATAAATGTTAATTACATTGTCGTTATCAGCATCGGAAGTTGACTGATTATTACATGTTAAATCTTCTGTTGAAAGGTTTTTTCTAGAAGAGGTTTTTAATAATGGAGGGTTGTGTGTTGGGATTGAATTTGGGATATTAACTGTTGTTAAATTAACTGCCGTTGTGTTTTCAGTTCCATCCCCAACCCAAACTTCAGCAGTCAAATTATCATATTTCGAAAAGAAGTTTGAAGATAAATCTCCAACAAGAGTATTTGTATTATTTGAAATACTAACATAATCTGTTTCATTTCCAACATCATTTATATAAAATTTAACCCAAGCATTAAGATAATCTTCTTCCGAATCTCTTGCTGTCAAATTTACTAAATAATTTGTGTTTGAATATATTGTATCTGGTTTTGTTACATTAGTCACCAATATTGGAGGGGTGTTTATTTGAATTGTCTCACTTGTATGATTTGCTTTTGAAGTGTTTACTGTTCCATCTCCTGCCCAATATTCTGCAATTATAATATCTCCAAAAGTATAATTTCCACTTGATAAATTTGCAACATGAATACTTGTAGCGTTAGTCATATTTTCACTAAATTCTCCAAGAAGAGGAACATCATTTTTATAAAATTGAACATAACCAGTTAATGTATCTCCTGCATCAGAATCATTAACAGTTAAATTTACAAAATAATCCGTATTAGTAAATAAAGTTTCTGGTGATGATGATGCTGAAACTGTTGGGGCTGTATCCACACTAACCTCTGCATAAGTTATTGTTACACCATAAACACCTGTCCAAGGCATATATTGGTCATAAAAACTAAAGTATGAACCTTCATAAGATTGACTTATTTTCCAATCAATTTTAACATCCCCACTTATCCTATGAAGGTCTATTGTAAAAGCACCCTCTGTAATTGCACCTGAATAATCTTCACTCGTAAAATTTGCATATTCAATAGTATTATCAGTTCCAGCAATATTTATATCCTTTGTCGCCAAATTAGAACCACTTTGATTAATATGAACTCTATAAACAGATGCAGAACTCCCATCTGCCCTATGAATTCCAAATGCTTTCAAAAATCCACTTGTTACATTTTGGAATACAGATATTTCCATATCAGCAAAACCCCAACCATCTGTAACTGAATTAACATAATTTTCAACACCAATTTCAATCCATGTTGCCCATTCATCAATTTCTAATCCAGCAAAATAAGGAATCCATTCAACATAATCTCCTTTTTGAACCTCTGTATAAAGACCAATTGTTAAATTTTCATCTTTTTTTATTTTTGTTTTTTTATCAAAATCAACCCATCTTTCTCTTTCAACCCAGTGAGTTCCATTTTGGATTATTGAAGTATAAAAAGTTCCATTGTCATAAGTTAAATTTTGATAATAAAAATTTGATTCTTCTACTAAATAAATATTTAAATATTTCCAATCAAATTGTCTTCCTAATTCAGTTCTTTCTCCTTTATCATATTTCTTTTTATCATAAGTTTTTGTTGAACCATAAAAATCATCAAAAGACATTTTTCCAGAAACTTCAAATTCTGCAATTCTTTGATAGCCCAACCCGACTTTATTATGTAATGGAGTTAACAATTGAACTTCAGAAATATCACTACTGTCTTTATCTTTAATCAATACTGTTTTAGTTTCTTCATCATAAACCTTTACATTTTCAGAAACAGAAAAAATAAAAGGAGACATAATCAAAATTGCAAGAATCATAAAAATACCGACGGCAATTAATGTTTTTCCTCTTTTGTTCATTGTAACTTAAAATCACCAATAATCACTTACTTATAAATGTTTCTATTTATTTTTTTAATTTTAAACAATATCAAAGAATTAATCCTCTATTTTAATTACAACAAAGAATCGCCTATAAATTTTTTCAGTTTTACAAATGACATACTAACGAATGTCTACCAATCTCATTTCAGGGGCATTTGTAGTGATCACCTCACTTGACGAGCTTTTGAATGTTTTCAATAGCATCTGCAACTTCAGAACCTTTCTTGGTGAGTCTTATTATCTTTATTCGCCCCTTTTTCTCAAACTCAACCAATTTCAACTCTTCCAAAGTCTGCAGTATCTTTACCGCATGGCTGTAAGTGCAATCCACTTCTTTAGCCAAAACACTACCATACCTCATCCGTGTGTTCTTCTTCAAAGAAACAAGCATCAAGGCCGGTTTCCGTCTGAAAAAGATATCAAAGTTATCTTTCATTGTTCGTTTTCATTTCCAAACTTACAGATGTATCTGGTTTAATGTATATATTCAGACAATGTTGTTCTTTTAAATGTTTTGGAACATATATATTCACTATCATGTATTGGTGAAAATTAAGGTATCCGAAGTTCATCAAAAATCTTATTGGTCAAAACCCCAACTATTTTTGAGGAAAAAGAAAGTGGAAAGTTCCTTAATAAGTTATTAACTTAAGAGGGATAACAAATAGAAAGGTTTAAATAATCTAATATCTTGCAAAATAAATGAAAAACACAAATTCAATAAAAGAAAAAGCAAAGAAGAAACAGATTAGTTGTGACTTTGTGAAATGCATGAGGAGGTTAAATTAAAATGAATAAAAAAATATTAATCTTAGATGATTTGTTTACTTTTGGGCCCTATGGAAGGTTTCATTATAAGACTTCAGAACTTGCTCAAAAAGCAGGAGATTATCAGAATATTGTAGAAAATGCAAAGAAGAATCAAGAGAAATTTAGTATAAATGGAAATGGATTAGAAAAGAAATCTTTCATTTCAGATTATATTACAAACTTCTTACAAGATGTTAGTGAAGATCAAAAAATTGTATATGGGTTTGCCAATTTAACCAAATATTTAGGATTATTATCTAAAAAAATTTTAGAGAGTGGGGATAGTAGAGCTTCTTTCAATACGACTGGTTTAAAATTTTTAGGTTTGGATTTATTGCATTCTCTTATGTATGAACCTAGACATCAAAAAAGTATCGAAAAAACTTTTTCTAATAGATTTTCTAAAATTTACAAAGAAAGAACTGGAGAAAATGTTGAAATTGATGTGGCAAATAGTGCTTCCTCTGCTTTAAAGAAGATTTCAGATAATGATTATGAATTTGTTTTGAGTGATCTTGGCATGGCTCCTTTAGAAAGATTAAAAACATCGGAAGATTTAGAAGTTGAAGAAAATTATAAAAAATTATCAGATAATTTTTCTGGACATTTATGTAATAAATACTTAGGAGTTTCTTTTTTAGATAAACTAAAAGGAAAAGATGTGCCTTATAGTGTTGTAACTTCAGGCCATGGTTTGCATGAAGGTTTGCCATTAGCAGTCTCATCAAATATTATTGATAATGCTGATTTCCAGAAAATAAAAGATATTGTTGAATCTACTCAAGAAAATGATTTTAGTCATTACAATGAAAATTTTGAGAATATAGGAAATATTTATTTTATGAATAAGAATGATGATCAAGAAGCTTATGAGAATTGGTTTAAAGTGATTAGAGATACAATAAAGAAACAAAATTAATTTGTTTATTTTTTAACTTCTTTTTTATTTTAAGAAATATCGTTTATCGGAAACGTTAACAGAAGTTTTCAACTTCTACTTGGAGCGTTAAATAAAGATATCAAAAAAGGATTTTGAGGTTTGCCGAAGCTGAAGAGAAAATTTGAAATAAAAACAAAATCAAAAAGAAACAATGTTTTATTTAAAACCCATACAAAAATCTTATTAACCAAGCTCCACAATTAATTCTATGGAAAAGAAAATAAAAGTTATGGCCATAGGGGATATCCATGGTGACACTGGTCTCGCAAAAAAACTTGCAAAAAGGGCAGTAGATGAAAAAGTTGATTTGGTAATTCTCCCCGGAGATATCACATGGCTGGACCAAGAATTTGAAGGAATAATAAAACCATTTACAAAAACAAATAAAGAAATTCTCTTGCTTCCAGGAAATCATGAACCAAACTCAACAATAAACTTTCTCTCAGAATTTTACCCAAAAACGAAAAATCTTCACGGAGAAGCTTTCGAGAAAAATGGCGTCGGATTTTTCGGAGCAGGATACGATCCTTCAACTGGGCCCTTTATAGGTAAAGAATCTGAAATTCTAAAATCATTAGAAAAAGGACATGAAAAAATAAAAAATTCCAAAAGAAAAGTCATGGTAACCCATGCACACCATAAAGGAAGCAAAGCAGAATTTTCTGGATTTCCAGGTTCAACAGCAGTAAAAAAAGCCCTAAAAAAATTCAAACCAGATTTCCTAATCTCAGGACATATTCATGAAGCAGGGGGACTTTACGAAAAAATAGGAAAAACAAAAATAATAAATGTGGCAAGAAAAGCCGCGATCTTTGAAATCTAAGTACACAAAATAATAAAAGCACAAACACTTCTTAAGAATATGGCAAAAAAGAAACAAGATAAGACTAGTGAAGAAAAAGCAGCAGAAAGCCACTTTGAAGTAGATGAAACTGATTTAAAATACGCAGTGGAAAAAAAAATCAAACCAGAAACACCAAAAGAAGATATTTTAAAAAATGTCACAGAAAAAAGAGTCAAATCATCAAAAGAAGAAACAATCTTAAAAAAATCAATTGAAAAAAGTTATTCAAAACCAATAAGATCGGAACTTGAAACAGTAGAAAATTCTGACAAAAAAAAGATTAAAAAAAGAACTAAAAAAAAGGCAACAAAAAAAGCTAAAAGAACAACAACAAAACAAGTAAAATATTCAATCCCAAAAATTGATTTAAAAGAAAAAGGATATGAATTAATAATAACAGAAAAACCGCAAGCAGCAGCAAAAATTGCATCTGCTCTAGGGACGGTAACTCAAAAAAACTTTAACAAAGTTCCATATTATGAAGTAGACAGAAAAGGTAAAAAAATAATAGTTGGTTGTGCCGTCGGACATTTATTCACATTAAAACAAAATGTTCAAGGCTCTCAAGTTCCAATCTTTGATATCTCTTGGGCTCCAAATTACTTGGCAAGAAAAGCAGACTTCACAAAAAGATATTATGACACATTATTAAAACTTGCAAAAAACGCAGGCTCATTAACAGTGGCAACAGATTTTGATATAGAAGGAGAAGTAATTGGATTAAACATTGTAAAATTCATATGCAACCAGCCCGACGCAGAAAGAATGAAATTCTCGACCTTAACTGAAAAAGAGCTAAATAATTCTTACGAAAATAAATTAAAAACAATAGAATGGGGACAGGCAATAGCTGGTGAAACAAGGCATTATCTTGATTGGTTCTATGGAATAAATTTATCTCGTGCATTAATGAATGCGATAAAAACAACAGGCAAGTTCAAAATAATGTCCATTGGAAGAGTTCAAGGTCCAGCATTAAATTTAGTTGTCAAAAAAGAAAAAGAAATACAGAAATTCAAACCAAAAGATTATTGGCAAGTTTTCATCACAGTTGAAAAACCAAAAGTTGAATTAAAATATATTAAGGATATTTTTGACAAAACAGAATTACAAAAATTTGAAAACCTCGTTGGAAAAAAAGCAAATGCAACCACAAAAAAAACAGAACAAATATTTCCACCGCTCCCACCATTTAATTTAACAACTCTGCAAACCGAAGCCTACAAATTTTATAAGATAACGCCTTCAAACACATTAAGAGCTGCTCAATCACTTTATTTGGCAAGTTTAATCTCCTATCCAAGAACATCATCGCAAAAACTTCCAAAAGAAATTGGATATAAAGAGATTTTAGACAAATTAAAAATAAGATACAAAGTTTCAAAACTAATAACAAAAGATAAACCAATCGAAGGTAAAAAAACAGATCCAGCACATCCTTCAATTTATCCAACAGGAAACAAGCCACCAATTTTATCAGGCGACGAAGAAAAAATTTATAATTTGATTGTAAAAAGATTCCTATCTCTATTCTGTGATGATGCAATAGTTGACAAAAAAAGAATAGCGACAAAAGTAGATAATTTAACATTTTCTGCAAATGGTTCGCAAATAAGAAAAAAAGCATGGATGGAAATTTATCCCTCTAAATTAAAAGAAACAGAAATCCCAGATGTCGAAGGAGAAGTTGAAATTACAGATATGAAAAATGAACAAAAAGAAACACAGCCCCCAAAAAGATATTCTCAAGCCTCAATAATTTCGGAATTAGAAAAAAAGAATTTAGGCACAAAAGCAACAAGATCATCAATTCTAGAAACACTTTACAATAGAGGATATGTAGGAGGCCAGAGCATAACAGCAACGCCATTGGGAATTTCTTTAATTGATACTTTAGAAAAATATTCTCCAATAATAATCGATGAAAAATTAACTCATTCATTCGAAGAAGACATGGGCAAAATACAAAAAATAGATTACAAAAAAGGTTCAGAAAAACTAATAAAAAAAGAGGAAGAAATAATAAAGAAAGCAAAACAAACAATAACAGACATATCAAAAGACTTTGAAAAAAACGAAAGTAAAATAGGCGCAGAATTAATTGAAGCTAACATAAAATTCAGAGAACAACAAAAGAAAGAAAATAGATTAGTAAATTGCCCCAAATGTAAAAAAGGAAATTTGGGTATTACATATTCCAAAAAAACAAAAAGATTTTTCATCGCATGTGACAGTTATCCTGATTGTGAAAATACTTTTTCATTGCCACCAAATGGAATAATAAAAAAGACAGATAAAGTTTGTGAGGAATGTGGTTTCCCAATGTTAATGAGACTTTCCAAGGGAAGAAAGCCTTGGATATTCTGTTGGAATCCAAAATGTAAAACAAATGAGGAATGGGCGAACAAGTCTGCGAAATATAATTCCGAAGGTAAAACTGAAGAGTCTGAACAGGCTTGAGAGTTAGGAAGAAGAGAGGGGAAAAATTTTGAGCAGGGTTGAGAGTAGAGGAAATGGGGAAGAGAATACAAAAACTAAAAATTTATAAAATAATCTTCTATGTATTATTGTGACATTAGAAAAATATATTGAAAAGAAGTAAAGGGATTTTTAGAAATGCTGCAATGGCGGGATTAATTTCTCTTCCTTTATTTTTATATAATTGTAAAAAAGAAAGCGATTTTTTTGAAGAACCTAAAAAAGAAATTATAAAAGAGAAATCTGGAAAGACTAATTATAAAGGAAATATCTATTTTACAGACAATTCAACTTTAGAAGAGGTAGAAATTAAAGTGACGGATACTGAAAATAGACCACTCCAAAATATAAACGTTAATTTCACAGATGGAGAAGGCTACGAAATATTTTGGCTTAAAGATGCCTCGAACAAATATCTTCCAACTTTGGGCATATATGCTCATAATTCCACCCATAAAATAAAAATGGGAAAATTTGAAGAAGGAATTTTTGAAATATATTCTTTAAAAGAAGACGACCCTCTGGGAAGAGTAGTTTGGAAATGGAGAGATAAAGAAAACATGAATTTTTCAGAATATACTTATGAAAAAACGATAAACTATGATGAATACTTGGGTATTCAAAAAAGAGGTACAGAAGTTGTTGACTTTCTTTGGAGAAGTACCGAAATTCTCTTGAGTGTTATCTCCCCCATAAAACCCAAAGAAATAATTGAAAAACTTTTTCCCGAAGAAGAAAACCCCCCACAAAGATGGGATTTTTACAATTATTTCGATGGTGAAAATAAGTTTTTTACTTTAATTCCTAGCAATATTCCAACAATCAAAATCGATAGTTTAAATGTAGATAAATCTAAAATTTATGCTTATTGGAGCGGAGAAGATAAAGAGGTGTACGAAAAATTTGTATTTTTACCAGATAACAAGGATCTAACTAAGTACGTTGATGGTAATTCTACATCGGATTTAGAATATAGTTATAGGATTATCAAGGAGGGAAATATTTATAGAGATTATGATTAGACAAAATATAATTCAAAAAAGTCAGCAGAGATTAATATTGAAAAACAAGGGAATTATACTTTTGAATTAAAAGTCAAAGATGAAGTAAATAATATTGGAAAGAATTCGGCAGATTTTAACATTAATTATAATAATCTAGAATCATTTATTTATGGAAAATGGAAACATTATATAGATGTTGGATGTGATGGTGTAGCGGGACTCAATGAGTTAATATTTTACGATGATTATACTTTTGAATCCAACCCTAGATGCAATGGTTATGAGGGAACATGGAATTTTTATGATGAAGAAAATATTGTTCAATTCACTTTTCAGGCGTGTGACAGCTTTGAATATATTGGAAAACTTAATTCTTCTATTGGAAAAATTGAAGGAGAGAAAAAAGGGAATTTTTGCTGGTGGGCAGAGAAGGTTGAAGATTAATTTTTCCGCATAACTTTATGATCTTTCCCAATATTAATAAAAATTAATGTTATGAGATAACTTTTTAACTCCTTATCCATTAATTTTATTATGGCTCAAGAACAATTAAAAGGATTAGGAGGATGGTTAATTATTCCAATAATAGGTTTATTTCTTTCAATAGCCATCTTAATTTACCATTTAATTTCTATAAACAAATATTCTTTTTGGTTTCCTGGAGGATTATTATCTCTTTTATACGTAATCCTTTTGATCTTTTCCATAATAACATTAATTTCAATATTCAAGAAAAAGAAATTTGTCCCAAAACTTATGATTTTCTTTTATGCGACAAACATTCTGGTTTATCTTGCAAAATCACTAATAACTGAGAATTTTGACAGAATTGAATCTCCAATAGTGGGAGGAATTATCTGGAGCCTATATTTTATTTATTCTAAAAGGGTCAAGAACACCTTTGTTAATTAAAATGTGCTAACTTTCATTGTAACATTAAAAGGAGTTTTCATATGTCCTTATGATTATGAGAACTATTAATTGACAAAAAAAGAAAAATAACTAAAGCAAAATACTTTTTTGAAGTTTTTCAGAATATGTTTTGGTCTCATAAAAAATCTGCCAAAGGCAATTTCATAGCAATTAATTTACGAACAAAGCGAGTGTAATGTTTTCCTGCGAGCGAGCGGGCGGGGCAAAAACAAATTACAATAATCCTTAAAAAGTAAAAAACACTAAATAAAAAATGTCATTATTCAAAATTTCAAGAAGACATTCATGTGGAAAAAAACTTGTAGAAGAATTAGTTCCAGTAAATGAAAAAATACTTTCTGTTAGAGAATATCCAGTTGATTATTGTGAAAACTGCAAAATTTATCAAATTGATAAATATGAGTCAGAAGACAGAGAAATTATAGGAGATCTCATCACAAATGCACAAGCAAAAACAAATCTTAGAAATCACAACTCTATTTACACCATTAATCATTTAGAAGAAATAGCAAATAAAATAATTATACAAATAACAAATCAAATCTAAAACACTGCTTAGCTATTAAAAAATAATTAACAAAATATCAAATTAACTATTAACTTTTCATGGGACGGGTGGCCGGGGAGTTGGTTGGAGGGAATTTATTCACCCAAAAAACTCCCTCAAATTCTTCTGTTCCCTTCTCTCTTTCAAAATTCTACTCCTATTCAAAATCTCTCCTATATCAAAATCAAATTTAATCTTACCAATCTTCTTAGCTCCATCAACTAATTCCTTCCTTGAACTAAATTTTTTAAAATTCTGCATCGCTTTCTTAACAGATTCTCTTACAACCCAAACACCCAAAGAAGCCCAATAAGACGGAGTCTCAATTCTAACAACCAAAACATTTGCCTGTCTTTTAATTGAATCAAGATATTTCAAAATTGGCAGACGTGTTGCATAATAACCTCCCGCAGTATCAAAAGCATATCTCTTTCGCCCATCATAATTTTCATAATGAGTTGAAGCCTTGATTTCTTCCGTCGGATTCCAAGAACTCTGAGGAAGATATAATTCAAACAATTCATAACTCCAAACATTTGGAAACATCATAATCAAATATTGATTCCCCATAAATTCTCCAACAAATAAACCATAATCCTCTATCCAAGCATAATCTTTAATTTTGTTCAACAAATGTTTTCCTATAATATCATCAGTCGCCGTGATACTCCAACGCGTTGGAACCAAATGCTTATTCTTCTTAAGCCCCATAACTCCAACACTCAAAACCTTGCTCAAACTATATTCGTCAAATTCATTCTTATATAAAACTTCAATTCCTTCAGAAGCCCGAATCTCGTCATTAATTATCCTATCTACTTTTTTATCAACAGAAACATTTCCAATAATCTCCGCTTTTTTCAAAGGAGCTTTCATTCCATGGGGCGTCAAAACCTTATCAAAATTTTTTCCAAAACGCACACGATTCTTCAATTCAATCTCAACACCAACCTGCTTTGAAGAAACAGCGATGTTCTTTGCAATATCAAGAAATTTCTTATTGAGTCGCACATCATGAACCTTCGCTTGGAATCTTGAATTAAGTAAACTATTTCTTATCTTAATTACCTCCCTAATTCCAAAATCCCTCTCTGCCCAATACTTCGCATCATCATAAAGCCACGCATCTTCATCTTTTTGCAGGGGACTCAAAATCCCCACATTAACCAAAGGATACCGAAGTTTAGAAC
>SDBV01007357.1_pt1 | contig 15077 bp, 15 predicted proteins | sample 2277081 | NCBI WGS metagenome assembly SDBV01 (sample SAMN10402039, study PRJNA504765) | marine sediment metagenome | isolation source: marine sediment core GS10_PC15, 223 cmbsf | place: Arctic Ocean: Southern Knipovich Ridge | collected 2010
TCCATTTTTCAATAGCTTCACTGCTACTACCAGAAACGGTGCTTGTTTCACCCTCTCCTCCAGCAAAAGCCATTCCTGCAATCAGTAGAAGACTCAGTACTAATGTAGTTAGTTTATTCATAAACTACCTCCCTAATTTTTTTAATGAAATCACTAACAGCGACTTAATAATACATCAACAAAAGCTGTTTCATCAATCTCTTTTGGAATACTTGACATAAATACTTCCAGTATCCAGATAGCAAGAGGTGCATTGAATAGACACGGCCCCTACGCAACCGCTATATGTGTATCGTGAATACCCATTGTATAAAATAACTCTGTATAAGGAACTATAAAAACGGCAGCAGGAGCCATCCGACTTGTTAACAAATATTAATTAATCGCATGTTGATTCAGTCTATTTATGTCCAGAATGTAGGTATTAACGCATATTCCCCCGATTTATACAGTGAGTGTTTTTATTTACAAAAATCGTTGTAAAATATATTTTTTCTTAAAAAATATCATATTATATGATTTCTATATTAAAAATCTTATAATATGATATTTATATTTACTAAAAACAGTAAAAATAATATTATAGTGGAAGTAAAATAACTATATTTTACCATCTTAATATGCAAATATTGTATATAATATCTATACCGTAGTTTTCGGGGGAATATGCGGTAATACCCAAGTTGGAAATCTCTTTGAAATTGAAAAAATCGCAAAAATTGTATCTGTGAGAAATGTGGTTCTACAATGCAAATAGTAGCATTTATCATGGAGTCGGACCAGATAGACAAAATAATGAAGTATTTAATAAAAAAGGGCAGGTCGCCTCCTGGAATTGCAGGGTCTTCCACTATTTGATCTTGATTTATTTTTTCTTTTTTTATTTTACGTAGATAGGTCTGTCTGTTTATAGATAAAATGACTGGGTTTTGACTCTTGCTTAAAAGATTTACAGAAGATTCCATCTGTTTTTTACTCCATTCTATAGTTACTGATACAATTTTTGCGGTTTTTTTGTTTTTCAAGGATGATTCTGGTTGATTCTGGTAGAAAATCCTTGACTTAACTAAAACATTCTATCATTCATTGGCTGGTCACAATCCATTCGGATTGCTGCTCGCCCAAGCATCCGGGGCACGGGATAATTTTAGAGGGCGGATTTAACTTGCGGGGTAATTTCGTATTTATACCGATTCATGCCCTTAACAAAATGACAGAATATTTCAGGCGTAGAGTTATACGATTTTTCCTTGATAAGGAGCTTATAACAGAATACTTTGCCTCTAATTTATTGAGCTGGAAGAACTCCGGTTTTATAGATTAACTTCTGAAAGAATACAGTCTCGAAATTGATGATATTCGATGGCTTATTTCCACCCGGCTTACCGAAAGAATACTCTCCAGGAAGGAGACTCCTTCAGAATTAATACATTTAATATGGTCCGGAAAACTCGAAACCGAACTGTACAATATGGAAGAAATTTTTCTGCAGGAGTTAGAATCTCAACTGAATAGGGCACTTATAGATAAAGCCTTCATACGTGAGCAGCTTGCGGTAGTTTCTGAATTAAAATGCAGAAGAGGCGTAAAAGAATATTAGGATTTATCCCTGTAATTCGTCTCCAGATCATCGATAGTCAAAGCCTTGCTGTATAAAAATCCCTGAAGGGAATGGCATTTTCTGTCTGTAAAATATGTGCTTTGTTCCTGATCTTCAATACCTTCGGCAATCACTTCAAGATCAAGGCTTTTAGAGAGGCTAAGAATTGAGTTTACTATTTTCTGATTATTCAGCGTAAACAATTTTGCCACAAATGATATGTCGATCTTCAGGCTGTCTACAGGTAGATTGGAAAGATAGCTTAGAGATGAATAGCCTGTACCAAAATCATCGATAACAAATTTAACACCGGGATAAAGTTTTTTTATCGAATCCATGATCCCGCTTATCCTCTCGGGAGCACTCATAATACTTGTTTCGGTCATCTCAAATCTTAAATTGGAGCTGTTTACCCCTGTTCGTTTTATTACACTATCGATACTATCCACCAGATCTTTATGGTCAAACTGTCTGGCAGATAAATTTATCGACATGTAAAGACTCCTTCCCCAGGGGCTATCATTTATTCTTTTCAAGTCTCTGCATGCCGTTTCCAGAATCCAGCTTCCCAGGGTGATTATAAAACCAGTTTCCTCTGCGATGGGAATGTACTTATCAGGAGCAATATATCCCCGGACGGGGTGGAACCAGCGGATCAGCGCCTCCACTCCTTTTGCCTGACCATCTCCGTTAACAATAGGCTGATAATGCATCTGAAGTTCACCGTTTGTGATTGCATACTTCATACCCTGTTCTATATCCCAGCGCTCAAGAACCGATGTATTTAATTCTCCGCTGAAGAAAACATATCTGTTTTTCCCATCTTCCTTTGCCTTGTACATGGCAAGATCAGCATTCTTGGTGGCAGTTTCAATATCTTTTCCATTTTCGGGAATAAGTGATATTCCTATGCTTACACCTATATTAACCGTTGATTCATTGGTAGATGGCATGATTGTATACGGTTTTCTTATTTCATTGAGAATATTACCGGCAACTGTTGAAGCCTCACTCTTTTTCCTGATACTGCGGATAAGTACTACAAATTCATCTCCCCCGAATCTATATACTCCATCACTGTCACGCAAACTGTCCCGCAGACGCTTTGCTGTCTGCATAAGAAGCTCATCCCCGAGGGGATGTCCGAAAGTATCATTAATCTGTTTAAAACCGTCCAGGTCAAGAAAAAAGAGGGCTCCCATTAAATTGGGATTCTTTTCCATGTCGTTCAAAAACTGCTTCATCTCGGTATTAAAAAGATCCCGGTTGCCCAGACTTGTCAGATTATCATGAAAGGCCAGATGCTTGAGCTTTCTTTCAATATTTTTTCGTTTTGTAATATCCCTGATTATACACGTCAGTGTTCGTCCGCTTATGTCCTTTGAATTACCGAAAGACATCTCCATAGGAGCAAGACCCCGGTTTTTATTTTTACCGAGTATCTCAATAACTCTTTTAAGGCCCATCTGATTACGGTCCTGATAGTCGACATAAAAGTACTTTCTGAACTCATCTTCGTTTCTGGTGAAAACAGTTTCAGGAAATAGAATCCTGAAATCCTTATTGATTAAATCTTCTCTGCAATATCCAAAAACCTGTTTTACAGCAGAATTTGCAAAAATTATTTTAAATTTTTCATCAATGCGGATAATAACCTCGGAAATCGTTTCGGAAAGTGCATCATAATGATTCTTACTTTCTTTCAGCTCATCTATAAGACTCTGGTTGAATGTCAGGTCTCTAACGATCACAAGAATAACAGGACGGGAATCTCTTACGATAGAAGTTATAAATGATTCAAAAGATTTTACAATTCCGAATTTTGTTTTTCCACGAAATAACAGGATATCGTCTTTGGTTATCTTGTTGTAAATATTATTTGATGAAAAACATTCACTGGTTTTCTGTCTGAAATTATCATGATATGATTCTTCAATCAAAATGAATATGCTTTTTTCGATTAATTCATCTTCTCTGTAACCAAAAATTGAAGAACATGCAGGGTTAATTTTACAAATATTACTATTTTCAATGAGTTCCAGTACAGCGTCCGATGTGTTTTCAAGAATAAGATTAAAACTGTCGCTTTCTTCAGTCGTGATTAAGAGCTTTGAATTAAAATTCTGGACGATTCTTTGAAACATTCCGTCGAAAAGAGATTCGCCCAAACCATATTCTGGCGAATTAGATAAGTCTTTATCAGAGTATCCGGCAACATCTCTGTATTTGGAGATGTATGTTGAGATATTATCTATTTTCTCATCCAGGGATATAAGCCTGCCTTCCATCCCTTCGAGATCAATTAGTTTTGCCATTATATTCATTTTCGGCCTTTAAGAAACGATTTTAAATCGATTTTTTTTATTAACAATAATTACAGAAAAGCAGATCATGCTTTCATTGCTTTGCGGACAGATCTGTTCATCTCGAGACTAAAATCCGCAGTGAATTTTTTGGAATACAGATGCTGGCCCAAATTTTTCGGCATTCCCGTGAAAATTCCCTTTATTATAATATCTTTCCTCCAGAGGTTTTACCATTTCCATTAGAGGCGAAACAGGACATATTATTTCAAGCTTATTCAACAACACAATAGGTATTAATTATTCGTTTCAAAATAAAGAAGAGGATTACAAACTTTAAATGTTAAAATCGCCAAATACTTCACACAACCAATCTGTCGAATTCTTGATTTTTGTCAATTTCTGGCTGCTTATGAATAATAGGTTTCGATTATAATTATATTATGTGGTTTTAATCTTAGCATATTTATATAATTGGTCATATTTGAAATTCTGTAATGATAGGAAGATGATCGCTAATGGAGTTTTCTTGATAAGGAGCTTATAACAGAATACTTTGCCTCTAATCTGCTCGGTTGGAAAAATTCTGGATTTTCTATTGATGCAAAACTCAGATTGTATGGTTCGGATGACAAGTCTCGGGAGTCTATTGCACAGTACCTTGCTTGTAAGGCCTCCTCTTTCTCTGAATAAGATTAAATATGAACCGTTTAAAGGAAAGGTTCTTTTTAAGACAAAGTACAATGGGTATTTTGGTGGCCGCTCTCGGACATCCCTGTCCTTCGCGTCACCTGTACTTCCTTGTACAATGAAAACTTTAAAGTTTATACAGCTCCTGACTTTATTGCCGCTCTTGTTCAGCATATACCACCTGCTAAAGTTCATTTAGTGAGGTATTATGGCCTGTACTCATCTCGTACAAAAGGTGTCTGGAAGACTTCATCTTTTATAGTCCGACTTGCGCCGGAAGGTTGGATAAAAAACCATGAGGGACTGGATATATGTGAAGACGAGTATAATGCAGAGGAACAAAGCCAGGACGTAAAAGGAAGCGCTAAGAGATCAGCCTGGGCTCGGCTTATAAATAAGGTATATGGGATTAATCCCCTTATCTGTGAGAAATGTGGGTCTACAATGCAAATAGTAGCATTTATCATGGAGTCGGACCAGATAGACAAAATAATGAAGTATTTAATAAAAAAGGGCAGGTCGCCTCCTGGAATTGCAGGGTCTTCCGCTATTTGAGCTTGATTTATTTTTCCTTTTTTTAATTTTGCGTAGATAGGTCTGTCTGTTTATAGATAAAATGACTGGGTTTTGACTCTTGCTTAAAAGATTTACAGAAGATTCCATCTGTTTTTTACTCCATTCTATAGTTACTGATATAATTTTTGCGGTTTTTTTGTTTTTCAAGGATGATTCTGGTTGATTCTGGTAGAAAATCCTTGACCCAGATTATAAATTTTCCTATCATTCACACTAAATTAAATTGAAAAAGTTATAGTAGAAGGTTGAAATAATCTAATTGCCTTACTAATTTTAGCTTAAGCAGGTTATACTAATTATTTAATTTATTCCTTTTTAGTTACCCAATTAATTACTTTTAATCCTTCAACATTTTTAAATTCTTTCAAATTCTTAGTAATCAATGCCCCTTTGTTAGATAGAACAGTAGAAGCAATTATCATATCATTCGGTCCAATTAAACTACCTTTTTTTTCTAATTTAGCTCTAATCAATGAATAATAATTTGCAGCATTATCATTAAAGCTTATAATTTCAAAATTAAATAAGAAGCTATCTAACTTATCTTTATATTCTTTTGTTTTTCGGCTTTTTTCGAAACCATATAATAGCTCTGCTTTTACTATTGATGGAATTTTAATATCACTTGGTTTATGTTTTCTTAAGTTATCCAATATGCTTTTATATCTACCATTTAAATAATAAATACAGGTATCTGTATCTAAAAAATATTTCAAATTGTTTCCCTTTTTATATCATCTTCAAATGATAACTGATCCTGGCGTTTAAAAGAATTATCTTTAATAGATCCAAATAAATCGAAAAAATTATCAGGCCAGCTATCATTTAATGACTGCTTTAATCTATTAACAGCCCATTTTGATACAGATTTATTTTCGATTTTAGCAGCTTTCTCTAACTTGTTCAAAGTAATTTTATCTACATATATTGATAGTTGAGGCATAATTGAACTCCTTAACTATAATATAATATATATTAAGGATTTATGCAAGTATAATATATAACATACTTGTGTATAAATTACAATATTTTATAATTTCTTTAACACCTTCTTCTAAACTATTAACTTTCCGGGTTGTCCAGATGCTACGCTGATTCCTCAGCTTCTCTTGCTCCTATAAGGAGTTTTGAACTCCCCTATCGAAATTCCGCACAAAATATAATTTATGTGCGGAATATTATATATCATAAAACATCAATAATTCTCTTTTTATTTTAAAATTCCCTCTTTTTTTTCATAAGCTACTATTTGAAATTTAAGAAACATTTCTATCTGTGTGGGAATTGTTCGAAATTCTTTATCAGCTATTATTGTTATTTATTTACTCCAATCTTCGATTTTAAGTTCACCTATATCTTCAAAATCTTTCACATTACATGTAACCAATGTTAAACTATTAGATATAGCAGTACAGGCTATTAGTAAATCAAATACTGGTCTTATATTGCCATTTATTTTAAAATGAGCTTGTAATCTTGCATAATGTTTAACTATATCTAAATTAATATCAATTATAGGTAATTTATTTTTAATAATAGAATTATATGCTTGCCATAATCTATTGGAATTTGCCATTTCCAACCCTTGTAATATTTCAGCTTCGCAAATAACAGAACTACATAATAAATTATCTCCTGTAGCTTCCCATTTATCTATGATTGCATCTATGGGTTTTTTCTTTATTGGTTGAGAGTATATGGAAGTGTCAAGCAAATACTTAATAGACATTCTTATTACTCTTTAAAAATATCAGAATCATCAATTTTTCTCTCGGGAATCTGAAATTCATCTTCTATGCTACCGTTATTCTTAATAAACTTTTCTCTTAATTCCCATATTTCTGATTTCTTTTTCTTTGATTCGATTATAGGATCGAGTTTAACAAATGGAACGCCTCTTTTTGTAATTAAAATAGGCTCTTTACTTTTATTAACTTTTTCACAAATCTCAGAGAATTTAGTTTTTGCTTCAAATATACCTATTGCTTTCATATCATTAATATACATATTTTAAACAGACTAGTCAACTAGTTTATTTAAAATAATATACACAAAACTGTGCTTTTGTTATTATCTCCCCTACCCTACCTAATTTACGCACAGAAATTATGTTATGTGCGAGCCAGATTGTTATTATTCAACTGCTCCGGCATTTCTAAGTAATTCTATTATCTCAATATGACCTTCCGCTGTAGCCCACTCCAAAGCTGGATAGCCAGAATGATCTTTCAAATTTACATCTGCTCCTGCATGCTCCTATATTTATTAGAAATTCAACTATTTCAATACGGCCATACCCAGCAGCAAACTTCAAAGCTGTATAACCATTAATATCTTGCAAATTATTATCCGCACCAGCCTCTATAAGTAATTCAACTATTTCAAAATAACCATTGCCAGCAGCCATCATCAAAGCTGTCCGGCCATTATTATTTTGCATATTAACATCTACACCGATTCCTATAAGCTTTTCTACTTCTGACAAATATCCATCTCTGGCTGCCATTCTAAGTTCATCCCCAAAATCTTCAAGCTCAACTACCTGAAGTTTAGGTTCAATTTCTTCGGCTCCAGCAGCTATTAGCATTTCGACTATTTTGGTGTGACCATTTTCAATAGCAATACTCAAAGCTGTTTCAATATCATAACATTGTATATTAACATCTACTCCAACAGATATAAGATATTGTACAATTTCGGTATATCCATATCTAGCAGCATACATCAAAGCTGTATAACCTTTATCATCATATTTTGCATTAATATCCGCCCCAGCTTTTATTAGAAATTCAATTTCTGATAAATCACCTTTAATCGCAGCATCAGTAATAGACTCTATAAGCTTATTATTTAAATCATTAATTTCAGTTTTTTTATTACAAGCGACTAATAATAACACTAACAAAACTATAATAATTGCCTTCTTCATACTCCCTTATCCTTTTCAATTATTCCGCACAGAATGCATCTTATGTGCGTTTATTTATTGTTATTTATCTGAAAAAACAGTTTTGTTAGGTGCCGTAATACTGAAACTTCATATTATTATTGTATTCCAATCATATCCTCCATTGTATAAAAACCTTTTTTTCCACGTATCCAATGGGCAGCTCTAATCGCGCCTTTCCCAAAAGCATTTCGTGATATTGTATTATGTGTAAGTGTAATTGTCTGATATGGATTCCCAAAAATAATCTGATGTTGCCCGATAATTCCTCCTAATCTTACTTTATGCATTATAATTTCATTTTCTACTCTTGAATTATCTATGGTTCGACCAATCCTTATATCTTCAGTATCACGAAGATTATCCGCTAACTAATATGCAGCAGTTCCAGAAATACCTTTTTTCCCAGAATGGTGTGTTTCAATCATTGATATATCAGCTTCTGGCCAACTATTCTTTACCATTTTACTTAATGCTGATAGAATATTAATACCATCAGTAACATTAGGAGCCCATATAATTCCAATTTTATCAGAATATTTTTTTATTATTTTTAATTGAGTTTCATTATATCCAGAAGAACAAATAACTAAATTTATACCACATCTAACAGTGGCATCCAAATAACGTATCACACTATTTATTGCATGGCTTGGTAATTTTATAAAAGGAAATCAGGATATACTTTCATTTGATGAAATAAAAAAAAAGTTTGTCACCAATTTAGAAAAAGATACAGAACGCTACTTGAATAATATTTTACCTGAAAATAAAATCAAAACTTTTTTATTAAATCTTTCTGTTATAACTCCATTTCATCAAAATGATAAAGATGTAGCTAACAATTTTTCAACATTATTAGGAATTGATTTTGATCACTTTAGAGAGGTGTTAAACAATTTAATTTTAAATAAAATATTAAGAAAGGTAGGTTATTCAATACGCTTTGATCCTGATATGTTAGGAGATTATTATCTGGCTTATTCTTTAGAAAATAGTTCAGATAAATATAATATATTAAGTATTATTGATTTTTGGGGTGAAGATTATAAAAAAACGATAATTCATAATTTGAATATAACTAAACATATATCTAATATATCTGAGTTAATTAAAATATTTTCTAGTTTTATTGATCAAATGATTAGCAAATCTAAAGACAGAACTCTATATGATAGATTGCATGATTTAGAATTTGTAAATACTTTTGCAGAGCATGTTCCCGATAAGGTTTTAAACCTACTTAATAGTTATTTAAACACAATTCCAAAGCAGGATCCAATATATAATATTCCATTGACTTCAGATAATTATGCTCCATTATTATTAAAAATGATTCGGATATCTGATGATAGAAAAAAAATTCTCAGAATAATAGAATTTTTAGAGGTTGAAAATATCATTGGTTATTATGACAATTATAAACCTATAAGGTTAATTAAAGATTTTGTATCACCAACCAAAAATAAAATAAATAATATAAAAAAATCATTATTTGTAATAGATGAATGGATTCCTGATATGAATGAAATTAGATTAAATTTATTATCTATTGCATTAAAAGAAATATTGTCAGGGTCTTATACAAAAGAAATTTCAAATATCAATACAATAACATTTAAACCTTTCATACTTGAAAATACTTCGCAAAATATTGAATTAAGAGAGAGAGCAATCTGTATTTTAAAAAAAATGCTTAATCACCATATTTATACAGTACAAATTGAAGCTATAAAAATAATTAAAGATATTGGTAGGATCAATAGTATTAGTAGCAAGATAAATTTTAAAGAACTACCACTTTATAAACAAATATCAATTGAACTCGAAGATTTAATTGAACTCATATTGCAATTAAGTAAAAAAACAGAAAATTTAAAAGTTTTAAGTTCAATCGAAGAAATTTTTATTCATTTATGGGTTTGGGATAGTAAAAGATTTAATAAAGTAGAAAAATATTTAATTGAATTTCCAAGATCGATTGAGTTTATTTTTTATCGTCATTTAACTAATCCAAGACATACATTAGAAATAATATCAAATAAAATAAAGTCAGCTCCAAGTGAAAATAGGTTCAAATGGTTAAATGAGAATTTTGGATATAAATCTATAGATGAACCAAAGAAATATTATTATACAATTCTACATAAACTAAATAATAAATATATTAGTTTAGATAATAAAATATCCTTATTTAATAGAATATTTGAGATATATAAAGAAAATAATTTTCGTGGTCAATATATCTTGAGCTATTGGGTAGAATATTTCGCAAAGGATTTTCTGACTTTATATGAAAGTGTGGAATATTGGAATAAAGTACCTTTCATATTTAAATATAAAATAGAACATTATTTAGCTTTTATATATCCTGAAGTTCAAAAGAAAATAGGTACTGAAGTGTTAAATGAGTTAAATAAGGAAGATATATATTTAATTGAGAGAAAAAATTATTACTTTAGGATTACAATAGCAAATAAAATACAATTAAAACAATTAAAATCATTTTTAATGACTTATATAAGGAAATGTAATAAAAATGAGCAAAGAATTCTGTTAAATTATTTACCTGAATTATATAAGTATTATAATTTAGATATATATATATTTAATATTATATTTACTCTATTAAAAAAGAATAAGAAATTTACATATATTATAATTGAGCAATTTGAATTGTTAATGAGTCAACTCAGAAATAATCCTAAATTTTTAAATAATCCCTATATAAATAAAGTAAAAAAAATAATAATTAAGAGATTGGTTAATATTCAGGAAATTGATTATTATGCAGATCAACTTCTAAAATATTCTCTAACGAATATTAGTGAATTAATAAAATTTATAAAATACAGAATAGCTAAAAAAAATAAACTAATTAAAAAAAATAGAGTAAGTAGCTTCGATCCTATTCCTTTTCAAGAATTGGAATGCATCAAGGAAGTCGTAAATTCATTTGCTGATTATAAAGAAATAATGGATTTTATTTTTAATACATTTAATAAAATAAATTTAGATATTTATTGCCAGCTATTGATTGAAAACACATTAGCAAGATGTATTAATAAAGAAACAGAGAAATTATTTCTACTAGAGTATGTAACCAATTTAATAGAAATAAATAATTATAAAGATTCGCTTGTTCTTGCTATTTATCTTATCCATACTGATAAAGCTTTAAAAAATACATTTGATCCAGATAAAGTGGATGTGAAATTTTTTTTAAACTTATCAGAGATGGGATTAAAAGAAAAATTAAGAAAACATGTTGTTATTATGTTTGAGACTTTTGCATTTCCAAAGAGTTGGTCTTCGACACTTGGAGAAGTACCAGAAATATTTACTAAATTAAAAATCTTATTTCAAAGATTTAACAAAAAGGAAAATTCTGAAGAATTAAAATTAATTTTACAAAATATTTTGAATGATATTGATAAAAGAATAAAAGACATAAAATTAAGAGACCAAGAAATATTAAATCCAAAATTTTGAATTCAGAATATAACAAAGGTATGAAATTGAGCGAACTAAAAAATTTATCTATTGCATTAGAAAAAATCTTCCATGGAATAAAGATATTAAAAGATAAGTTTCCTCATAAGGAATTTACGATTGATGGAAGACTGGTTGGTGATATCGGAGAGGTAATTGCTGAAAAGGAATATGAAGTTATTCTGTATACGAAGATAGTTAAAGACTATGATGCAGTTACAAATGATAGAAAGAAAGTACAAATAAAGGCAACATTTAAAGATGCATTAACTTTTAAAAAAGTACCTGATTATTATTTGGGATTGCAGATAAATGAAGATGGGACATATCTTGAAATATATAATGGTCCTGGAAAATATATATATGAAGAATATTCACATAGAAAAGGTATTGGTAAAGAATTATTATCATTTCCAATAAATAAAATGAATGAAATATCTAATAAAATACCCATTGACCAAAAGATAAAGAAGAGGAGTTTGGATTATTAAGTAATACCGTTTTCTATAACTTATAAATAAATTTAGAGGTAGTATTTTTAAAATGGCTAAAGATAGAATTTTTCAATATATCAATAAAATGCAAACCCAGATAAAGTCAGAATTTGATTTAATTAAAGAAAAACATGATCATAGTGGTATTAAAGGATATAAAGTAGAATGTATTATAAGAGATTTTTTAATTAAATATTTACCACCATATAATAAAATTGGGCATGGAGAAATTATCGATACAGCTGGAGATATTTCAAGTCAAACTGATATAATAATTACTAATGAGTATCATCCTTATACCGTAGATTTGAATAGGCCTAATTTGTTTTTCATTGAGGGTGTTGCATGCATTGGAGAAGTAAAAAGTACTTTAACTAGTGATGAGTTTACAAAGAGCTTGCAAAACTGTTTTAGATTCAAGAACTTGAAAATAAAAATGTCAAAAGGAATGCAAGTATATTGTAATGATTCGGATATAAAACGGTTTATAGAAAGGCGACCTTACTTTCTTTTTGCATTTGATTCTCAATTAGCTATTGATAATATAATTGAAAAAGTAAGAGAATTTAATAACAATAATGCAAAAGAGATATGGCAGCAAATTGATGCAATATTTTTACTAGATAGAGGTTCTATTATTAATTTTGGAAATGGAAAAGGCTCTTATAAATATATACTCAATGAAAATCATAAATCACAACCTGGCTATGTTATATTTAGGATTGAAAATAAGCCAAACATGTTATTTGATTTTTTAGCATGGATATCTGTCGTTATTCAAAAATACATAATTTATGAAAATATTATAACTTACTACTTGATAAATGAAGAATGAAACTTCTAATTTGATATTAAATTATTTTTAATAACCATTACTCAATATACATAGCAATATAAATTTAATAAGAAAAGGCTTCTTTATTTCCAACCTTTGAATGTTGCTGGTAATAAAAAACATATCGCTCTATCAGTCTTGATTTTTAGCACACTCCTTGCACATTGGTCGCCACTTTGGGTGATAATTCTTAGCACAAAATTGGCAAAGTCTTACAGTCGTACGGTCTTCAATAAAAGCACATTTTCTACAGAGGGTTTTAACATATACCATCTCCAGGTAAGTGATAATCTCTTTTAGCGAAATTTCAGCAGCCTTATTGTATATACCCTGCTCCTTACAAAACCTATCACGAAGCAAGGATCTTCTTTTCTTTTCTGCCTGCTTAATATCGCGTTCATCAATACCATAATCAGGGATGGTGAATTCATGTTTGCATTTTACATAGTTTCGGGATTTTTCACACACATAATTGTTCGCACGCATACGATGGCGTACTTTGCTGGAGCCACATTTTGGGCAAACAGGTACCTTTTTAATATTCACTGGTATTGGTAGCTCGATTTCATTCTCATGCTCCCTATAATATTTTAGTAACTCTTCATACTGTATCCCAATCAAATCAAATATGATATCTTTAGATTTTCGTTGCTGTCTTGTGTGCTGCAAAATTAGATCAGCAGTTTCACCACATGTTTCACAAACACCTTTAATTTTTTTTTCTCTTCGATCTCTCCATTCAACATATTGCCACGGTCTCCACACAATATTATTTAGAATATCACGAACCGATACTTCATCGATTTTGTTTGTATCAAATTCTTCTTTTAGCCTTTTCATATCAGAGAGGACTACGCGATATTCGGCTTTATTTTTCGTCCTTTTATAGGGGCTGAGTTTGCGTTTAATTTCCAATGATAGATAAATATCTGTCACCAGCACTTCATATAAACAATGTTTTTCTTCCCATATATAGTGAGCATTTTGAGTTTCGTATTCAAGCGTACATATAGATGGATAATTATTGCTAATAAGACCAGAGCGGAGAGTTTGTTTTTGATCTTCATTTAGGAACTCGAGAGGAACAGGGATAGTTCCACGGCGATTGGACTTTATCCAATATAGAGTCCCTGTTGAAAGAATATCTTCTTGATCATTCATCATTCTATTATGTACTCATATACAGGAAAAGTTAAGCCAATTTTATACTATCTTATTTAGAGGGTGTTTTGAATGTCAGGTCCCCTGAAAAGATTGTTTGTAGCCAATCCTCGAATGACCTTTTTACATTTTTTAGTAGATTTTTTGTTTTGATTGTTTTATTGATCTTTATTATAGTTAATAGAATTTATAGTAGGCTGGTAATTATGATATATTATAAAAAGCAGAAGATAGCAAACTTTAAAGAGCTCTTAAATAATTACAATGTGAAGGAATTTAAATCTCCTTATCGATCAACAATTCCATTATTGATTTTGTATAAAAATAAGTCTAACTATTTCTTTAATTTAATTAATCAAAATGATGCTGCATTAGTGGATCTTATATTTGAATACGAAACAAAAGTAAAAAAAGGGAAGGGTTGGCCATCCTGCACAGATTTAATGATTGAAAATCCTGAATTTTCTATTGCAATTGAAGCAAAACGAACAGAACCTAAATATAAGAATGTGCTCAAATGGTTAGGAAAAAGTAAAAATAGAATAGATGTAATGACTGGATGGTTGGAATATATTATTGAGCATATATTGGAACAAGTTACAATTGGGGAGGTTCATGAATTTCCTTATCAACTGGTGCATAGAGTTGCATCTGCATGTTCAATTAAAAAGAAGTGTACAAATGTTGTTTATGTTGGATTTGATCTAAATAATGTTAAAAAGGAATATTATAAAAATAATTTGAGCAAATTCTCAAAACTGGTGAAAGGGAAAGTAAATATTCTATTTGCTTCATTCAAAATTAATAAATCTGAAGAGCAAAAAAAGCTTGAATGTCAATGGGATCAAGGAGATAGCAGCAGTTTTAAATATGACCTTGCATTCTGAAAGTCTATATGTACATTAATAATTATCTTAAGTCAATGTCTAGACACTAGTGTGCTAGTCTAGTATTATTATAATCGTGGGTGGGGATAATG
>SDBV01007358.1_pt1 | contig 15076 bp, 31 predicted proteins | sample 2277081 | NCBI WGS metagenome assembly SDBV01 (sample SAMN10402039, study PRJNA504765) | marine sediment metagenome | isolation source: marine sediment core GS10_PC15, 223 cmbsf | place: Arctic Ocean: Southern Knipovich Ridge | collected 2010
TCAAACAGAACAACCAATACAATTTGGATTATGTAATGTAACCTTGACCGTTCCTTACTTAAATATATCATTTAAAGATGAAGTAAATGAAAGTTTGTTATTAGCAACGATTCCTACTTCAACTTTTGTATACACTCTAGGAAACTTCACAATAAACAAAACTTTTAGTTATATAAATAGTTCAAATAACCTTAATTATGCTTTTTGTGCTTTACCTGCAAATAGAACATATCGAATAGACCCTATTGTTCAATATGCTTCTTCAGGGTATCCACAAAGAACTTGGAATCCAGAGTCAGCCTCTTATACAAACTCTTCAGCAAATACAAACCAAACATTATATTTATTAGGAACATCAGATGGAATATTCGTAACCTTCCAAGTAGTGAATCCAGCAGACCAATTACAATCTGGAGTAGATATAATAGCAAATAGAAGTATTGGTGGAGTAGAGACGACTGTTGCAAGTGGAACAACAGCGGGTTCTGGAACAGTGACTTTCTGGCTAAACCCAGATTTTACTCACACGATTACATTCGCAAAAACAGGTTTTGAAACTTTCACATTCCAAGAACCACCAACACAATCAAGTTATACAATTATTTTACAAGGAGGAGTAGTAACTACAGGTTTTGATTATTCAAGAGGAATATCTTATTTTATAAAACCCGAAGATGGAGAATTAATCAATAATACTATTTATAATTTTAATTATACTTTATTTTCTTCATTTTGGGAAGTAACAGAATTCGGATTTGATTTATTACTAGAAAATAGAACAATTTTAGTTTCTACAAGTGCAAGTACAAGTGGAGGATTCGTAAATGTAGATTTTAATGTATCAAATCATTCAAGAATATTTATGAATTATTATTATATAATAAATTCCACTAGAACAAATTTCACAACTCATACTTGGCATATTATTGACCAAACTTATACTGCTTGGAGTGTTAAAGTATTCTTTACAGATTTAAATTTATATTTAGATTCAGGAATATTTGGATTAGATAACTTTGGAAGGTATTTAATAACATTCTTAATCTTATTCTTAACAATAGGAATATTTAGTTTTAAGTTTGGAGTTAATAGCCCATTAATACTTTCGGCAATGACCTTTGCAATAATATTCTTCTTTGATGTTGTAGTAGGATTAGTTCCAACACCTATAAACGCTATTCCCCACTCATTAACTTTCCTAGCTTTAATAATATTAATCACTTTTGCAATAAGGGAGGGTCAAGTAGGATAATGGGAAAAGCATGGAATTATTTATTTATTTCAATATCTATGATGTTAGTTTTAACTTTCTTAGGTTTTGAAACAGGATTTACTCAAATATTTAATCTAATTGGGTTTGAATATACTCCTTCAACTGGAGAAATAGGAAATGTAACAACAAGTGCATCCAATGTTTATGGAGTATTATTTGGAAATGGTGGAGATTTGGCTGGAATACTTTTAGCACTTGCAGTGGCAGGAGGGGCTGTATTGGTTGGATTATTCACTAAAGCAAGTACAGAGAACTTAATCCTTCTACCTTTTATAACTGGAACATTAGTTTTATTTGTTCAAACATTTGTCCAGCTAATGATTTATGCGGTGGGGAATTTTCCAACTTGGGCAACGGCAGCCATATTAGTTGTTTTACTCCCATTCACATTTGGGTTCATAGTAGCATTAGCAGAAATGTTTAGGGGGACTGACTAATGCCAGATTGGATTGAATCTTTACAACTAGAAACTTGGATTGTTAATGTATTCGCAGGTTCATTAGATATATTTCTAGCATTTGCTTTATTCTTTATTTTTGGATTATCTGGATTTTTAAGAGTAAATACCTTCATAATGTTCTTTATGCTAGTAACATTCTTAATAATTTTCAATGCCTATGTCACAAGTTATCTATTAATGATGATAGGAATATTTGGTGGATTACTAATAGGAAAGATAATCAGTCGATTAGTTCGTTTCTAATCGATATTTATAAAACATTATCTACATGTAAATTCATGGGAAAATTGCAGGATATTTTGAGTAAGATAAAGGGGAATAAATCTGAATTCAAGGAACAACTAAAAGAAGCCCAAATGCAGGACAAAATTCAAACTACTATTAATGAAAGAAAGAAGTCAAGCAATCTTAGGGAATTAGAAAAGGTGATGAGGGATAGAGATGAAGAAAGGATAAAATCTGCTTTAGATAAAATACATAAGCAACAAAATAGCGAAACATGGAAATCAAAGAATTTAATTTTAGCACAAAAAACTACTATTCTAAATAATGATAGACCAATATTAAAGGAAAAAAATATATTTATGGGGGGACATCAGATTCCATTTATGCACAAAGGAGGTATGTTTTTCAAATGACAAAAAAGAGAGAGAAAACAGAGAAAGTAAGGAAAGTTATACTTGGGGGAGTTGAAGGAGCAAAACTTAGATTACTTAGAACAAGAGAAATAGAAAAGAAACAAGAGGAAGAATTAAGAAAAAGAGGAAGAACAGAAAAAGAAGTTGCAGTAGATAAAATAACAGAAAAGATTGAAAAAGCATTAAGTAAGAAAGCATTATCTAAACGAATAAAATCAAGGAAAATAACTAAAGGTGGGAGACCAACTATTCATATTCCAGAATTTCAAGCACCAAGTATATTAGGAGAACCAAATAGATTCTTCAAGGACACACTCGAACAAGAAAGGAGGAATATGTTTCTATGATACTCAATCGAGATTTTAAGGGGGGAAGAGTATGAATAATAAAGCACAGATGAATATGCTAGGGATGATTATTGTAGTAGCAGTGACACTTATTATTGGAGTAGTTTTATTCCAAGTAGTTGCTCAGGAAGTAGGAAATTCAGTAAATACAGTTGCAGTAGAAAACCAAAGTTTAACTGGAGCAGCAGTTAATGGAACAGCACAAATCTTTACAAATTTCAGGGCGATAAGTGATGTTATTGTTTTCAATGCGACAAACGATGTAGCAGTTCCAGCAGATAATTATACAATTGTCAATAATGTAGTTACTGATGGGGCATTATCAGTTTCAATAACACCAATTACTAATACAGGTGCAGGTTACGATGTAGGAGTTTGGACTATTGATGGAACAGCACAACCATTAACTTATATCCCAGATGGGGGAGGAAGAGCAATGGCGAATTTAATAGCAGTATTTTTCGCATTAGCAATATTGGTAGTTGCAATTTCCCCAACATTACGAGGAGAACTAGCGTCACTAATAGGGAAATAGATAGATTTTTTATTTTTTTATTTTTTTAATGTTAGAAGAGAATTAAATAGACGGAGGTAAAATAAATGGAAGACACATGTAAAGAAGATATAGTAAAGAGAAAGAAAGGCGAAGCCAAATTCTTTGATGAGAGTGATAAGGAATTTGAGAAAGACCCTTTTAGAATTTGTATTCCAAAGTGGTAAAAATGGCAATTCAAGATATACTAAGATTAGTACCAACAATTCATGCAGCACAATTAGCTAAGATGAATGTTGATGCACTCGAAAAGAAGGATACAAGTACAAGAGACATTCTTAGTTTAGGAGTTAAGAACATTGTTGGAGTAAATTTAATTAAGGTAGAATCAAGTTTAATAGCTGGATTATAAATAAATGGGGGAAAAAATATGGCTAAAAAAAAGCGTGGAAGACCAAAGAAAAAAAAGTAGTAGTAAATTGATTTTTATTTATTTTATTTAATATTATATTTATAAAACATAGGTATGGAGAATCAGCACAATTGGGGTTGTGAATGTGTCTCCACCTATATTTTTGTACACTTATTACAAGTAGTTGAACTATTTAAACATTTCTATTTCTTAACTATAAAGTAGGAACACACTATTCTATAATTAAAACGATTTCTTATATAACCTTTTGATTTATCTTAGATATGAAAGAGGGAAAGGGTGAGAGAACGAATTCAAAGAATAGACCTCAACAAAATGATTTTTACTTTACCATATTAGAACTCTTACAACAGAACAAAACTCCTTCTCAAATTGCTAAAGAATTTAATGTAAACCAACAAAATATTTCTTATTACCTTCGGAGATTAAAGGATTTAGGATTAGTAAAGAATAAAGGTTATGGAGTTTGGGAAGTTACAACAAGTAAAAGAATAGACCTCGAACACACTCTAAAAAGAGACAGGAAAAAGATAAGAGGTCATGCCTTCATCTGGAGAATAAAATTAACTAAAAAAATAGATTGGGAAAAGCAATTAATCAAATTAAAGATTCCCTATTCATTAATAAGGGGTTACACTCCAAGAATAATAATAAAAAATAGAAAGATATGGTTAGGGAAGGAATCAATAGTAATCTATGATGCTTTCTCTTATTATGGAAGAAATGCAATTGAATCAAGAAAACACTCAGTAATATCTTTTTTAGAGATTGTAGATACCTTAGAACGTAAACTGAAGCATTCTATAGGTAAATATGTGTTCAAACCAGTTAGAGAACACTACGGAATGATTAAGAATGATTTGGCTATCCAATGCAATAGAAAAGGAGAAAAGATTTATGTAAGGGATGATTTAGAAGGAGAGTGGCTTTGGATTGATGATTCACATAGTTTAGGAGAATTAGAGACAGGGGGAACAAAAGCACCAACAAGAAGTATGCAAGTTCAGAGATGGTGGAATGATAATAAGAAACACGATTTTAAAGTAACCTCTTCATTCCTTCTGGAAAATATGAATAGTCTAATAGAAGATAGGAGATATTGGGCAAAACATCAAAAATCCCATGTGGGTTCAATCAAAATCTTAGGGAACAAAACCGAATCAATGGGCAAGACAATAGAATTGTTAGCAGATGTAGTAAAAGATTTGTCAGAAGAAATGAAGAGGTTAAAAAAGTGAGCCAATCGGAAGTACTAAAGCTATTGGAAAAGAAGAATAGATGGATGTCTATAAAAGAGATAAATAAACATCTTGAATTTAATGCTGCCGCTCCAAACTTATTGAAATTATACAAGCAAGGATTAGTTTTTAGAAAAGAAAAAAGGATAGAAGGAACAGTTAAAAGGAGTTATATCTTTAAATCAAAATGAAAAATAAAGTAAAAGAAATAAGCAGGACGCTTTTTGAGGTTAATGGACATTCTGTTAAAATTCAGACAAAGAAAGGTAGGACGTTATTAATTTGCGATTGCTTAAACGACACTAAGTTTTGTAATGAATCTCCTTTTTGTTCACACAAAGAAGCAGTAGTAGATTTCATAATAAAGAAACCAATAATTAAACATGTGGATAAATTAATCAAAGACTATGAAGGATTTTTGAATATTAAAGGTAAGCTAGAACCATACGCCTTTGTGAATGATTTAAAAAATTTACGGAGGGAATTATGAGTATTGCATTATATAAAAAGAGATTACTTTGGGAATTTGTAGATAAAAAATGTGAAGAGTGTATAAAATCTGAAGAACTTAAATTATCAGAAGTAGAGATACATAAAATAAATCCAGAACTTGGTTACAAAGACCATAGGAATTTGAAAGTTCTGTGCATTAAACATCATAAAATACATTCCTCAGCCCAAAGAATAAGCAGTGGGATACAGGGAAGATAAAATTAAAAAATGAATCAAAAAGAAACAAAAATTTTACAGACGGTAGTTTTCTTATTAGACGAAGGAGACAAGTTAGTTTTAGAAAATGACTTGCTCCCTTATCTAAAAAAAGCACAAGAAATAAAAGAATTACTAACTAAAGAATAGTTACAAATGTTTAAGTAGTATCTCTTATAATAAATGATAAGAGGTTAAAAGAGATGAAGATAAAATTAAGTGAATTAAAACCGAATCCATTTAAGAAACAAATTTCTAAAGGAAAATTAAATAAAGAGATAGTAGAAAAGATTAAAGCAAATATTAAAGAGTTAGGTTTAATGGGGTCTCTTCCAGTATTCAAAAGAGAAGGAGAATATTTTTTAGTTGCAGGGCATCATAGGGCACAAGCATTAAAAGAAACATTTGGAAAAGACTATCAAGTTGAATGTACTTTACATAATTATACAGATGAAAATGTTTTAAGAGGAATGGTTATAGAGAATTTAACCCAGCGTTCAGATGAATTGGTTGAAGTAACTGAAAATCTAAGTGCAGTTAGGAATTGGTTGAAGAAGAATAAGATGGCTGTTCAGCAGCTGAACACCCATGATAGTTCAGGTCGCAAAAAATCATCTCAGCAAATAGAAGAAGCAGGTTCAATTCGCAACATCTATGATTGGATAAGTAAAAATGGAGAAGTTATGGCAATCGGGAAAATATCTAGTTTCCTAAAAGTCCACGATAATTTAGATAGAAGATTATTAAAAAAAGTTATAAAGGTTGATGGAGGGATAACAGAAGAGAAAAAATTATCTATTGAAGATGCAAAAAATTTAGCGAGGATAGAGAAAAAGGAACAACCTTTAATGGAAAGGGTAATAGAAGAAACAGGGCTAGACCATAAAAATAAAGGTAAACTTATTACATTATATTTAGCTTCTCCAGAAGAAATAAGATTTCAAGTAAGAAACGGAGAGATTAATTTAGCAGATATTAGAATGGAACTTGATAGGTATAAGATGGAACAAGCAAGAAAAGAGAAAGGGGAAATAAAAGTTAAGTCAATAAAGAAAAATATAGATGAGCAGATAAACTATCTAAAATTCTCTTTATCTAATTCAAGTTCAAATATAAAACAGTCTATAAAGTATTTAATAATTTTAGGAAAATATCTAAAAGATATGGACGAAGAACAAAAAGAAAGATTAGATAATGAACTTGAGAAATATCAAGAACTTTATAAGAAAGTAAGCGAATTAATTTCAAGAGTAAGGGAAAAAATATGAAAGTAGGAAAGAAGATTAGAAATAAAAAAGAGATAAAGAAAATAATAGAAGAAAATGAGAAACAAAAAGTTAAGACAAGGGATATAAAAGACCAGAGTTATTATGTTACAGATGTAACAACATTACCTATCCATGAAAAAGAGAGAATAGATTTTGAATATGAGAGAGCAAATAGTTATGTTAATCTAAAAGAAGAAAAATTAGAAGAGCAATTTAAAAATAAAGAGGGTAATCTAAAGAAGGTTGGAGACTTTTTATACAATTATTTATATGATAATGCAATGGTTTCAAAAATGGAAGTAGCAAGAAAATTACATATCTCAATAGCGAATGTTAATGATAAGATTAGTAAATTAAACTTTTATTCTGGGTATCCTTTAACAATCATTCCTGTATGTGGAAAGAAAAACTTTGTACAAGCAATAACTAACAGTGAAGCAGATTCTATTAGTTGGGAAGGGAAGAAATTTAGGACAATAGAATCCATGCAACATACTAAAGATAAAGGAGAATTATTAATGAAGAAACTAAGAAAGGTTAAAAATAAACAAAAACAAAAAGTTAAAATAATGGTTAAACAAAAATGAACAAAGAATTAAAGAAAAGAGCTTGGTTTTATTTTATACAGCAAAAAGTTATAGAATTATCTATTCTTCCAGCAATAACAATAATACCTTTTTTAATTGGAAAATATGTTTTACACTTCTTGGATAAATATGGTTACACATTATTTCAGAAATGGTTAATAGGATTATTTATTCTACTAACTTCAATAATAAGTTTATTGTTCATAGGAGGATTATTATATATCTTTATTAAATCAAATTGGGATTGGGCTAAGAGAAGAGCAGGACAATCTCTTAAGAAGAAATGACAAAGAAAGAAGAAGTTACTGGTGGAGACGCAGGATTGTTTATCGCAGGGATAATGCTTGGAGTACTTTTTACAATCATCGTTGTTGGAATATTTGGCTTTTTTGATTCACCGATGGATAGTTTCGGTTTTGCCAAAGATGATTTAGCAAAGTATCATGTTTTAAAACATTATCCAGAGTATGAGAATTGTAATTTTAAATATTTAAGTTCAGTACAAATAGATTGTGAACAAGGCATAGCAGGGGTGGAGGTGTTTTGCGGAAATGAAATAAATAGGGATGGGATGAGTGAGCTAATTAATAATCCAGATTTGACATTATGTTTTGATGAGGTAGATTTTGATAAAGTATTAAAAGATATGTTGAGTGAATGTAAATAAATTAATTAGAGGGAGAAAAAATGAAACTAGATGTATTAAATTATAATAAAGAAGAAGCAAGGTTCAAGTTTACAATATTTAAAGTATTAGAATTATTAGGAGTATTCTTATTTGTTTGGGGATTTGAAAGTCTAGGAAGGTGGTCTTATCATAATTTACCATTTAAATTCATATCTGGTTTTATTCCATCAAGTTATCTTGAGTATTGGATGTATGGTTTTTTGACTTTACTTGTATTGGTAGCGTGTTTGTCAGGAATAAGTGTAGCATTATGTTTAGTATATCAAATGATTAAGTCATGGATAAAACTTAACTGGAGATGGGCTAAGATTTTATCAGAAGAGGAAGATTCAAGGACAGAGAGATTATCAGAACAGAATAAACTATCTGAGATAAAAGAGATAGAAAAACTAGAAAGAGATAGGAAGAAGTTTGGATATTGCAAAGGAGATATTGCAGTTAGAGAAAGCGAAGGAACTTTTGGAAGGGTTGGAGATAAATTAATAATTAAACATATAAATTCAAGTAGAAGTTTTGATGCTGAAGGTCACGAATTTATATCAATAGAAGAGTTTAGAATTGTGAATAAGAAACTCCCAAAGAAACCAAAGCTAAATAAGGTGAGAGAAAAAGAAGTAAGGGAGAAGAAATGATTGAATGGATAATATTTGGAGTTCTGGCATTAATAATATCAGAGACTTTATTTTTATTAGTATTTAGAGATGAAGATGAATGGATTGCTTCTAAGATTGCATCATTAATGATTGGAGTTATTGGAAGTGGATTGTTATTCTTATTGCCTTATTCAATTGCTTATAATTGTGAATGGTGGGAGATAGGTGAAACATGTACTAATTATGGCATCCAATTCTTTTACTGGCTATATGGAATAATTGCTGGGATAGTTTTATTCTTCTTAATAAACAAATGGTTATTAAAAAAAGTGAAAGGAGGTAAAAAATGAGTTATACAAATTATTATGAGGTAGTAGCACAACAAAATGCTATAGGTTTTGCATTAGCAATAATAGTAATTCTCTTAATCGCTCTAGGGATTTCTGCTCTATTTAAGGTAAGAAGAACAAAACAATATAGAAAAGAAATAATGGATATGTATGTTGCAAGTAAGACAAAGAAGATTGCAAAAGAAGAATCCTTAGATTTAGATGAAGAATATGAATCTTTTAAGAAATGGTGCAAGAGACAAAGATTAACTTCAGGCATGGATTTAGATGATGTTATCGAAGCAGAATTAAAAGATAAAGTTTCAGAACAAAAGAAAGTTAAAGTAGTAAAGGAAACTAAGGAAGCAAAAACAACAAAGAAATAAAGTTTATTATTATTATTATTATTTTTTATTTCTTTTATATTACACAATGATTAAAAAAATAGATAAGGTCGAAGGACAACCACAAACAATAGAAGAAAAGCTAGAAGTAATTAGATTGAAAATAAATGAGGTAATTGAACATGAAAATATGGAAGACGAAGTCAGGGGAAAAGATTGATGCTAAAGAATTTGCTAAGAGATTCAAAGAGGGATTACAAAGCATAACCCCTTTACAGAGGTTACAACACGAACAAAGGGCAACATTCATTATGCTTGTTGGTTATTTAATAGGGTTGGTTTCTTTAATTATTTTCAGAAAAGAATTTGCTGTTTCATGGTTTACCTATGCTTTAATGATTATCTTTGTAGGAGCTGCTTATGGACAGGGAATTAAACTATTCGCTTTAATGACCCAATTAAAATTGTTTAAAGATATGGGTAATAATTCTTTGGATTTAGATAAAGTTCTTGAAGGTTTAGAAGAAGTGCCAATGGATGAAGGAGAAGGAGCTAAAGTTCTTGATGAAGTAGTTAATATTTCAGAAGAACAATTAATCGATATTGCTGAAAATAAATTCAGAAAGGAAATTGATGAAAGGAGGTTAAAAGAAGATGGAAATAATGACATATAGTATAATTGCAATAGTAGGATTGTTTTTATTGAGTGGGATAAAGATTGTTAGACCAACTCATAAGATGTTAGTGGAAACTTTAGGTAAGTATTCAAGGACAGCAGAGCAAGGATTCAATTGGATATTTCCAATAATTCAATCTAGTAGATATGTGAATATAACTGAGCAGATGGTAGATGTGCCTGAACAAACAGTTCAAACATCAGATAAGTTAAATACTAAAGTTGATGCAATGGTTTATTATCAAGTTAAGGATGTAAAAGCATCTGAATATAATGTAGATAACCATAGAGTACAATTAACTTCATTAGCAAGAACAACGCTAAGGGCGGTAATGGGTAATATGACTTTGACAGAATGTATTCAAAATAGAGATAAGATTAATGTAAATGTTGAAAAAGTTTTAGACAAAGAAACTGATGCTTATGGAGTATCAATATTAAGAGTTGAAGTTCAGAGAATTGAACCACCACAAGATGTTCAAGAAGCAATGAACCAAGTTGTTAAAGCAGAACAAGAAAAGATTGCAGCAACAGATTTAGCAAAAGCTGTTGAGACACAAGCAGATGGGGAAAGAATGGCTGCAATTAAAGTTGCTCAGGGAAATAAGCAATCATTAATCTTAAATGCTGAAGGTCAAAAGCAAAATTCAATTTTAGTTGCTGAAGGTCAAAAGAAAGCATTTGAGTTGGTTGATGAATCATTCAAAGGTGGAGCAAAAGAATTGAAACAATTAGAAGTAACAGAAGGTTCTTTGAAGGGAAACTCTAAGATAATCTTAGGAGATAGAGGAAAGGATATTTTGAAGTTACTTAATGTAGATAAATAATTTTAGATTTAGGGGACATTTTTTCTACCCCTATCATATTCATGGAAGATAATTCAGGAGATAAGGGTAATAAGAAGTTTCTATTAATTGGGATTGGAATTTTATTAGTTCTTGGAATATTTTGGGTAGTAAATAATGTTGATTTTAATGAGGTTGGAGAAAAAGTAGATAGTTTATGGGAAGATTATGTTGGAGAAGATGAAGAAGAGATAAAAGTGATTGAAGGGGTTAGTAATGTTTCTACAGTAATACAAGAGATTGAAGTATTCACACCAATAGTAACAATAGTTTTAATTTTTTCATTTATAATGATGATAGTTGGAATATTTCTACCAATAATATTCCCAAAGGATAGAAGTATAATGGGTGAAGAGGAGGATGAAGATTATGATGAGGAGGAAGAGGATGATGATGATGATGATGAGGATGATGATGATGAAAAAAGGAGTATAAGAAAAAGGATTCAAATGGGAGAAAGTATATGAAAGAAGAAAATGAAAACAATAAAACAAGAATAATTCTAGCAAGGATAGTTACTCATTTAATCTTTTCAATATTTATTTATTTCTACATTATAAGAGATTTAATCTCAGGTACAAATGGAATATTGGTTTCAATTGGAATTGGATTAGCTATAGGAACAATTCATTATATCTTAGAAAAGATGGGAATTATAAAGCAAAAGACAAAGGAAGAAAGAGAAAAAGAGAAAGAAGAAAAGCTAATAGAAAAAGAAAGAGTAAAATTAGAGAAGGAAGAAATAGATAAAAGAGATTTCAAAAATCTAATAAGTGCTATAGAAAAAGAAGAATCAAAGCTAGAGTATATGAAAGATTCTTTAAGCAAAAGAAAAGAGTATGGGGACGATAAATGGGTGTTGAACTTTGTTTATTTTGGATTGGTTGTTTTCTTTATTGGATTATTATTCTTTGGAACATTGGATGGAAAATATTTAGGTAAGGAAACTTATGTAGGGAATTTAAGTAATGCTTTAGATATAGGAGGAGAAGCAATTAATAATGCAACAAATTCGTTACTTGAAACATTTGAAGAATTAGTAATAAAATTCTATGAACTTGGTTCAGAAAATAAAATAGTATTTTCTATATTATGGTGGGTAACAATTATTTGGTGGATGGGATACATGTTTATTTATAAAATGTTAAAGACAAGTAAGTGGACTATTAAAGAATTATTATTCCCATTAGTTAAAGGAGCAAAGAAAAATTATAATGAAAAACATAAAGAAAATAAACTTAGAGAATGAAGACATCTATTTAAAGAAGTCCAAGTCTTTTGGATGGAGTGTAGTTAGACCTTACAAAATAGATGGAAAGATAGATTGGAAAAACCTTTTAATTGGTGGAAGCTGGATTAAACTAATAATGGTAGTAGCAGCAATACTGATTATCTTAGGAAGTGTTTATGAATATTCAACAGCAGTAAATACTGCAAACGAATGTTTGAACCAATCAAAACTAATGCAATACAACTTCCCTTATTAGAATGGCACAAACAAAAAAGGAAAAGGAGAAACCAAAGGTAGGACTACTTTATTTGGGATTGCATAATCAATTAGTAAAAAAATATGGTGTGAACTCAGTAATAACAAGAAAAGAATTGTTCACAAAACTTGGAAAACATTATATGATTCCAAAAGATTTAAGGTATCACATAATAAGAGAAATGGTTAAAATGAATTTAATGGAGATTGTTAATAGGGACTTAATAAAAGTTTTAAAATCAGATATAAATATAGAAGAGGACAAAGATAAGTTGTACAATATTATTAATTCCTTAATAGTTACACATGTTTAAATAATATATATCACTGATAAAATAATAAGAGGGGAAAATGCCGAGAAATAGTAAAACAAAATGTGAAAGTTGTCCAAAAGTTATAAGTACAAAAAAACTAAAGAGGAAGAAAGGAAAGTTATATTGTCACAAATGTTATCTTAAACAATCAAAATGTTTAATGCCATCCTTAAGTAAAACAATTCCAAAGTCTTTCCTCCCCCCAAAAAGGAAAAAGAGAAGTGTTATCCCTGAAAAAATCAACACTCCTCCAAAGATGAAAGGTGAAAAGAAAGTAGCTAAGCAAGTTCGTCTATCTATCACAAGAGAAGAAAAAAATGTTTTATATAGAAAATTTATTGCAAAAGGAATCTCTAGTCAAGATGCTTCAAATAGGATTAAAGAGCTATCAGAGTATAGTAAAGAATTAGGAAAGAGAATAAGGGAAGAAGCAAAGAAGAAGAAATTAACAGACCAACAAATGCAAAGTAAATTTTTAGAAGGATTGGCGAGATATTCTGAGGAAGAACAATGAAAGAAATTAAAGAAAAATATAGCACAGAGAAAATAGAATCAAGTGGTTTAGACAAATCTATCTTAAGAAAAAAGGGGGACGCAAAAACTTATTCTGGTTGGTTAATCCAAAGAATAAAAGAGGCAAGGGATAGTAAAAGTTTTGAAGCTGCGATATTTCTCCAAGAATTATATAAAAAATATATTGAATTTGAAGAAAGCGATAAGATAAAACTAAAAAGATGGAGAGGGAAAAAAGGAGAGATGAAATTCTGGAGTAAACCAGACAAAATAATCATTGAGTTCGCACAGTCAAGAAGCAAAGACCAAGAACCAAGAAGAGCAAAAAAAGAATACTCAAAACAAGATATAAATAGAATGATTTGGTGCTTAAATAAATTAAGAAAGGAATATAATAACAAGATACCTTCGAGAAAATTGGGAGAATTATATTTTAGAGGAAATTGGGATAGTAAAGTTTTTACAAAAAGAACAAACCATCAAGGGTTTACACACATACTAAATATATTAGATAACTATGGGATGATTCATTATTCTGGCGGAATATCTATAATTAAAAAAGAAATTAAAGAAATTCAAGAGGTATTAGAAATATAAATTAATAATCAAAATGAAACGAGAAACAAAACCAAGAGAAAATTGTATAGTCTGTGAGAAGAAGATTTATAGAGGTGGTTCTATGGGTTCTATTAAAAAGTATAAGAGACCAAAAGATTCTATAACTTGTTCCCCAAAACACGCTAAGATATTTCAAAGAATTGCTAGTTATGTTTGGAATAATTATGGGCGTGAGAAAAAGAAGGAGGGGCGTAAATCTTAGATTTCACATAATCAAAATGAAAACATTAACAAAAGATTGTTTAGTTTGTCGGAAGCTCCTTCCAAAAAGAGGAAATAATAAGACAAGTTGCTCAAAGAAATGTGAGAGAATAATTGAAAGAATTAGAACACATTATTATAGAAGGTGGAAGGAGGTTCGTAAACCTTAGATAAAACGAAAAATGTTATTTAAACCAGAACACAAGCAAATGATTTTGAATGGAACTAAGACTGCAACTCGCAGAGTTTGGAAAAGACCAATGGTTAAGGTTGGGGGAATCTACAAAGCGAAACTTCAAATGTTGTCTAAGGATTATTTTGCTAAGATTAAAGTTACAAAATTGTATAAACAAAAGTTAGGGGATATGAAACCAAATGATTTTAAAAAAGAAGGTTATCCAAATTCAAATGATTTTATAACTATTTGGGCTAAAATAAATAAGACATGGGAGTATGATTTGGAAGTCGATGTAATTGAATTTGAAGTCGTAAAGGAGGACGCATAAGATTTAAATGTCGCATAGTTATAGCCCAGTAGTTATAAGGAAAGGCATAACTATATCGTTATTATATACCGATACAATAAAATGGGAAAAAGAATGTGTCCTAAATGGGCAACAAAAAAGAAAAAATGTGGATGTGGACTTTATTTTCATGCTGCATTAATTGGAAGTTCAATGAAAACAACTGAAGAATGTTCTGCTTGTAATCCTAATTTATATAAATCAGATAAGGAGATGAAGAAGCAATTTCGCAAGTGATTCAAAATGAGAACAAAAAAAGAAATATTAACTGATGAAAAGTTATTGATAAAGGTGGGAGTAAAAACTTTACCTATTCATACAGAGTTACTATTAGATATAAGGGAGTTATTGATTAAATTAAACAAGAGAACAAATAAGATTCAAAATGAGTAAAATATTCACCCAACTAAATATGCCAAAACCATTGATGTTTGAACTGAAAGCACCCAGTAGCTTTGTGCCTGTGACTTGTAGGCGATGTCATGTCTCGGACGGAATCA
>SDBV01007359.1_pt1 | contig 15070 bp, 16 predicted proteins | sample 2277081 | NCBI WGS metagenome assembly SDBV01 (sample SAMN10402039, study PRJNA504765) | marine sediment metagenome | isolation source: marine sediment core GS10_PC15, 223 cmbsf | place: Arctic Ocean: Southern Knipovich Ridge | collected 2010
TTTTCTAATATTAAATAGCAGAAAACCTCTTTTCTAATAATACCAGGTGATGTGGAGCATAAATTGCCCGCTCACTTAATTGAATAATGAAAATATATGGGATATGTCGTAAAAAAAACCGTTCAAACAACAAGTTTTCTTTTTTTTATTTCAAACATTTAACTATATTTGTAAGATTAATATTGAATCGTGTCCGGCAACTAAATTTTAACTTGAAAACAATTAAATTACAACAACGTTAATTTGTTTGACGTTAGATCACCTTAGGCGGATGACAGCTAAAAGTTAGTTTTGCAAAGGTCCCTAAAAAAGAGTTCACTAAAAAAAGCTGTTCATAAACTATTAATAAACGTGTCATTGCGAGGCCTGTCCCGAGCGGTAGCGATGGAACTGGAGCGACGAAGCAATCTCATTATCAGCAAGATATGCGATTGAGATTGCTGGTTTTACTTCGTAAAAATGTTCGCAATGACGGACTTTATGAACGGACACTATTTATCCCCTTTTTGTATTCTTTATTAAAGATTGCTTCAACTATAAATTTATAATGTTCATCATTATTAATAAAATCTATATTATTCACATCAATAATTAAAATTCGTAAATCTTGCTGTTGCATAAAAAATTCGTAATATCCTTTTTGAATTTTTGCTAAATACTTTTTGTCAATTTTTTTCTCATAATTTCTTCCTCTTCTTTTAATATTATCTATCAAAGCATCAATATTTAAGTGTAAGAAAACATATAAGTCGGGCTCGGGTAATGCTCTGTAAATTATATTAAATAATTGACGAAATAAATTATACTCATCATCGGCAAGTGTTAATTTTGAAAAAATCAGGCATTTCATAAAATAATAATCGGCAATAGTGAATGTTTTAAACAAATCACGATTTGAAAGCTCATTTTTTAATTGATGGTATCGTTCTGCTAAAAACGATAGCTCTAATGGGAATGAATATTTATCAGGGTTTTTATAAAATTTTGGTAAAAACGGGTTATTTTCAAACTGCTCAAGAATGAGTTTTGCATTATATTGCCTGGCAATTTTTTTTACTAATGAAGTTTTTCCTGCACCAATATTACCTTCTATTACAATATAGTTATAATTCATTAGTAAATATTTTTTCAAATTAAGTAAAAAAATATTATTTAAAGAAAATTTTATTATTTTTGTTTTAATTCACCTTGTGAAATAATTCTGATTTTATCAGAATTCCACCTTTAGTGGATTTCACAAGGTAAAAAATAAAGAAATATAAAATGGAACAATCCCGCACTACTCATAGCGTTGACCGTTAGTTAGCATAAAAAACCGAAATCAAAGTTTATATTGAGTTAATCACGAAAAAAAATATAAAATTAACTATGGTTATGTATATCAAAATCAAATCTATTATTCTTATTATTTTTTTATATTTCCAAATTAACACTGTTTGGGGACAGCAGGAAAGAGCAAAATTTTGGGGAGTTGAAGCAGGAATGAATTTTATAATTTGTAACCCACCTGAAAAAGACTTTATAAGAGGTGATATTTCTTCGTATGGTGCAGGAAAAGTAACTGATAACCTTGAAGGTTTATTGAATACAGGTTATCTGGGGGCAAAAACCGAACTGCGTTCTCTGAATAATAAATTTGGTTTATTGGGAGGAATACGTTATACCCGAATCATAAGTTCGATTGGTAAAAATACATACTGGTCGGAAACGCCAAATTTCTTTTATTTACTTTATCGTCAGGATGGCATAACCACGGAATATTTTAAAGTACGGGAACTTAATCAGACATCTGATTATTTGGGAGTTCCAATTGAACTCAGATTCTTTCCATTTAACCAAGAAAAATTCCGGATATACTTTAAAGCAGGAGCTGAATTCAATTTTCTTCTGAAAACTAAAAAAGATGTAGTGTTTTATAATAAAGCTATGGAGTCGTATCAGAATGAAGTTATTGAAATAATAGGAGAGCCCAATTCATTTTACTCTTCTCTCTATTTTTCGGCTGGTTTTAGACTGGGTAAGGACTCAAAACCTGGGATAAATTTCGAAATCTGCCTGCCTTATTTTTTTCTAACAACAGAAGTATCTAGTCTGGTAACACCCCAAGACCAACAAGGATATGGTTTTCAGTTAAATATTCAAATACCTTTTTAATCATGATAAAACAATTTTTGATTCTGCCTTCAATAATTATATTGCTTCTTAGCGGATGCAGTAAAGAAACTGAACTCCAGAAATCAGTATTTATACCGGATGTTAATTATCCCGATCTACCTCAATATTCAGAGTGGGGATACAATACTTTTGGGGCTTATTACGACAGAGAAGCATTTATCTCTAACAATCAAGAAGTACCTGTTAAAGTTGTAGTTACCGATAACAAAACATCCTTTATTTTTAAAGGTCAGAAAGGAGCAACGAATTATAATTCTGATAGTTATACCGAAATGTCTATGACCTTCAAAATAGTTGGTTTTCTGCCTGAAGACTATTTTGATCTGATAGTGTTGAATGACACGATACTTGACCTGACGAATCCCAACTACAGTGTTGTTGTATCAATTGATACAGCAGAATATGAAGCGTATATTCTCAACGGAGAATTTGAATTCAAAAGGGCACAGAATTTACTGGTAGACAAAAAACAAATTGAAGTAATCCTTTCTGGCTATTTTGAATTTCAGGCTCTGATTAACGAAGAACCTGTTACCATCTCAAACGGCAGATTTGATGTTGGAATTGGAATGGACAATTTCTATAATTATTAGCGGTTTATCATACTACTTAACACAGCATTGAAAAATTTTTCCAACTGCGAGAACCTCTATATTATTCTTAAAAAAATAAGAAAACCAAACAAAAAACTAACTTCGTATGAAAGAATGGTCGTAGATATTAATTATGATTGGTTTGTTAATCGGATTTACGGATTGACAGAGGAAGAAATAAAAATTGTGGAGGTGAAATAAAAGAGATATGATGAAATATAATCCTCAAATCCATCATCGCAGGTCAATCCGATTAAAAGGATATGATTATTCGCGGGCGGGTGCGTATTTCATTACCATTTGTTGTCAGGACAGGGAATGCAAATTTGGTAAAATCGTAGGGGCGGGGTTCACCCATACCCAAACCCCTGCCCAAATGATATTAAACGATTACGGAAAAATCGCCAACGATGAATGGGAAAAATTACCAGAACGGTTTCCGAATATTGAATTAGATGTGTTTCAAATAATGCCCAATCACATACACGGTATAATTGTTTTGAATGAACCAAATGTAGGGGCAACCCTTGCGGTTGCCCAAAATGATAATGTATCCGATAATGTTGCATCCGATATTAGGGCAGGGGCAAGCCCTGCCCCTACAAAACAAAATGCAACGGTTGGCGATATTGTTGGTGCGTATAAATCATTGGTGGCAAATAAATGTTTGAATATTTACAAAACCAAAAATGAAACGATGGGTAAATTGTGGCAACGCAATTACCACGAACACATCATACGAAACGAACAATCGTATCAAACCATTTCCAATTATATCATAAACAATCCTGCAAACTGGAATGACGATAAATTTTTTGTAGAATAAAATTCATAACTGCAAACCAAAATCAATCAACAGCAAAGTTTTTGCACTTGTCCGTTAACCAAACATATCTCAATAATCAATCATTTCAAGCAATTCGTCAATTGTTGTTGTAGCTAAACAAATTGTATCATCACTTGCTCCGTAATAGATTAAAACTTCTCCATCGGGCTTAACAACAGTGCCGTTTGTAAAAACAACATTGCCAAAAAAACCTTTCTTTTCATACTGTTCTTCAGGGATTAATATAGGATGGCTGTTTTGTTTAATAATTTTTGAAGGTTCGTTAAGAGCAAGCAATAATAGTTTTAATGAATACATACTATTATCACCTTTAGCGTGATATATCACTAACCAGCCCTTTTTTGTCTTTATAGGCGGAGCACCGCCTCCAATTTTTTGACTTTCCGATTTTGAACCATCCGGGCGTAAAATGCACTTATGATTTCCCCAGTGAATCAAATCAAAAGATTCGGCATACCAGATTGATGGCAGACCAAAGCCACGATTATCAGGTCTGTGAAGAGCGATGTATTTGCCCTGAACTTTTTCTTCAAATATAGCTACATCTTTATTTAATGGCGGGAAGAGAATACCTTTTCGTTCAATGCTTATAAAATCTTTTGTTGTTGCTAACATAGTAACATAACCATCTTGTGAAACGCCGGTATAATTGATATAATATAGATTATTTATTTTAGAAATCCTCGCATCTTCCACTCCAAAGCTTTCGCTTTGAACACATGGGTAAATAAATGGCTTTTCATCAATAACAAAATTCACTCCATCATCACTCCTTGCAATACGAATATGGCTCATAGTTGAAAGATAATCTTTGCCTTTATAAAAAACACCACGAGTATCTTTTAAGGTAACATCAGGGTCGGTCTTTGATATTTTTAAGATTTTTGCTTCACCTGTATTATCTTTAAACTCATAATAAGGAATGTTTATACTGCCTTCTTGTTCTTTACAATTTTCAGCTACCCGCATTAAAAGAATAACCTGATTATTATAAATTGTTGCTCCCGGATTAAATGCACCCAGAACATTATATCCTTCAACGGAGGGCATAAGCATAGAGGGCTTAATAAGTGGATTATTGATATTTCGCTTTATCATTTTTTAAAATATATTTTATTGATATTTAATATAGATTTATATGGAGTTGGGTTATTTTCTATAAACGTCTTTTCTATGTCCGATTGCAATAATTATAACGGTAAAAATATTATCTTCTATTTCATAGATAATTCTATAAATGCCACTTTTAATCCTATAAGCATCTCTCCCTTTTAATTTTTTAGAATATTTCGGCCTTGGTTCATCTTCTAAAGCTAATATTTTAATTTTTAACTTATCAGCAACACCCTTAGGCATTTTATTCAATTGCTTAACAACTTTTTTTCTGATAAGAACAGTATATTTATTCATCTTTCTTGATATTTATAATTATATATATTTCTACTCTTTTTAGCATAGCGCAAATATAATTTAGAATTAATAAAAATATAATTTTTTAAAAAAATATTTTTTGGATAAAAAAAAACGGCATTATGCCGGATTTATTACTCACTTAAAAAGCCTTGTGCAAGGGGAAATTGATGGATTATGTTTCAATTGATAATTTTAAATATTCATTATCAATATAAATTTCCATTTTTTTTATTTCATTTTTTAGTACCTAAATTATCCGTTATCAAGGTCTTTAAAAGCTTCTCTAAAAGGGATAACTTCATCGTCTTCGGTCTTAGCCTTATCATAAGCCTTAATACATTCTAATTCATCTAACTCTTCTAAAATATTATTATAATCTTTAATAGGTAAAAATACTCCTATATTATTACCTTGATTATCTTTTAAAAATTGTTGATTCAGCGTTTGCATATTATAAATATTTTTATTTTGCAAATATACAAAAAAATAAATCAAAAATATAATAAATATAATTTCAGTTCTTTTTTATTTATTTCAAGAGCAGGAAAAGGAAATTTTATAATATTTACCGTATTTAATACCAAATCCAATGCTTTTGATTTAGTTTGAATTTTTGATAGGTCTATATCAAATGAAAAATAAAACTGCCTTTTTCTTTCAAATTGTGGAATTGTAATATTATTCACCTCTGTTGGATTTATCAAACCACCGGTCATTCCATCGGCACTATAGCCAAAAGCTATATTAAGCCATTTCGGAATATATTGAACTTTAATTATAGATTTAATATTTGCCGATAACCAGTAAGTCTGTCCGTTATAGTCTTTTATGAGCATTTCTGCAAAGTTTTTGCCAAGTGCATCAGGGCGATATTTTGCATAAGGGCTTTTATGAAAAGAATATTTTAAAATTATCTTTTGTTCGTTCCATATTAATTCCTCACCTGCATAAATGCCAACACCAATTGCATTTGTGAGCAAATCACTTATTGACGCACCCCATTTCTCGGAAAACCCGTCAAAGACCTCAATTGATGAAATATAGATAAATCCTAAACCACTCCCGTATAAAATTGATTTTTTATTATTTACCCCTGATGATATGAATCCTTTTGTTAATATTTTTCCTAAATAATAAGAAGAAAAAATATGACCGGCTTTATCCATTTGCAACCATTCGTTACGGTCATCAAAAAAATGATAAGATGAGTGTGGATAATCTTTATACCACAAAGAATTTAAAGCAATTAACGAAGCCTGGAATACTGCTCCTTCGCTTACTAAAACTGTTGTTAATTTTCTGGAATTAATGCTCGTTGGTATTGCAGAGATACTATCATTTTGTGCATAGCTAATAAAAAAGCTAAATAATAAAAATGAGAGAAATAATATTTTCTTATCAATTGCGATGTTTTTTTCCTTTCTTTATTATTTTTAAAATTAAAAATTTTAATTTTGCAGTAATTATTTCACAGGGTGAACAAAATTATTGAAATTTTTGAATAAATTAAATATTATGAGCACTATTGATTTACAAAAAAGCCACAATCTTTTAAAAGAATATACTTACAAATTGCAACCTCTTGATAAAGGTTATGCAAACAGGATTCTGTATATTGATCTTTGTGACAGTAAATTTATAGAAAAACCTGTTACAGAGTTTATGAAAGAAAAATTCATAGGTGGCAGAGGATTTGGGCTAAAATTGTTGTGGGATGCTACAAAAGACAATACTCAATGGAATGACCCTGAAAATGAGATTATCATTTCACCAGGACCTATTGGCGGTATTACTCAATATGCAGGCGCAGGTAAATCGCTTGTTGTATCTATTTCTCCAACTACTGATTCTGTAATTGATAGTAATGTTGGCGGATATTTTGGTCCATTCTTAAAATTCTCAGGATTTGATGCACTTGAAATTCAGGGCAAAGCCGATAAAGATATTATTATTGTTATTGACGGCACAAAAGGAGCTGTAAGAATTGAAAATGCACCTGATCTGCCTGAAAATAGCCACATCCTTGCCGAACACCTTACTGAGATGTATGCAGATAATGAAAAAGATAAAATAAATGTAGCGGTTATTTCAACAGGAAAAGCCGCTGACCATACTTTGATAGGTATGCTGAATTTTAGTTTTTACGATAAAAAGCGAAAATGTATTAGACTTAAGCAAGCCGGTAGAGGAGGTATAGGAACAGTCTTCAGAGATAAAAAAATCAGGGCTATTGTTGCTAAAGTTCCTGGTATAAAAGGTAATATTAACAATGTTGTTGATATAGATGCTATTAAAGAAAGAGGACAAAGATTTAACAAAGAAATGAGAGAGCTGGACGATGGTTTCAACCAGATGAAAAAAATTGGCACTGCTCATATAGTTGAAATTATGAACGATTACGACCTGCTGCCAACGCATAATTTTAAATTCGGTTGCCATCCCGACGGATATAAGATCAATACAAAAGTTTGGTTATCTAAGTTTACACAGGGAATGAATGACGGATGCTGGATCGGTTGTACTATGTCGTGTTCACATGCAGTTGATGGTTTTGAGCTAAAAACAGGTCCATATAAAGGACAAAAAGTAATTGTTGATGGCCCTGAATACGAAACAACCGGCGGTGTAGGTGCAAATTGCGGAATATTTGACCCCGACCGTATTATTGAAACAAATTTTTACTGCGATACTTATGGTATTGATACCATTTCTTTCGGTACTATCATAGCTTTTGCAATGGAATGTTATGAAAACGGTATTCTCAATGAAGAAAGAACAGGTGGATTGAAGCTTAATTTTGGTAATGCTGATGCTGCAATTCAAGTGCTTCATCAAATGGCAGGAGGCGAAGGTTTCGGCTTAACCGCAGGATTAGGCGTTCGTAAAATGAAAGAAATATTTATTAAAAAATACAATGCCGATGCGCAATTTATGCAGGACATTGGAATGGAAAACAAAGGACTGGAATATTCTCAATATGTTTCAAAAGAATCTTTAGCCCAGCAGGGCGGTTTTGCAATGACCAATAAAGGACCACAGCACGACGAAGCATGGTTGATTTTTATGGATATGGTTAACAACCAGATACCAACCTTTAAAAACAAAGCCGAAGCATTATATTACTTCCCGATATTCAGAACCTGGTTCGGCTTGATGGGTTTGTGCAAATTACCCTGGAATGATATTGAACCTGAAAATAATCGCGAGTCGGAAGAACCGGAAAAAGTACCCGGACACGTTGATAATTATGTTACAATTTTCAATGCTGTAACAGGTAAAAATATTGATAGATACGAATTAATACGACAATCAGAAAGAGTTTATAACTTCCAGAGAATATTTAATCTCAGAAGAGGTTATGGAACAAGGAAATATGATGCACAGCCCTATAGAGCAGCCGGTCCTGTTACCGTTGAAGAATATGAATCAAGAAAAGAAAGATACGATAAACAATTAAAAGAAATTATCGGTATTGAACCCGAAGGAAAGTCGTCTGAAGAAAAAATGGCAATTACAAGAAAATATAGAGAAGACCAATATGAAAAATTGCTTGATTCTGTGTATCATAGAAGAGGATGGACAGTGAACGGTATCCCTACTATTGAAAGATTAAAAGAGATTGGAATGGATCTGCCCGAACTCATTGAAGTTGTTAAGAAACATATATAAAAGTCTCTATGTTCTAATTACTGTATGATTAAAATTACATTAAATATCAATTTTTGTAACTATTCAGGTATAGGGAAAAAAGGTATAAGGTATAGGGTATAAGGAATTAAGGAATATTGTATGAAAAAGCCAAAGGAATATATCATTGATAAAAAAGAGGATTATAAAGTTTTGAAAAAGGAATTTTTTTGATAGAAGATGCTAAGGTAACTCTCAATGGTTATATTAAATTTGTTAAATCTCAAAAAGAGGTAGTGGTATGAGATATAAGGAAATATGGTATATGGAAATAAAGGCTGGGTGTGTACCCCTATACCCTATACCCTATACCCTATACCCTATACCCTATACCCTTATACCTGAATAGTAACCAATTTTTTTATATTCGTATAATAATTTATATGATATTTAGAACATAGCGTCAAAAGTTTTTATATTTGTCTTTATTTAACGCAGAATTTTCATTAAAAGATTTTAAAAATGAATATTAAACCCGCGAACTCTTTAAATATTTTGACTTTATGCCTTGTATTTTTATTCTCTTGTTATGATATTGACCAAAAGGTTGATGAATCACAATATAACGAGATTGAAATAACAGAAAACAGCTCATATAAAAATGATGAGTATATAAAAGAAGCAAAAATAATATTTTATCAAATGCGTTCACCTGTTGAGATGGCAAAGTTATTTCAACTTACTAATCCTCCTTTTAATCCAAAAATATTAAACCCTGTTGATAATCATTATAAATATTGTATTAACAACTTGAAATCAGCACTAAATTTAGGAGTATATGGAGTAGATTTAAGCTATACCAGAATGTTTGACCAACCTCAAAGTTCTGGTAATTATTTGTCAGCTATACAAAAACTTTCTCAGAGTCTTGGAATTCCACAGAATAAAGTATCTTTTACTATAAAAAGAATAGAAAAAAATATTACAGACAAAGACTCGTTATTTCAAATTGTAAGTGATGATTTTGCTGCTGCCGACATATACTTAAGAGATAATGAACGGGAAACCAGTGCTACTTTAATTACTCTGGGAGGATGGGTTGAGTCTATTTATATTGCTTTAAACATCCTTAAAAATAATCCTGATAAAGAAATTATGGAACGTATTGCTGAACAAAAATATACACTTAATAGCTTAATTGCAATGGTTAGTAAATGTCAAAATGAAATATCCGTTGCCCAGTATTTAATAAAGCTAAGAGATCTAAAAGAAGTTTATGATAAAATTGAAATTTATTATGAAACAGATGATATAAATATAGATACTGTAAATAAAACAATTACAGTTGAAAGGAATTATGTAAATGTTACTATTGAACAGATTAAAGAAATTGAAGATATTATTCTTAGCCTGAGAAGTGAAATCATTAAATAATGCAAAAAGTAATACAAATCAGAACTGATAGACATAATGGCTTATTTGATATTACAAGCGAAGTAAGAAGTATTGTAAAAAGTAGTAAAATTAATACAGGCACAGTAAATGTATATGCCCAGGGTGCTACTGCTGCAATTATGATACAGGAAAGCTGGGATAATTCTGTTCAGAATGATGTAATTAATCTTTTACGAAAATTAATTCCAGCAGGTATCTGGGAACACGACAAACAGGATAATAATGCCGATGCTCATCTAAAATCAGGGCTTGTTGGACCCAGTGAAACCATTCCTATCATAAATAGTAACTTAGGCTTATCTACATGGCAAAATATTTTCTTCTGCGAGTTTGACGGTCCGCGAAGCCAGAGAAATATAGTTGTAACTATTACAAATTCAGAGTGATAAAGCGAGAGTAAAATAATAAAAAAAGAATATCAAAAAAATATTTTATATTCAAGGCAACCTTTCACATAAATTAACGTCTATTATATGAAAGTTTACTTTGTACGATTTTTACTTAACATAAATAATTTGTAAATGCTCAATATGTTAAGTAAATTAAAGTAAATTTCATAGTAAGGGCATTTGTCTCAGGAATTGGGGATGGATGTCCTTTTTTTCTTGGAATAAAACACAGATTTTAATATATATTTTAAATTCATTTTATCAGTGTTAATCAGTGGCTTTTTTTAATTTTATTTTTTTTTGCGTTCTTTGCGTCAATGTCTCGCGCAAAGGTTTACCCCGTTAGATAATCTATATAATAAAAGTAATCTATATTTTAAAGATAATAAATTTTAAACACCTTTTCCCCTATAAAATACTAAATATCTAACGGGGCAAGAAGGTCGCAAAGTTTATATACTATTTATTCTCTTATTTTTCTTTGCGTTCTTTGCGTCTTTGCGAGATAAATTTTTGCGAGATAAATTTTGCGAGAAATTCTTATTGAGACTTGCTAATTATAGGTAATCCCTCAAAAACTCCAGATTTCTTTTAAATTGATTAAATTTTATACGTTTTACTGCTGAATTTTTAAAGATTTTTTCAAAAACTTCTTCAGTAAGTTCGTTCCAATCATTTTTAGTCATTTTCAGCAAATCAGGGTGGGGGGTAAATGCAGGTTCGGTATGTGGGATGGCTTTATTGTTCCACGGGCATACATCCTGACAAATATCACAACCGAAAATCCGGTTGCTGAGTTTTTGTTTCATTTCAGAAGGGATATTGTCTTTCAATTCAATTGTAAAATAAGAAATACATTTGCTTGCATCAACTATGTATGGTTCAACAATGGCATTGGCAGGGCAGGCATCAATACATCGTGAGCAGGTTCCACAATAATCTTTAATTGGTGTATCATAATTTAGTTCAATATCTAAGATTAATTCACCTGTAAAAACAAACGAACCTGAATTTTTAGTAATCAACATTGTATTTTTTCCAATCCAGCCCAGTCCACTTAATTTTGCCCAGGAACGTTCCATAACAGGTGCCGAATCAACAAAAGCACGTCCGTTTACCTGTCCGGTATTTTTGAGGATAAATTTTATCAGTTGATTTAGTTTATCTTTTATTACAATATGATAATCTATGCCATAAGCATATTTTGAAATTTTGGGTGCATCAGGGTCTTTTTGTTTTTCGTTGGTATAATAATTAAATAAAAGAGAAATTACCGATTTTGCACCATCAACTAATAATCTTGGGTCTAAACGTTTTTCATAATTATTTTCCATATATTTCATCTGCCCGTTCATATTGTTTTTCAGCCAGCTTTCTAATCGTGCAGCTTCTTCATCAAGGAAACGGGCTTTTGAAATTCCGCAGCTTAAAAAGCCAAGGCGTTTTGCCTCAGCTTTTATCATTTGTGAATATTTTGATTGTAAATGATTATTCAAAATTTAATCTGTGGTTAAATTTCAATCTTCAACCCATCATAAGCTAATGATACATAAGCAGGCAGTTCTTTCTGAACCTCTTCGTATTTACCCATTTGATGACTGATATGTGTTAAATATGCTTGTTCGGGTTGTAATTCATCTAATAATTCAAGTGCCTGCTCAAGATTAAAATGAGAAATATGTTTTTTTTTCCGTAAGGCATTAATTACAATCACTTTCGAACCTTTTATTTTTTCTTTTTTTTTGTCTGAGAAATAATTTGCATCAGTAATATAAGTAAAGTATCCTATCCTGAAGCTGAATACAGGTAAGTTCAGATGTAAAGCACGTATAGGTAAAAATTTTATGTTATTAATTTCAAATTCTTTATTTTCAATTATCTGTAAATTCATCCTGGGGATTCCGGGATATTTTTCATCAGAAAAAATATATGCATATTCGCGTTTAATAGCTTCGTGAACTCTTTTTTCAGCATAAACATCAACAGGTTTTTTTTGAAAATAATTAAATGCACGTATATCGTCTAATCCTGCAATATGGTCTTTATGTTCGTGGGTAAGAATAATTGCATCAATTTTTTGGACATTTTCCCGCAGCATTTGCTGGCGAAAATCAGGACCAGAGTCAATTACAAAAACCCTTCCTTCAGATTCAATCATAATAGAAGATCTCAGTCGTTTATCCCTGTAATCGGTTGATTGACAGACACTGCAATTACAAGTAATTACAGGTATCCCCTGGGATGTTCCTGTGCCTAAGAATGTGATTTTCAATATTAAATTTTTTTTTATGGGGAAATAATAAAATTAACAATAATATTGCAATTTAAAAAAAAATTAATGAAAGGAAAACTTTATCTTATACCGGCTACTTTAGGAGACAGTAAGATTGAAGCTGTAATTCCTGAAAGTGTTAAAAATATTGTCAATTCAATCAATCACTATATTGTTGAAAATCAAAGAACAGCACGCAGGTATTTAAAAAAGCTTGGAATAAAAACTCCAATTGACAAACTGACTTTCTATACTTTAAACAAGCATACTTTACCGGATGAAATAAATAATTTTTTACAACCGGTATTTCAAGGCAGAAATGTTGGAATTATTTCAGAAGCAGGTTGTCCGGGCATTGCTGACCCCGGTTCTGAAATAGTTAAATTAGCACATCAAAAAAATATCAGGGTTATTCCATTAACCGGACCTTCATCAATTTTTCTGGCATTAATGGCTTCGGGAATGAACGGGCAAAATTTTGCCTTTGTGGGTTATCTGCCCATAAAAAAAGATGAAAAGCTCAAAAGAATCAGATTTCTTGAAAACAGGTCTTTTGCAGAAAACCAGACACAAATCTTTATAGAAGCTCCATATAGAAATCAACATCTCTTAAATGACATTCTTAAAACCTGCCAAAGCAACACCCTGCTTTGTCTATCTGTTAATATTACGCTTGAAAAGGAATTTATACAAACGAAAACTATCAGTGAGTGGAAGAAAAACATTCCTGACATCAATAAAATGCCGGCAATATTTTTGTTGCATAAATGAAATTGGGAATTTGAAATTTGAAATTGGAAATTAGGAAATTAGGGAATTAGGGAATTGGGGAATTGGGGTATTGGATTTTGGATTGGTGAATTGTAAATCAGCAGGCAATATCAGGGGGTGAATAGAAATTCATTGTTTTATTTGAAACTTGAAATTTTTACAGAGGGATACCTAAGGCAGAAATTCGAAGTTTTGAATTAAAAAAACAATCATAATTTTGTCAAGTAGGGACAAATAATTTATAGAATATTTTTGCGTAGTAAGAATTTCACAGATTACTACATTTATGTTTGTAAATTATCCGGGTTAAAACTAAATAACATAGATTCAGACAGAATAATAATTTTTTAAAGGACAAAACAGAACACAAGCTTTTCTTTTCCCTGTTTCTTTCAAAATATTTTTATCACTTAAATTTTGAGCATTGCTCAAATCGTCTTATTTTTGGTCAATATTTATACAAAACCAAAGGTTTTTAGATAGACTAATGTTGGTGGCAATAAAAAAAAGAATTTAACGAATAAGTTTTATCAAGAAAAATTTTGAATTAGCAAATAATTTTGAAAAAATAAAAACTATGGATTCGAAAATTAGATTAGACTACTTGAAACTCATTGTAACTATTATTCTAGCAGCTTTTGGATGGATTATAGGAAATCATTTAAAGACTGAAGCTGAAATTAGAAATGAGAAAAGAAAACTTGCCACGGAATACTTAATATCATCATTTAGAACTTTTGCTGATGCCTCTAAACGAGAATTAAATAAAGAAACTGTCATAAGAATGTCTGACGCAATAAGAGATGTGCAATTATTTGGGTCTAAAGAATTAATTAGAGTCACTAATAAATTTGTTGATACTCAATTTCCAAATATTGAGAAGTTAGAAAAAATGAATACGAATGAAAGAGACTCCATTTTTAATCTTCCTGCACATTATGATTTAAATGAAATTATCCAAACCTTAAGGGATGAGTTAAGGGAAGAATTGAATTTGGAAGAACTAATAGACAATCCAAACATAAGATATATTAGACACGTAGATGATGTTAATTATTAATGAAAAATTGTCTAATAAATGCAGATTAGTTGAAAACACAGCCACCAACAATGTGTATGATGATCATAGCCACCACAAGGTCGGCTACGCCACATACACGGGACGATACTGTTAAAAACCGGTGGTAGAATAATTTATTAAGCTCCCGAAAAATAAAAATATAGAAAGCCCATAGAATAATTTTATTTTCCGTCTCTTTCTACTAAACATTAGACGTCAGGTGCTTTGGCAGTTTAGACCAACTAAATTTTATATTTAATTCTATTTACTCACAGAATTTATTTTAAATGCCTTTTTTATTTTCAACATCTTTTCTTATTTTTGTATTGAATTAAACATAAAATCCTAATACGTCAGACTGTCTAAAAACCTAAAAACCCCAACGTTATTAACAAAAACCGGAAACTTACGAACAATAAACGATTTTAGAAGAAAACCTTTGTTTTTATCAGTTTTATCAGCTAATTT
>SDBV01007360.1_pt1 | contig 15069 bp, 11 predicted proteins | sample 2277081 | NCBI WGS metagenome assembly SDBV01 (sample SAMN10402039, study PRJNA504765) | marine sediment metagenome | isolation source: marine sediment core GS10_PC15, 223 cmbsf | place: Arctic Ocean: Southern Knipovich Ridge | collected 2010
GGACGTCCTGGCGTGTCAATAATTCGTCGGCATGTCTTCTCAACGTTTCCGACAGGTGGGTAATAAAGACCGATTCCGGGTCAATGACCGTGTATCCGCTCAATTCGGCGTTTTCCTTATTGGCTTCTGTGATCCACAAAGCAGGCAGACCATAAACAGGTTCGGTGGTTTCCATGCCCTCTACTTTGTTTTGAACAGTACCTGAATCCATAGCGAGGAACATATTTGGCTCTAATTGTCCCTTTGCCACGGTATGGTCGAAAAGCCTGATTTCGTAAGCATTTGGCTCAAGATTGATATTGTCCTTGAGGCGAACAAGCGGCATAATAATGCCGTATTGCTGTGCAAATTTTCTCCGCAGTGCCCCAATACGATCGAAGATAGTGCTGTCTTTACGAGGGTCGACGAGGCTGATCAATCTTACGCCGACCTGGGCGGAAATCCTGTCTACGTCCAGCAGGTCTTCGACGGATTGTTTCTGTGCTTTTGCTTTTTTCGAGTGCCCTTTACCTTTCTTCTCACGGTCTTTTTCGGATTTTGCCACTATTCGCCCGGTAAAAGCGGCGGCGGCAGCCAACAACAAAAACGGTACTGGAGGCAGCCCCGGCACCAGCGCCATGGCAGCGATGATGAAAGATGATATCATCAGCGGTTGGGCGGTTTTCAGGAATTGATTGGACAGATCCTGGCCGACACTGTGTTGCGAGGAGATTTTGGTTACCAGAAAACCGGAACTTATGGATATTATCATTGACGGTATCTGGCTGACAAGCCCGTCTCCGATGGAAAGAATGGAATAGGTTTTCATGGCGTCGGACACGGACATACCGTTTGTATAGCCTATGGTTATGCCGCCGATGAGGTTGACAACAGTGATTATGATTCCGGCCTTGGCGTCGCCTCGAATAAATTTGCTGGCACCATCCATTGCACCATAGAATTCACTTTCCTTGACAATTTTTGATCTTCGTTCATTGGCCTGGTCTTCCGTAATGGTTCCCGCGTTAAGGTCTGCATCAATCGCCATTTGCTTACCTGGCATGGCGTCAAGGGTAAACCGAGCAGCAACTTCACTTATTCGCTCGGCACCTTTGGTGACTACTATAAATTGAATAACAAAAAGGATCAGAAAAATTACCAGACCAACGACGACACTGCCGCCGGCGACGAAGTCTCCAAAGGTCTGGATGATTTTTCCGGCATTTCCCTGCAGTAATATCAATCTTGTGGACGCCACGTTAAGAGAAAGGCGAAACAGCGTTATGAACAGAAGCAGTGCGGGAAAGGTGGATAATTCGAGAGCTTCTTTTGTACACAGGGTAATTATCAAGACAGCCACAGAGAGAGAGATACTGCAGGCCAAGAGCATATCCAATAATGGTGTCGGCATGCGGATTAACAGTGTAGCAAGAATTGTCATCATCCCCACAGCCACAATAATATTGCTGCGTGAATTCGACACGGTATTAAGCAGCTCGGGCTTTGGCAAACTTGATTTGTCGGAAACTGCCATTACGATTTATTCTCCAGAGCAGAGCTTACTTAGATTATTCCTTGTTCTCAGGGACATCGGTCCCGGTACCGAGAATTTCTTTTATTCTGACAGCGAACCTGTCTTCGACTACAACAACATTTCCGGTAGCGAACCTGATGTCTTTCAGATACAAATCCGCCGGTACATCAATGGGTTTATCGAGCTTCAATACTGAACCGGAGCTAAGCTGCAAGAGTCGCTGGATTGGCACGTCTACCCGGCCAATAGCGACTGTAACAGGCAGAGCCATATCCAGAAGAATGTCGATACTGGTGCTGGCGCCTGCGTTTTCAGTTTCGGTTGCCTCCGGAAACTCGACGGATTGTGCCTGGGTCTTTGAGTCTTCGGCAACCTGGCTTTGGTCTGTACTTTCTTCCACGGCCTGGTCTGTACCTTCGTCTGGCATTTTATTTCCTCTTGATTATCAATCACTTTCACTTTGTGTTTTAGACTGTCTCTGTAATTACCACCGCGTATTTGCCGGCTGATTTTGCAGGCCAACCACGAAAGAGAATTCGGTCTTCCACAATCAGTTCGATTGGCTCATCGGTTTTTTTGTCAAGCAACAGTATGTCGCCAACGCCAAGATTCATTATTTCTTCAAAAGTAAATACCGTAGAATCCAATTGAGCTTTGACAAGAATCGGCACTTCATATACGTGGTTGAGCATCGCATTGGAAATATCTTCTGCTGAGAAAACCTGAGCCGTTGCATTTTCTTCCATAGCCGGTTGCAGTTCGTTGCAAAATATCAAAAAGTAAGCTTCAGAGGGAACTTCCGAATCGGATTTTTTGACGCTGAAAGTGATCTTACAGAGTTCTTCATGACCGTTGAATTCGATAGGCATTTGGTCCCTTACAATTTCGGCAGCCGGCCGGAAATCACAATGATCAGAAGACTCCGAGAGGGCCTCGGCAATACCGGAGGCACTATCGTACAGGAGGGATTCTTCCAAAGGCGACAAGTCCCTGTCAGAATCTTCTGCAGATTTGCTGTCCCCGAGCAGTTCGGTGGCCCAAACGATTGCAGTTTGGCTGGGTATGCCGATAAGGCCTGATGGTTGGCCCGGGTTAGTGCCGAAAGCAAGGTAATAATCGCCTCGAGTTTTGCCGGAGGTCATAAAATCGCTTGCAAAATGCTGTGTGGTCGAAATAATTGACACACTGAAATCGCTGTGATAAAATTGAGTAAGTTTCCGGGCGCAGCTCTGTGCCACTTTTTCTGTGAAACCGGCAAGTTCTTTAAGCTGGCTGCTGTTAAAATAGCGGCACTGGTTCCAATTGTAGTCATAAGCGTCTATGTTGCATTTGGTGTCTTCTTCTGATTCGACACCAACGGCATCGAGAAGCTGTTGTATCTTCTGCCTGGTCGGATTGTCAGTAACTGAGGTGCTCATTGTATGTTGAATTCCCTAATAAGGATTTTCTTGATTTGCGGTTCAGCATCAGGAAAAAGTATTTCATTGAAAGCATCACATATTTGGGACAGAATACGTTTTAAGTCGTTGTCATCTTCCATTTCTTCGAGAGTCAGGCTTTTGAAGTAAAGATTAAGCCAATTCAGTAAAAGAGGTTTTTGGGCCCCAATAAGTTCTTTGGCTTCATCTTCATTCAATCCAGAACTCATCTCCAAAATCAAGCCTACCCGCACAAAGCGTGTTGCGCCCGGTTCATCAGGATTAACCACGACGGATTCCAGGTCGTTGAAAAACCAGGTGTTTTCAGAGTCTGTTTTCGAGCCATCCGTCGTCATTTTTTCTTTCTGTGCGTTTTCCTGGGGAGGTTCGGTTGTCCCGGGCGAGGAAGAGCCGGCAAATAACCGACCAAGAACAAAACCGGAACCTCCCAGAAGAACTACAACAGCCACCATTATTACCCATGCCAGAATCTTGATTTTGGTTCCGGATTGCCGGTCCTGTTCCTTTTCCTCTGCTTTTTCATCTTCGTTGCTTTCTTTATTTTCTGTGTCTGCCATTTTTTCTTTTACCTCGGCTACTTCAAACAATGGTTATCAAGCCAACTGCAGGGCGTCCTCCTGGCGATAACGGCGAATTTTGCCCCGCAAGGTTCGGTCGCTGATCCCCAATATCTTTGCAGCCTTTGTGCGATTGCCCCCGGTATGTCCTAACGTATCGAGAATTGCCTGTCTCTCCACCTGGTCAAGCGGCAGGCCGGCCAGGCCTGAAACCGGTGTTTGACCGCTGCCGATTGACAAGTTGTCTTCCTGCGTGAGCGGCTGGAGTTCATCGAAAAGCCATGAGACATCAGCTAAAGACAGCTTCGGCCCGGTTCCCAGAATCAATGATGTCAGCACGACATTTCGTAATTGCCGAATGTTTCCGGGCCAATGGTATTTTGCAAAAATATCCATCATCGCCGAATCAAGTTCAGTGATACGACGTTGCACCTGCCGGACATGAAGGTTAACAAAATGCCAAACAAGGTCAGGCAGGTCCTCACTGTGCTGCCTCAGGGGCGGGATAATCAATCTTACGCCGCTGAGCCGGTAATACAGGTCCTGACGAAACCGGTCATGGGCGACTTCCTGCAGCAAGTCCTTATTGGTAGTACTTATTATTCGCACATCGACTCTGATGCTGTCGTTTCCTCCGACACGTTCAAAATCCTGCTGTTCAAGCACCCGCAACAGCTTGGCTTGGAATCTTATCGGAGTTTCTGTAATCTCATCCAGAAGCAAAGTCCCACCGTGCGCCATCTCGAATCGCCCTTTGCGCTGTGTATAAGCGCCGGTGAAGGCGCCCTTCTCATGACCGAAGAGTTCACTTTCAAGCAGTGAGTCGCTTAATGCCGCACAATTGACTCTCACATACGGTCCCTGTGCTCTCTTGCTGTGGTGATGAATGAGGTAAGAGATCAGTTCTTTGCCTGTTCCGCTTTCGCCGCTCACCAGGACGGGTGCTGAAGTGGGAGCTATTTTTTTTGCCAAATTAATAGTCTGGACTAATTTTGCACTTTTTCCCACTATTGTGAAGAGATGCTGCGAACCTTCGCAGGCACAGTCGGCGGTTGAAACGCGGTGATTTGGCAGTAAGGTGTCCAGCAGATTTTCAATTCGTTTACAGTCAAGCGGCTTGATCAGAAAACTGGAGCAGCCTGCATTGACGGCTCTGACAGCTATATCAAGCATTTGCTGTTGGTTTTGAGCTTTTTTGTTTGGAGCATTGCCTATCATAATCACCGGCGTCTCGGGTGAATTCAGTTTGATTTGGCGAACGACCTTGAAACCATCTTCAGGCTGATTTATCTCAGCAGCACTGAATACAAGATCATAATTGTTCTTGTCGAGAAGATCGACGGCGGTTTGTTTATTGCCGCCAACGATTCCGTGAATGCCTTTGCGAGCTAAAATCTCAAGCAGGAATCGAGTTGACTCCTGGTCGTTGTCGACTATCAGCACATTTGCAACCTGGTTTTTGTTTTGCGACTCGCTGCAAGAGAGGTCTCTCGTCAGGTATTTCTTACGAATTGGCTTCATGCTGTTTGTCTCGCTTTTATTCACTTGCCGAAAAAGTCCTTTTCACAGTTACAAGGCTGACAGCTTGCACTCGTCTATCAGCGCATCAGGTGTGTCTTTCAGATACCAGTCAGTTAATTCATTTTTGGCTTTAGCTAAATCCGCCCAGGGCGACTCGGGGTATTCGGCGATTAGTTGCGCATACATTTGCATTGCGGTTGACGGATCATCATTTCGCAGGCAGTTGCCTGTTTGAAATAAGAGCCAGTCGGCATTGCGAACCGGCTCGGTCTGGTCGGCAGTCAAACGATTAAGAGCTTCCCGGTAACACATTGCAGCTTCTTTGAGGCAATGACTGTTGAACAGAATCTCAGCCAACTCAAGAGGATTATTCAATTGTTCAGGGTGTTGCGACAGACTTTTAAATATTTGTAAAGTCTCCTCCGTCACCCGTTTGTACGGCAGCTTGTGTTCGATTTTGCCGGGTCCCTGCTTTTGCGGCATTTCTGCAGGAGTTGAAATTTCATCGGGTTCGGCTTTCCGGACGGGCTCGATAACAATGAGAAGTTCGGCGGGTTGATCCTGTGATTTGAATTCGACGGAACTGATTTGTTTGATTATCCGGCGAAGTTCGTCTTTGCTTTGGTTGGAGCTTTTATCTTCGAAGGCACTGATTCTGGCTTGCCACAGTTGGCGGCTGATGTCTGTTGTGGGACTTTTTGCGATGAGTAAATGGGATGGTTTTTTGTCCTCCTTGGCGGCGAAGTTTGCGGTCATATTGCTGCCGGTCAGTGTTTGCCATTGGTCCAGCGGGAGTCCGGCAATTTGGACAGGGGGTTGGCGGACGACAAAAGGAGCGTTTGAGTGCTCCGGGATATTTGAGGTGTTTGCATTTTGTGAGCTTGGCGCAAAAGAGAATCCGGGAAGATTAAACGGGTAGATATCTTCCAACAAACTTTGTGCATGTGCGGGAGGAGTCAAGATGCAAACAATCAAGACCAAAGAGCAAAGTCTGAAACTTGAAGTCAGAGAATCCCTGCATTCCGGCTTATCACATTGCTCTGAGATTCCATTTTTGATTGTCATTTCCATTGTCCCAAGAGAGCTAATGCCGCGCTGTCATAATTTTTCTGTTGATTGTAGGCCTTTGCCATGAGTTCCAATGCTCCTTGCTTTATTTGCTCTGACGGCTGTAAATCCAAAAGCTGTGAGCAAACAGATATGGTTTGAGAATCCTGTCCGAGTCTCAAACAAACATCAGCCAGCTTAAGGGCGCTTTGCTGCGCCAGAGGCCCGAATTCTGTCAGTACAAGGATTTCAGCCAGATTCTTGCGGGCAAGATTAAAATCGCCTTTTTCAATGTAGCATTCACTCAGTCCAAAGCATATTTTTGCTTTTAACTGAGGGTCAGAGATATACTCGCCCCTGCCGCCGAGTATCACAATGGCTTTATCAACCAAACCAATTGCCCGAAGCGTCTTGCTTTTGAGTAGTAATATCTCGACAGATTCTTTCCGTGATAACACTGCCGAATAAATGTTCTCCAACATATCAAAAGCCTGGATGAAGTGCCCCTGCTGCATATATGCTTCAACCAGGGCGGAGATAGTCTCCATGTATTCCTCTTTGGCCAACCGCGTCGGCCCGCCTTCCAGGGCATACTGCAAGGCTTTGCAGGCAGCTTCGGAGTTTCCTAAAGCTAACCAGGTTTTTCCAAAGAGAAGACAAGCTGAATACAAGTCTTTGGCTTTGCGGTCCCTGACAAGTCCAATGTATTCAGTCAGCCATTTTGCCGCAGATTCAAAGTCTTTCATATGATATGCACATTTGCCCACCCCAAGAGCGGCGGCACTTTGTGATTCCGGGGAAAAGTTGAGATAATAAGCTTTTCGATAGAGCCGTGCGGCTTCGGTTGTGAGCCCTGTTTTGGCGGTGGTATCGGCAAGGTAAAGGCAAGCCTTTCCGGCGATTTCCGTATCAGGATATTGCTCGACAAGCTGCTTCAAATCCATGCGTCCGCCAGGGTAGTTGTGCATGCTTGTTTTGAGTCTGGCTGAGTTTAACAAAGCAAATGGCGCCAACGATGAGCGTGAGAAGCGATTAGCCAGTAATTTGTATTCTGCTATTGACTCAATGGGCCAGCCTTGGCGGGCGTGCAAAAGTGCCAGGGCAAAGTGAACATTTGCAAGGCGCTGATCGGCCGGGAATCGCAGCAGGAACTGTTGCCAGAGTGAAACGGCCTCTTCGGCAAGAAAGGATATATGTTCTGAAACGTAGGAGTACCTGGCGGGGTTGAAAATATTCAGCACACCTTTTTCATCCATTCTCGCCAGCAAACCGGCAGAGCCGGCTGCCGCGGTTGCGAATTGCCGTGTTGTTGCCGACGGCAGATACAAATAAACCAGTCGCTTGCGAATCCCGACTTCATCGCCAGCCAAATTCCAGTACAGGTCAACATCCGCATTCGCAGCAAATCTGGTCAGCAGCTCTTCAACCGGTGCGCCGTTGCAGGTGACGTCATAGCGAGAAAGCCCGCCCTGCCGGCTGGATTGTTGAATCTGTGGGCCAAGGACGGCGAGGCTTAATCGCTGCGAGCCTGATTCCAGAAAGGCTCGCAGTTGCGTTTCCTCAAGCCTGGCGAAAGGCTCGTTGGCTGAGCGAAGGTTGTCCCACAAATCTTCTGGCAGGTCTTTATCGGCATCACAAAGGGCCATGACTTTTCTTGTCATCACCTCTGCAGCCAGAAAGTAACAATCTCGTTTTAGCGAGGCAGCCCAGTCTCTGTCAATATCTATTGCGTCAATCAAGGCAATTGCCTGGTAAGCTTTGATTCGCGCATTGAGGTATTGTTTATTTTGCATTTCAAGTAAACTGCTGTGGTAATCAGCAAGTACTCTTACGGCAGGAGAGTTACTTTTCAAAACTTTTCTGAGCAGGCGGGCGGCCTGGGTGTAATCGGCGGTTCTTTCCATACACAAAGCCATCTGGAGTTGAAGAAAATCTCTCATCAAGTCTTCTTTGGGGCCTGGCGGAAGGCTCTTGTGCAATTTTTCGTAAATAATCGCGGCCTGGTCGTAATCTCCGTCAAGATAGAGGGTTTGGGCAATTTTCAAAGACAATGGCTCTTGTGGCTCAAGAGTCGAGTCCGGTTCGGGCGTATGGCTGGCTGCTGTCCCGGTGGACTCGGCAGCGAGTGGTTCATAAGTTGTTGTTTGGTTGGGGGCAGGGGCCATCCGGTCGGCAGGTTCCAGCGGCAAGCGGACAATAGATGGTGACGGTGATCGTGTCAGAACGTACACCAGCATTGTCGCAATCAGAAGAATAGCAGCAACAAGGGCTTTCTGGACAGGTGTAAAACGCTTGTGTCGGGTTGGAGCTGTCGGCATTGCTCCGGCATCAAAAGATTGCGGGGTCCCGGCGACCTGGGCATCTTCCAGAGACTTGTAAAGATCCTCGTCTGCGGAAAAGATTTCTTGTGCCGAGAATTCCTCGTGGATCGGGCCTGTGAATAATTCACTGTCCAGGGGCGCCTCTGTGGCATTGTCCAACAGGTGCGCTTCGGGGGAATACTTGAGATTGGTTTTTAGCCGTTCTTTTGCCATGGAGCGGATGTTCTTGACCCTTTCAAGCCAGGCACGGCCCAAAAATCCGATATCTCTTTTTTGATTTTCTTTTGTCATAGCATCTGACTTTTAGTCCGAACGACATCCAGCACCCAAATCAGGGCGCATTCCAGAGGCTTTCTTAAAATGGTAGCAATAAGTGTGCCAGATTCGGCTAAAGCGGCTTTGGTGGGGATATTTGCGGGTTTTTTGCTGTAAAAATGACTTTTGGTCCTGGAGGCAGCCTTTAAGCTTTGAACAAACGTCAGGATTCTGTACGAACCGATCACTACTGCGCCGTTAACGAAATAGTGGTGCCAACCGACAGGTCTTGCAGCGGGAATTCGGGTCGTATCTGGTGTAAAGTATCCGGCGTGTCAGCCTGCGGTTAACTATGCGACTGGTACAGGCTCAAGTGGGGATGTTGGTGGGATTTCGCCCCGGGCTTATGCGACAGAGGAACCAATTTTGAGATTATGTTGTTTTACCTTGGCATAAAGTGTAACTCTGCTTATCCCAAGCAGTTCGGAGGCCTTTGTCTTTTGCCAGTTTGTCTCCTGCAAGGCCCGTGCAATCAATTCGCGTTCAGCTTTTACCAGTGAAAAATCCTTTATTTTATCGGCCCTTGTATTATCAGAGAACTGGTCGGGCTCTCCGGAATCAATCACAATGCTGCTCAGGCCGATTTTCTCGGTGCTTTCCAACAATATCGCCCTTTCCATAACATTGCACAACTCTCGGACATTGCCCGGCCAGGTATGTTCCTGCAAAGCTTCAATGGCTAATTTTGTTACCGAGGTTATTTTGTTGGTTTTTTCGGGGCATATAGTTGATGTCTTCAGGAAGTATTCGATCAGAAGAGGTATGTCTGCTTTTCGCTCAGGGGCGCTTAGAGGAGCAATAGCAACAGGAAAAACATTCAGACGATAATAAAGGTCGCTGCGAAAGCGTTTAGCCTGAACTTCATCCCTAAGGTTGCGGTTACTGGAGGTGATTATAGTGGCTTTGCAACTGATTTCTTTTGTGCCGCCGACCTTTCGGAATTTTTTTTCCTGAAGGATGCGCAGCAACTTTGCCTGCAGATCGATGGGTATCTCGCTTATTTCATCAAGAAAGATTGTGCCGGCTCCGGCCAATTCCATGAGTCCTGTTTTTTCACGGTCGGCGCTGGTAAAAGATCCCCTTACATGGCCAAAAAGTTCACTTTCCAGCAGGTTCGCGGTTAAAGCTGCGCAGTTTACAGCTACAAAGAGTTCATTTGGGTGTCGCAGATTATGAATTGCCCTGGCGGCCAACTCCTTGCCCGTCCCTGTTTTTCCGACTATCAAAACCGGATTACATCTGCTGGCAGCGACAAGCTTGATTATCTTGAGTGTATGAAGGGTGGCTTTGCTTTGGCCAACCATAGAGACCGAGGCGGCGAGGTCGTTGGCAAAGAAATTACCTGTGTCTTCGTCAGAGCCGCCGATATCGAGTTTGCTTTTAATCCGGCCTGCAATTTCCCACAGCCTGTGATGGTCTTGCTTGCCGTGCAAATAGTGATGTGCCCCCATCTCCATAAACTGTGCGGAAGAATGCGTGTTGTTTTCGTCGCTGCCGACTACCACGATTTGTGCATTTGAATTCTTATCGTTGGTACTGAGGAATTGGCGGATACAGTTCGGGCCAAAGTGATGATCGAAAATGATTAAATCAGGGCAAACTCTCCTGGTGAGTTCCAATGCTTCAACTATGGTATCAGCAGCATATATCTGTCGGCCAATCTGCCGGGCTAATTGCTGAACCTCTCTCTCTTTACCTACCGTGACAACACTTTGTAAACTCATTCTACATCAGAAGCATAAGCTTGATCCCCCATAGTTTCCATGTTAATCGTCAGATATAGAGGGCCGCCTTTAATTTTTATGGGACGGCCCAATAATGTCACGGGCCAATTTGTCTTTAGGAATGCTTTTGTTTCAGTCTCAAGTTTATAGGACGCTTCAGGGAAAGCAAAGAGCATATCTTTAGATTAAACTCTTATAGGACGTGCGTTTTTTATGGGACGTTTGCAGTGTCGCCGCCCGGACGAAAAGCAGTGTAGTTTTTCTTGGCAAGATGGTGGAATCACAGCCTGGATATGGATTACGTGGGGAAGCGGGGGGTCTTTAACGCCGGCTCGGCAGAATTTTCCGGAATGCAGGAAGGTTTGTCCATTGGGACGGCTCTTGCCGGGATCGTACTGAAGGTTTATCACAATTCTGACTTTCCGTAACCTACGCGGTAACAAGAAGTTATCTGTCAGGTGGACAGTGATTGTTTTCAATGTGGCACAGCAATTGCATATTTTTGAGTCGTCTGCTTCGAGCAGTAGTTTGAGCAACGTTGTTTTTTTGATAAGGCGAAAAACTTATGAGTACATCGGCATTAGCATCGGCAAGCAAGATCCAGATGGATTACATGAAACTTCTTGTTACGCAGTTGCAGAACCAGAATCCATTGGAGCCGATGGATAACACCGAGATGGCTTCTCAACTGGCACAGTTCTCACAGTTAGAGCAATTGGAATCGATGAACTCCAGCTTTGCAGAAGTTCTTGACACAACCCAGCGTAACTACGCCACTTCATTAATAGGGAAAGAGGTTTCATTTCTTGCAGAAATAGAACCGGGCGTTACGGCTATCACAGATGCCACGGTGAACGAGGTCCATAAGAACACCGACGGCCAAATCGTCTTGACGGCCGGCGACTATATTCTCACATTGAATGGCATTATATCTGTAAAGAGCTAATGTCGCATTCGGATTCTAAATAGACAAAAGGTATAGTAGGAGAGACAGGAATGAGTTTTGCATTATCGACAGGAGTTTCGGGTCTGCAGGCCCACCAAAAAATGCTTGACATAGCCGGTAACAACCTGGCAAATGTCAATACCACCGCCTTCAAGTCCAGCCGAATAACGTTTTCAGAGTTGCTCAGTGAGACAATAAAGAAGGCATCTCAGCCGACCTCCAGCGTAGGTGGTATGAACCCTCAGCAGATGGGCAGCGGCGTCGGAGTGTCCGGTATATCTCCGCTTATGACACAGGGCAATATCGTAAGTACGGGTAATCCCCTGGATATGGCCGTAGAAGGAGAAGGTTATTTTGTACTAAGTGACGGTTCGCAGGATATTTATACGCGGGCAGGGACCTTTGCGGTGGATGCCAACTCGAATCTGGTGGAACCGTCTACCGGCTATATAGTACAGCGTATCGGGGCGACGGGTGAAAGTGACGGCTTCCAGTCAGCGACTACCAGCAATATCAGTGTGCCTTACGATGTGGCGATGGCAGCAAACGCTACTACAGAGGTAACGGTGGCCGGTAATCTGAGTGCTGCCGGGATACTTGCCGATACACAAACACAAAAGCTGACCTCTAATCAACAATATACCGCCGCCAACGGCACCGTGGCTGCCGCAACCGATAAGATATCAGATCTTGACCAGTATACCGGAACGTGGGCTAACGGCACGATTACCTTTTCCGGTTATAAGCCGGACGGAACCGCCTTGGGCGCCAGTCCGACCACCGACCTGACGATGTCTGTTACCGCGACCACCACATTACAGGATGTGCTGGACTACTTGAACACTGACGATGGCGGTGCAAAGATTGCGGAGGTTCAGACGGTAACACTGGCGGGCGGTGGTGGGGTACCGGATGCAGGCAACTACACCTTAACATACGATGGCGCAACAACCACAGAACTCCCCTTTGGTGCTACTAAGGCCCAGATTGAAGCTGCCCTTGATGCCTTGGTAACCACTCCTGGTACCGGTGGCATAACGGTGTCGGCAGGGCCCTTGGCGTCTGCTGTAACCTTTACTTTTCTTAATACAATGGGTGATCAAGATGGTGAGGTTCCCCTGATTACAATGACCAGTGTTGGTTTACAAGATGGTGGTGTAGATGTAACTGGAACGTTTGCAGAAACCACAGCAGGCCACGGTCCACACGGTGTTCTTGACAATGCGGCGGCGACTTTGGTGGACGGGAGAATAGTAATAACCGATACCGCCAGCGGCTACAGCGAAGCGGATTTAACTATGACCTGGTCAGACAGTAATCTGACTATGCCGGCGTATTTCGAGATGACGACTGTCGGTGGAGAGGAAGTCAAGAACCTTAGTATTACAATTTACGATTCTCTCGGTGGTAAACACACTCTCTCAGGTGCGTTGGTTCGAACAAAGGCCGCCAATAAATGGGATATGGTGCTGACATCAATCACCGGCAATATCGATGGGATAACCATGGACGGTCGTCGCATCGAAGATATAGAGTTTGACGGCATCAACGGTTCTTACAAAGGCTTGGCTGGTGCGACTCCTGATGCTCGCGAATTTGTAATAACATTTGAAAATATGAGTGCACAAACCATTTCGATAGACATGGGTACGGTAGGTCAGCTCAACGGCCTGACACAGTTTGCCGGGAATTCCACAGCGGTCGCAAGAGAACAGGATGGCTATGAAGCCGGCAGTCTTTCATCGGTATCGGTCAATAATGAAGGGACACTCATCGGTGCTTTCTCAAATGGCATTAAGAAGGACATTGCGGTTATGAAGATAGCATTGTTCCAGAATACATCAGGTTTGGAAAGTGTCGGCGGCGGATATTTCATTCCTTCGGCCAACTCAGGTGAGGCGGTGTCCACGCAGGCGCTGACCGGCGGAGCCGGCTCGATTCACGGCGGCTCACTGGAAAAATCCAATGCCGATGTGGCGACCGAGTTTGTCAATATGATTCAGGCTCAAAACGGTTTCCAGGCCAACGCCAGGACTATCCGGGTTGCCAATGAAATACTCAGAGAACTAACCAATCTTATCAGGTAGCAGGTTTGGAACTTTAAGATGACAACGCCGTCTGCAATCACAGGAAGTTTTAATGCAGTTGTCCTGGCCCTGACGCCGCTGGAGCGATGGGCGGCTGCAAGGGAATACGGCGGTAATGCTGCGACTGACCGTTGGTTTATTGTTATTGGCATAATTGTCATACTGATATTAACAGTCCTGCTTTTTGTGGTCAGCTTCACTCGAAACAGGCGGGAACAAGAAGCCAGTGGCCTGTTGTTTGTCGAGTATGCCGCCCAAAGAGGCCTCACCGTCCGTGAGCGTCAACTCCTCCGTGAGCTTACACGTAAGGCAGGATTGAAGCGAAGCGAATCTGTTTTCACGCTGGGCGTCGCTTTTGACCGGGGAGCCGCCGGAATGATAGAGGAGAGTTTCGCCGATCCGCAGGCAAGGGAAGAAGCCGAACAGTTGAAAGCTGAGTTGTCTTTTCTTCGTGAAAAACTCGGGTTCCGGAAACTGCCGAACTCTTCCGCAGGCTCGCCCGCCACGTCAACAGACCTGAGCAGCAGATCGATAGCGGTAGGCAAGAAGGTTCGTATAACACGTCGAAAACCGCCGAGTTCCGATCATATTGAGTCAATCGTTGTGAAAAACAATGATAACGGGTTGTCAATTAAGCTGGAAAAGTCTGTGAGAATCACTTTTGGCGAGTCCTGGTGCGTACGTTATGATTTTGGCTCATCGGTTCGGGAATTTGACACTACTATAATCAGTTATGACGGCGATGTGCTGGCCTTGAACCATAGTGAAAACGTCAGATTTATCAATCGACGACGCTTCCTGCGTGTGTCGGTAGAAAGGCCGGCCCTGATCGCACAATTTCCTTTCACACGGACACTTGCCGACGCCGGCGAGGGAGACGAGCCGGCGGCGAACGATCATTCGGCCCAGGCCTCTGTTCTCTCGCGGGGGCTGCCGCAGTTTGTCCCGGCGGTGGTTACTGAATTGGCCGGCCCCGGTCTGCGTATAGAATCATCGCTCAAGGTAAAGATAGGCCAGAGAGTTCTGGTAGTTTTCGATTTGCACCAGGAGCGCCGTTCAATTCCAACGAATCCGGATAACCAGCAGCTTGCACGGAAGATAGTGGAAGATATTGGCAAGGTCAGACACACCAGACCCATCGAGGACGGATTCTCAATAGCAGTTGAATTAACAGGCTTAAGCGACTCAAACATTGATGAGTTGACCCGTGCCACCAATGCTGCTTCGCTGAGCGGCGGCGACAAAGACAAGAATATCCCGACTTCCGGAGATGCAGTGGAAAGTGTCCCGGAACATGTTGGTGTTTAAGGAGCCCTGGATGTCAGAGATTTCGGCCCAAATCAGTTCGGCGATCAATGGATTAACGCGGGAATTCAACATTATTGCTCACAATCTGGCTAATGTGGGCACAGTCGGATATAAACGCAGATGCAACGCCTTTTCAAAATCCCTCATGACTAAAGGGGCGGGGACAAGAGCGGTCTCCGGCAACGAAGCTGATTTGTATTCAACTATTGATTTTACGCAGGGCAGCCTTATCGAGACCGGCCGGACACTGGATTTTGCTTTATGCGGTAAAGGTTTCTTTGTGATAGAGAC
>SDBV01007361.1_pt1 | contig 15069 bp, 23 predicted proteins | sample 2277081 | NCBI WGS metagenome assembly SDBV01 (sample SAMN10402039, study PRJNA504765) | marine sediment metagenome | isolation source: marine sediment core GS10_PC15, 223 cmbsf | place: Arctic Ocean: Southern Knipovich Ridge | collected 2010
AATGGCCAAGGTAAAGGTGGACGATAATTAGGTAGAACCATATCAAAATCAGCCATGGTGTTAAACTAGGAGAACCAAAGATATGAAACACGCTCTCAGACAAGCTCTCATAGGGCCTCTGTTCTTACTAATGATCGGGTGTACGCTACCTGACATCTTTAAGACCGTTGAGGAAAAAGGTGGCGACATTGCTGATCAGGCTTATGCCCTCGTCGCTACCTTCAACGAGGTAGATGCAGCAGCACTAGCCTTCGCACAGAAGCCCACTACACCGCAAGAGGTCAGAGACCTACTCAAGAGACTACGGGAGCCTGCGCGGCTTGCTATTCCTCTTATCGCTGAGGCAGCCAAGACCTACCGTGTTGCTCAAAAGCAGCTAACTACCAAAGCCGCACCAAGTACGATCGAAAAGGTGTCGGCTGCGCTCGCTGTACTCATCAACCGCTTTGAGATCTATAGTCCGCCTGTTATGGCGTTCGTCAACTACTTCCGTTCAGTGGAGGATTAATCATGATCACATTGCTCTTGCCTCTGCTTACTTCGCTAGGGCGATCGTTGGCTGAAAGCTTGATTAGTAACGAAGAATACCTCAAGTGGATCAAGGTTGCCTTCGATGTCTTCGATAGTGGCTCAGAGCTAGAAAGCCGCTTCCAGGCTCTAGAGAAGAAGCTTGCTACACGGCTAGATGCAGGTGAACACTTCCAGCCTGCGGACTTCGATGCCATCGTCAAGGAGATCTCCAATCGTGATGAAGCATGGGCTGACTTGTAAGTATAATGAGCCATCACGCGAGCGCGCCTTAATTAATTAGGTAGGAAAGGGAAAGCCATGCGTTTAATTCCTGTAGCACTGTTCATCATGTTTCTCATCGTGCTCACGCCTATTATGGCATTGGCCCAAGATACCACCGCCATTGACGGTATCTGGTCATTTCTAGAAGGATCTCTGCCAGCGTGGGTTATCATTGGGTTAATAGTGTTGCGTCAGGTGTCTGAGATCGTCGCCAAGGCTATTCCTGATACAGCAACTGGTGGTTTGGCAACTATCAGGAGAATCTTCAAGATCTTGGCCCTCTACATACCGAACAAGGGGTAAACGATTGAAACCCCCTATGTTTAGACAATAACAATGGTAGTTTAACATGACCTTTCCATCTTCATCCGGCCGACCTGCATTGGCGGACATTCTGCAAGAGATACAGCAGATTGCCCATAACATTAAGGTGCGGGCGCAGAGCACGCGGGACAGAAGCGCGGCACAAAACATTCTGGCGCTGGAAATCCTCGAGCTTCAAGCCGGGTTCAAGAAGCGCCTGGACCGATTGAATGCATTGAAAACAGCGCCCGGCCTTGCCGCTTATGCACAAGGGCAGTTTGACGACCTGGGGTTCGACATTGCGGTCGAATTCACCGCCATGCTGACGGAGGTGCAGTTGGTACTCGACCAGATTAGGGCCGACCTTCCCGTCTCGGCCGATGGTTTCGCTGAGGTGCGCAAGATCGAGGCTGACGACACGATGACCAACAAGTCTTTCACGAAAGGCCAGACTGCCGGGTTGCGTGCGCGCCTCGACGCACTGATCGCGACTATCGACTAGGCTTAGATCATGGCGTTCACCAAGGTTGGCGAGACCACATTTGAAATAGATAACACCGACTCGGACCAGGACGTAACGCTGCCCGGCACCGTACTCGAAGGTGACATCGTTATCTATGGACACTGCGCCGACCAAGTAGTCTCGCCCGGCGTGGTGACCACGGGCTACACCGACATCTGGACCGACCACAATCAGAACGCCCCTGGTTACGACTCCGGCTACAAGGTGATGGGGGCAACGCCGGACACAATCATCACATTCAATCAAACGAGCGCTTTTCTTGCCGAGGATACCGCTGGCGTTCTACAAGTCTGGCGGGGTCTAGACACATCGACCCCGGAGGACGCAACACCGACCGGCACTGGCGGCAGTTCAGGGAACCCAGATTGCCCGTCCATCACGACCGTGACGGATGGGGCGTTGGTATTTGCGCTCGGCTTCCTAGATGACGACGAGGTAGCAGCTAGCGTGACCGCGCCTAGCGGTTATAGCAATTTGCTGGCGAGGGAGCCAGCAAGCTCTGGCAACGCAACCATGATGATCGCTTCCAAAGAGGTGACATCGGCGGGTGCGGAGGACCCTGGCGTATTCGGTGGCGACGGGGACGATGAGTGGGAAGCGGCCACTTTTGCGCTCAGGCCGGCCGGTGCCGCCGGTGGAGACGGCACCGATATTCCCTGGCCCCTTCCCGTCGTACCGCCCGCAGCTCCAACGCAGATCGTTGGGTACTGATGCAACGCTTGGGTCCGTGCCAGATCGACCGCTGGCCCGAATTCGACTTCCACCCCCTAGATAATATTGGTGTCGAGCACACCATGATTATTGGAGCGGAATGGGCGCAAGAAACCATCGACGGTCTGATTACTAAGTACTATTCAGGCAAGCGTCAGGGCTTTACTCTAGTGTCCTTGGTGACGCCAGGACAAACTATACCCGAGCATGTTGATGGTCGGGAGAATTGTCGGACGCGGGTGCATGTGCCGCTGACGACTGATAAAGAGTGTGTTTTCTTTACCAAAGGCTGTGAGCACCATATGCCGGTTGGCAGTGCTTATGTAATCGATCCGACGATCCCGCATGGGGTCATTCATCGCGGTACTGAAAACCGCATTCATCTGATGTTCAATGTAGGAGACTGACTATGGGAGCCAAGTACGGTTTAGTGATGGAAGGCCCAGCTGGGCCAGCCACCGAGGAAATTGGCGATGTCTCAATCACGACGACCTTGCCAAGACGTGTTCGCGTCTACGACTTTCTTCTGTCATCGGTTGGCACGCCCGCCGATACGCAGTTCGACTGGATCATCCAGCGCTCTACGGGCCACGGAACGCGTGGCGCCGCTGTGGTTCCGAAGCCACTTGACTTTGACGATCAGGCATCGTTGGCGGACGCGGGCGAGGGCACCTATACCATTGCCGCGACGGTGACCGCAGCCGAAGAGCTGTTCGAGCTTGGTCTCAATCTGCGGGCCACGTTCCGCTGGGTTGCCGCACCAGACGGCGAGGTAGTTATTCCTGCGACCGACAACGCTGGGCTCGTATGGATCTGTAACCACGCCAGCGCCACCGATGAAATGCGGGTAACGGCGCACTTCATGGAGTAAGCCAATGTACCGTGTTTCTTGTATACGTGTTACTGGAACGACGTTACACGATCTTCCTCACGAGATTGATGTGGAGGCATTAAAGCGTCGGCACGCTCGCTCTAGTTATGGACATGGTGGGATTACTGAAAAAGATGTCGATAGTCTAATTGCCACCTGCGAGCGGTTGTTGGCGCGAGAGATCAAGTTCGCGATGGATGCTCTCATGTTTGACCGTCTGTTTAGGGCAGAAACTCCCAAACAGGCGGTCAAACTGGCCAAAGATTACGCTCATAAGAAGGGTATCAATCCGCGTGACTGCAAGTTCGATGCGGTTGTAGCATAATGTGGGCACCAAAAAACTACTCAGTCGTCTCCCGTCCGGAGGGTGGGATCGATGAACGCGATTGCTTCACTTGTGGGCACTGCCAGCGCCAGGTTTTCGTTCCGGTGGGGCAAAGCGCGTTCGATCTGGGTGGCGGCTGCCGGTTGTGTGAAAATCTGATTTGCCCGCGTTGTGTCGATCTCGGGACGTGTAAGCCATGGGAAGAAAAGATGCTGGAAATCGAGCGCAAGGTGGAGACTGACCGCATGATAAGCCGGTTGGTGAGGCGCGAATGAATGTGGCGGGTCTATTACGACGACGGGACCACCTCCGACGATGAGGTAACGCAGCCCTTTCGTGTGATCTGTATCGCCCAGCCGCGCGAGAAAACCGGCCGGGAGATTGTACGCGCGTATCCGTACTACATCCTCAAAGACGGGACGTGGCGCGGCATTGAGGATTTGCCCAGCACGATCCAGCAATTTGCCTACTTCGCATCGGAGATTACGGCATTTGCCATGGGCATCTGGACCGATGAAGCCAGTTACAACGCGATCATCCAGCGGGCAAAGCATGATGAGGGACTGCCGCGAAGATCGGCTGATGATCCAGACAATCGGAGATAGCCCATGACCGTAATGGAGGCCTGGGACCAAGTAGCGTTCCAGTACCGTGACGATGACGGTTCGGAGTCTGGTGCCACCGACCGTCAGGCTGTCAATATCAACGATACGCTAAATCTCGATACCAATTACCGAATGCGGCTCGGTGTGCAGGGGGCACATACCGGCGGGGCCGGTAATTTCGATCTCACGGTGGCGTTTCAATATAATGTCGACGCCGCCGGGTGGAATAATATTACCACTACGTCGTCTAATGTTAGGGCAGTTGGCTCGATACATTTTACTGACGACGACGTAACTACCGAGCAGCTTGCCCAGAGCCAGACCTTCGTTGCCGGGCATATGGATGATGACGGCGATTGTCCGGCGGTCAGCATTTCGGAAACGGGCGAGTCCGAGTTCGAGATTTGCTTCCAGCTACGAAGTGCCGAGCTATCAGGGGGTGAAGCGGTCGAAATTCGTGCTGTCGATAGCGGTGTGGCGCTTGCCACTTATACCCAGACACCCAGCATCACGGTTGCGTCCAGTGGCATTACCGTTGCCGAGATCATGGCTGCATTGGCGGGGAAGGGGCAGCAATACCCGGCGAGATTAACGCCACGCGCGCATGTCGAGTCCACGACCATAGATGCGTTTTTCGGCACGCCGCCCATACCGCCCGAGGAAAGCCGCTTGATCGGCGCGGTGTATTCCATGTCGCCGAGTAGGGTTGGGTGATATGACCGTCGCTTTTGATGCCTTCAGCAATGTCGCGGCGGGAACCGGCGAACTAAGCTGGACGCATACGCCAGTGGGTACGCCACGGGGCATAATTGTTCATGTTGTTGAAGACGTTTCCAACTCAGACGGTGTGACAGGCGTCACCTACGGTGGCGAAACGATGGATGAAGTCACTGGCTCGCCGAATGTTCTGGTTGCTAATGCCAAGAGTTCACATTGTTTCTTTTTAGGTACGGGGATTCCAACGGGCGCTCAAACTGTTGTCGTTTCTGTTGACGATACAAATCCTAAGCGTGCGGGTGCTATAAGTTTAACAGCGGACGCAGATGTTGAAATAATTGATACTGACGCAACGATTAATGGTTCTGCTGAAGAAAACCCCTCTGGGACTTTAAGTCTTGGCGGCAGGACTTGTTTCGCTTCTATTGCATTTGTGTCTGGTCAGAGTGTCCCGACCAACATTACGCCTTTGACCAATTGGACCGATCGTCTGGAACACGATTTTGGAAGCAATACGGCAGGTTGGTACACGTTAGACACAATTGGTTCTTCGGACGTGACGGCAGGATGGACACAAACTTCGGCCCATGCTGTTGCTATATCGTTGGCGGTTAGCGAGGTAGAGGGAGCAGCAGAAGACCGTCTGATCGGCATGGTCTACTCGACGGAGACAAGCAGGATCGGGTAATGGTACGGCAGGTTCAGTACCAGATTAGGGCTGAGCCAGTCCTACCAGAGGAATTGCGGCCCGAAACCACGTTACTGTCAAAGTGGTACCAACCTGCTTCCGAGCCGGTTCGGGTTTCTCGTGCAGTAGCCTTTGCGGCGGCGTTGGTAGCGTCTGGTGCGGTATTTGTTGGCGAGCCGTCTGATACACCACCTGTCGAGACGATTACTCTTGATAAGTGGTATCAACCAGCTAGCGAGCCTAATCCGAAGTGGAAGCCAGCTTATACTTGGGTTTATAGTGCTGAACTGAAGATCATTCTGCGACCACACGTATCGTCGTGGTTCGCGCAAGCTTCGGAGCCTATCAGGTTCAAGCCCCGCGCGGTTTATACAGGCCAATCTGTCTTAGACCCGTTACCGATCCCGGATGTGGTGGCGTATGATCCTGCTGGGCTTCAGTGGGTTGTTCAAGAACCGGAGCCGGTACGGTCTGTTCTACGAACGCCCGGTCTCGGGGACTTTGCGACTGATGCTCAATCGTTAACGCAACCCGAAACTACGCTACTCTCGAAGTGGTATCAGCCCACTTCGGAGCCGGTTAGGATCAAGTCACGAGCTGTAGATGTTGGATGGTCTGTAACCGATCCCGCAGCTCTAACCCAACCTGAGACAACACTGGTTTCTAAGTGGTACCAACCATCTAGTGAACCTGTTTGGCAAAATCCGCGTCCGGTTGATACGGGTTGGTTTACCCATGATATGCCGGAGGAAGGTCGGCGCGCTCCCGATTTGGAGTGGTTCCAGCAAGCCTCCGAACCTGTCCGATCTAAGCCACCCTTGCGTTTATCTGGTTGGTTTGTAATCGATGTCCAGGCACTAACCCAACCGGAAACGCCTGGGCTTGATAAATGGTTTGTTGCGGCCTCTGAGCCGATTCGAGCCAAACCACCGATCACGCCGAGCGTGGATTTTGCTGGAGATCCGAAGCCTCCTGCAGCGGACTTTGATCCACAAACCCTTGAATGGTGGAAGCAGCCGTCTGAGCCGGTTAGGATCAAGTCACGAGCTGTAGATGTTGGATGGTCTGTAACCGATCCCGCAGCTCTAACCCAACCTGAGACAACATTAGTTTCGAAGTGGTTTGTTGCGGCCTCCGAGCCGGTTAGGGCCAAGCAACAGCCGACTCCAGTTGCTTATCATATTAGTGACCCGAAACCAGTCGCTGCGGTCTTTGACCCACAAACGCTAGAGTGGTATCGACAAACTTCGGAGCCGGTGCGGGTCAAGCCTAAAGCTATTGAGGTTAGTTGGACCGAGACTGATTCTCAGGCGCTAACGCAACCTGAGACGCTGCTGGTTAGTAAGTGGTATCAGCCGCCTAGTGAACCCGTTCGGGAGAAACCCCGAGCAGTCGATATAGGCTGGTTTGCTCATGATATGCCCGAAGAAGGGCGTCGTGCACCTGCTCTGGATTGGTATCAACCGGCCTCTGAACCAGTACGGGTCAAGCCGCCGCTACGAGCTTCCGAGTGGTTTGTTGTTGATCCACAGGCCCTAATCCAGCTTGAGACAACACTAGTTTCCAAATGGTTCGTTCAAGCTTCGGAGCCGGTACGGTCCAAAAAGCAGCCGACGCCAGTTGAATACCACGTTGATGACCCGAAGCCATCTGCCGCTGCTTTCGATCCGCAGAATTTCGATTTCCGTCAAGTCTCTGAGCCGGTAAGGCCCAAACCTTACACCTGGGTTTATAGCGCCGAGATACGGACTGTTTTACGTCCGTTGATGTCGTCGTGGTTTGTGCAAGCTTCGGAGCCGGTACGGAGTAAGAAGCAACCCACTCCTGTTGCTTATCACGTTGATGATCCAAAGCCGTCTGTTGCTGCTTTCGATCCGCAGAATTTCGATTTCCGTCAAGTCTCTGAGCCGGTAAGGCCCAAACCCTATACGTGGTCCTTTAGCGCTCAAGGAAAGCCTGTACTGAGGCCCTTGATCTCATCTTGGTTTGTACAGGCACCCGAGCCTGTCCGAGTCAAGGCACGCGTGGTCAATGTTGGTCTATTTGTTACCAATCCAGTTACACCTGCTGTCACGCCGTTTGACCCACAAGGTCTTGAATGGTGGCGGCAGCCATCCGAGCCAGTAAGGGTTAGGTTACGTGCTGTTGGTGTTGGTGGGATATTTGAGACTGTTGATATTCTTCCGGCGGCGGTGGTAGTAGATAAGCAACACAGTCGAGGATTTACACGTAATGTTGGAAGACTTATGAACCCATGATCGGAGGCTAACATGGCCATACTATTTTTCACAGTGTTTTCGGGAGCAGTTGAGGTTGCTGCAGGTGATCCAATTCAGGAGGATAAGGTTGCTATTGTAGTGGCTTCAACTCAGTCGGCTGCTATAGTTGGAACTGGTAGAAAACGTCATCGTGTACGGATCCTTGCTGATGTTGACTGTTTCGCGACATGGGGAGAGAATCCAGTTGCAAAGAATGATGGTACCGATGGTCGCCCGTTGGTAGCTGGTTCTGCTGAGTACTTTGATATTGAGGCAGGCCATAAGATTGCCACTATTGAGCGTACCTAACTGGTTAATATGGAGGGACATGTACGATGGTAGGATCTGTCGGGATGGTTAGGGGCATCGCTCGCCCTAATTCATTGATGATCCAGGAGGCGCTCAATCTCCTTTCAGCTTTTGGTAGTGACAAGAAGGGAACTACTAGAAAGCTGCTAACGGAGATGAAAGAGGTTCAGGATCACAATGAGGCTGTGTTAGCAGCTGCTAACGAGGCAGTAGAAAAGGCTAATAAGCGTGAAGCTGAGGTTGTCGAGAAGGAAGCAGAACTAGCACGTAATGTTAAAGAGGCAGAAGAATTATATGCCAGTCGTCTCTTAGCTATTGTTAGTGACGAGGAGGGATTTCAGCTCAAGATATATGAATCTGAAGTTAGAATAATTGAGGAGGATGAGCATCTTAGTATACGTGAAGAAAAATTGCGTCGTGTTCAGGAGGAACATCGAGAATCCATTCGTATAGGTAAAGAGGAATTTGTAGAGAGGGAGAGGGTTCTCAAAGAAGATAGGAAGGATTTAAAGGACCTTGAGTCTTCTATCGAGCTTCGTGAGGAGGATATTAAGAGTGATAGAGTAGCACTGGAGGATCTTCGGAACTCACTGGATGAACTCAAGGTTGATCTCGATAAGAGAGATTCTCGCGTGCGCGCTGCTATGGAAGGTGAGACTGTTGTCGGGGGAGAATAATCCTCTAATCCTGATTTCTCGACCAAGTTGGTTGGGTAAGGTTATAGGCAGGTCTGTTTCCGAGGCAGAACTCAAGGATGCAAGGGAGCATATTGAGGCAGAGCCTGATTATGCTCGTAATGGTTGGACACCGGAGACTCTCGCTGTCTACTTTAAGGAGCGTAAGTTGGCGCAGTCGAATACTGTGTTACATCGACAGAGGGTAAAACCTACACGTACTAAGGGTTGGCACAATGCTCATAGGTGGAGAAGATGACTGAATCTGATAATGAGTTAGAAATAGCTATCTGGTACGATGCTAATGAGCATTTAGATCCAATAAACTCCTGTAGTGAATCAATTAAGGATTTGTTGGAGATTATGTGTACCAAGAGGAAGGTTGTTCGTGGTGGTATTAGTTATGAGGTTTTGCATCTAGGTGATGATCGTGTACCACCTGTTCCGCATTGGTTGGAGAATATAAATGGTGTTGTACCGAGACTACTTGTAGCTACTGCTGAGATAGTAAGTAGTGTTCAGCAGGAACCAATAGGTATTATAGGAGATTTAGACAAGAAAGATATAGCTCGGTTGCGGCTTATAACGCGGAGGGCACATTATAGGTCATATCCGCATGACACTCGTTTGACTGATCATGAATGTGATCAGATCATTGACAAGTTGGGGTTGGAAGTTGTGGTAGATCAACTTAGATCCAGTGTTGTTCATTAGGATTGTTAATTCTATATGAGAAACGGTATGGTGTCTAGTCCGTTGTGGGTAAGCAGTGTGACTAGAATGTGACAAAGGATGAAAAGGAGTATTTTGTTATGCCAGAACCAGGAGGTGTCGGTCCCGGCTCAAGCGGTCCCGGCCCAAGCGGCGGCGGTCGAGGCGGTCGTGCACCAGGTAGAGGGCCGGATACTCGTGGTGGTCGATCGGGAGGGCAGCAACCCGGACGCGGACCCAGCCAGCGTGGACGTATAGGTTCGAGAATAAGCGACCGGCAGGCGCGTGACATAGCTAGCAGGCTGAGTAAGAAATCGGCGACGAAGGCTCGTAGTATTAAGGAGTCTAGTCAGGTAGTGGATGCGTTCCTAGAGGCTGTAGGTGTCTTCGCCCCGCCAGTTGGTGCGGCGCTGTTGGCCACGAGGGCCATCCAGGAATTGACTGGTAAATTGGGCAAACCTCCCGGCCCGGTAAGTGATAAGGGGAAAGGGGGCGTGCGAGGTGCCAGACTGCTCACTACCCCGCCGCCCGCCGAAACACTTCTGGGGGCTAATGAGTCACTAGCACCATCTACAGCGGCAGATGAGTCTGCTAATAGACTACGTGCGACTGAAAGAAGGAAACGAGGCAGACGCTCATCGATCCTGAGTAGGATTAGTAGCGAGAAAGCTCAGTTAGCTACTGTTTCACGTCCAGCAGCTGGTCGATCCGCTAAAATCCTCTTTGGAAGTTAGAGTAATGGCCAAACATACACGTGCTGCACGTATCTTGGAGGATGTTGGAAAAGAACTTAAGGACAATCCTCCAAGTATTCTCGAAAAGACTCGTCGTAAGAGTGGTGCGAAAGCAGCAGAAAAGCAGCGTGTAGCGATCTTACTTAGCAAAGCCCGTAAGCGTGGTGCTAGAATCTCAAGTCAAAGTTAGCAGCATAATAATTAGGAATGAATAACTATGGCTAACGGTTCGACTAGAGTACAGCGTCGCCTCGAACGCTGGCGAAACTTGAAAATTAATAAAGGCCAGTGGATGCCGCACTGGGAAGATCTTGCACGTCTTATGTTACCAAGACGTATGGGATTTACTACTCAGATGACAGAAGGTGAGCGTCGTACTGAAGAGATTTATGATGCTACAGCTATGCGTGCTGCTAGAGGACTAGCTAATGCTGTAGGTCAACTACTACGGCCCGAAGGTGAGAAGTGGTTTATTATCCTGGCTGCAGATGATGCGTTAAATAATCTTGATGAGGTCCAAGATTGGCTAAAAAGATCTGAGGATAAGCTTCTTGACGCACTTTTTAATCCTAAAGCTAGGTTCAGGCAAGCTGTAGGCGAAGCGGATACAGACTTGGTAGTGTTTGGTACTGCTATTAACTTTATAGGACTGTCTCGTAAGGCCAGGCGTTTGAAATTTCTTACTATAGATCTCAAAGATGCTGAGATAGCTCTCGATGATGAGGGTAATCCAGATACACTGTTTCAGCAGCGACGTTTTACTCTAAGTCAGGCTGAGACGAGATTTGGTAAGGAAAGATTGAGTGAAGACCTGAGAAAACGTCTCGAACATAGGAATGAAGCTGATCTTGACACGAAATATAAATTTTTACGTGTAATAACCCCACGTGCAAATGGAAGAGAAGACGCTGTTTTAACACGCAATATGCCGTTTACTAATGACTGGATGGAAGTAGATTCAGCACATGAAGTAGTTTTAGGAGGTTTTAGAAATTTCCCACTTGTAATACCTCGTTGGGACACTTCTTCCGGTGAGGTTTACGGTCGCAGTCCAGGTATGATAGCTCTTCCAGATAGCGAGACTGCCAATGCCATGTCTGAAACTATTTTGGTGGCAGGACAAAAGGCTGCTGATCCACCATTCTTCGCCCCGAATGATAGTTCATTTGATGCTATAAACTCATTTTCGGGTGGTATATCCTATTATGATGTGGACACTGCGGTGCAGCTTGGTGGGAATCCTTTTTTCTCTCTGGATAACAATTACAATTTACCAATTACAAGAGATATGCAGGTTGATATTCGTGAACAGGTAGAGGCGGCGTTTTTTAAGAACGTATTTAATCTGCCTGTACGCGGTCCAGAGATGACGGCTACTGAAGTGATTACCCGCAAAGAGGAGTTCATTCGGGAAATAGGAGCCGTATTTGGTCGGCTTGAAAGTGACTATTTGGCTCCTCAGATTGAGAGATCTTTTAGTCTTCTACTTAGAATAGGAGAATTTAACCCAATTCCTGACATATTGTTGGATCGTAGTGTACGGTTTGAGTATACGTCACCAATCAAGAGGATTCGGGAGCAGGTGGAAGCAGCTGCTGCAAGGTTATGGGTGCAGGAGTTGCGAGAGATAAGTGATGTTAAGCCAGATATCATGGATTTGGCGAACTTGGATGAAATTGGCCGCCACGCAGCCCGCGCGCTAGATTTGCCGGTGGGTTCGGTTGTTTCACGTGATGAGGTGAAGGCTGTAAGGGCTCAACGTGCGGAAGAACAGCAGGAGGCTCTTAAGCGAGAGAAGGTAGCTCAGGAGGCAGAGATCTTTGCTACTGGAGGTAAGGCAGTTAAGGACATAAGTAAGGCTTTAGAGGGAGTTCCTGCCGAGGCTTTACAGAAGATAAATTAGGGAGAAGACGATGTCAGATGCAGGTGATCAGTTTTTGCTAAATCGTGCTGAGTCGGCAGAAGCTAAGTTTGGTACTCTTAAGGCAAATATGGACGCAGTAATTGATAGGGTGAAACAGTTTAAGACAAACTTTGGTGTTCGTGAACGCTCGGATGGCTCTATTGTTATTGATTTTGAGAAGATGGTTGGTAGGTTAGGCCCAGAGGCCTGTTTGGAATTGAGATCTGTTATTGATGATAAGTATGGTATAAGTGGCGCCGCTGGTGAGAAGCCGCGGATAAGAGTAAGGTCTTCTAAATAAGATGGATGAATATCTAGAGATTCTAGCCGACCTTTCGGTGCCAGAGGACTATGAGCGATTAGATCAATACAACGATTTCCGAAAGGTCTTCTTGGAAACCGATCAAGGGCGGAGGGTACTTAGACAGATATTAGCATGGGGCCATTTGCTCAAAAGTCATCTTGTTAGGATGCCGCGTCCTATTGACCCATATGCTGTGCTTGCCTTTGAAGGAGAACGTAATCTGGCGCTGCATATTTTTTCCGTTATGTTAGTTGAGCCTCCTGAGAGGCCAGATGAGCAAACTACGAAGACAAAGAAGGAATGACAGTTATGGCACATAAAAAGAAGTCTAAAGGAAACGCAGTACCTTCTGAGGAGGACTTTCGTGCTGAGAGTGATATGCGTTCACTTATCGAGGCCGAGAAGATCAAAAAAGACAAGGGACGTATGTCTGCTGCTCTGAAAAAAGGTAGGGAGCAGCGTGATGCTCTTGCGAATGTAATGGATAAGAAGAAGGAGGCTTGATATTATGGCTGACGCTGGAAGTGCTGAAACCTCCGCTGCTGAGGTTACTGTAGAAGAACTTGATCTTCTCTCTGCTCTGGATACTGGTGATGATAAGAAAGGGGGTGATGATAAAGGAGGTGATGACAAGTCTAATGGTGCTGATGGTACTGCTGCTGATAAAAAAGAGGCAGATGCTGATGGTGCGGACGATAAAGGTGGTAAAGGTACTGGAGCCGATGACGATGAGCCTAAGTGGTTCGAAGAGACTATTACCGATGAGTCTCTTAGGAAGATTGCCGGTGAGTTCGAGGACCAAGATTCGCTCATGGAGGCTATGGGTGGATTGCAAAAGGCTTTTGGTGTGGAGCCGGTTAAAGACTGGCGAAAAGGCATCGAAGATGAGAAGTTGAGAGAACATGCTGGTCGCTTTACCTCGCCAGCTGATGCAGTCAAACATCACTTAGAGCTACGTCAGAAACTTAGTTCAGCATTGATCCCTCCGGGTAAGGGTGCTAGTAAGGAAGATAAGGAAGTCTTTGCATCCAGGTTGTCCAAAATGCTTGGCGTTCCCGAAAAGCCAGAAGGTTACGAATTTCCTGTACCAGAGGAGGGTGTCCAACTTACCGATAATGAAAAGGCAGCTCGTGTAAAGCTAGCTGGTTTCTTTCATCAGATACACCTACCAAAGCCTATGGCGAGTGCTATTATTAATTGGTTCGCTGAGGAACATGTAGCGGGTGAGAAAGCTCTTAAGGAGGCTGACGACCGTTTCGTTGAGGAGTCTACAGCGAAACTTGAAGGTGAATGGGGTGATGAGTATGAGATTAATCGTACCACTGCATTAAGAGCTGGTAAAGAACTCTTTGGAGAAGATTTTGACGATGTTATGCAGACGACATTATCCAATGGTCATCTTCTTATGGATAGTACATTCATGCTACGTGTACTTGCACGGGTTGGTCGCGAGATGAATGAGGGTGGTATAGATATCATGACTGATGCGGAGAAGGATACCATCGACGATCAGATTAAGGATACGCGGAAACGTGCTGGCGAGGCTAAAGATGCAGGTAATACACGATTGGCTAATAAGCTCTTTGGTCAGGAGCAGGACCTTCTTGCAAAGGTCGTCGGTAAAACTCCGATTGTTGGTGCTGGAGGCCGCACTGCTTAGTGTGCCCAGTTGTTAGCTCCACAAGCCCGTAGACGAGCGAGACTAAGCTAACTAGGTTTCTTCCCTTGATGGGTCAAATCCTCGTCTACGGGCTTCTGCAGCGGTCCTAAAATAGGTATAGAGGGAATAGTTAGGTTCCGAGTGGTCCAAGCTTCCCCTGAGCTTTTCTTTTTCTCCACCGCGCTTTCTGTGCAATGGAATATTTCTTCATGATGTCTCATCATTTGTTTGGATCTTTTCTAAGGTCGCTCCTTGCTTTAAGTAACCCGACCTGGATCCCCAAGGAGCCCTACTGCCCAGCTCAATTGGATTAGTACCCTCGTATTCCGAGCTCTTACTAATCTAATACAGCTGCTCCCATGAAGGCTATCCTTGATCTTACAGATCACAGATCAAGGAGAATGTAAAATGTCGACGTCTATAGATCAGGCGTTCATTACGAGCTTTGAAGCAAAAGTTCACGAGGTCTTTCAGCGGAAGGGAGCCTATCTCAAGGATGCCGTCCGTCTGAAAACCGATGTGGTTGGTGCCACTGCCGTCTTCCAAAAGGTTGGTAAGGGTACTGCTACGACTAAATCTCGGCACGGTACTATCGTGCCGATGAACCAAGAGCATACAGCACCGTCCGTCACTCTGCAAGATTTCTATGCAGGTGACTGGGTGGACAAGCTCGACGAAGCGAAGATTAACATCAACGATCGCGATGTGATCGCTTCGGGCGGTGCTCAGGCGTTGGGTCGGAAGGTCGATGACCAGATCACTACGGTTCTCGATACCACCACCCAGGCCGCAGTTGCTTTAACCCTAACCAACAAGGGCAATGTCCTTGCCTCCTTGTTGGAGTTGGTCGAGGCGGTGTGGGCGAATGACGTGCCAAACGATGGGCAAGTGTTCGCTGTAATGACACCTCGTCTTTGGTCTCAAGCCATGACGCTCGATCAATTCAATCGGTCCGAGTTCGTGGGTGCTGATGGGATGGCC
>SDBV01007362.1_pt1 | contig 15067 bp, 12 predicted proteins | sample 2277081 | NCBI WGS metagenome assembly SDBV01 (sample SAMN10402039, study PRJNA504765) | marine sediment metagenome | isolation source: marine sediment core GS10_PC15, 223 cmbsf | place: Arctic Ocean: Southern Knipovich Ridge | collected 2010
TGTCCTTTTTCATGAGCTTTGTTGCTTTTCTGCTTTATGTTTTGCTCAAGAAGTTTGACCACATCATTGTGCCCATTCTCCCGTGCAATATCTATCGGCAATCTTTCCAGTTTGTCTTTGATATTTTTATCAGCACCGTGCTTGAGCAGCTTCTTTACTGCAGCCATTTGACCAAACTGACAAGCATGAAACAAAGGTGTTTTTCCATATTCGCCAATCACATTAACCTTTGCACCATTATCTAAGAGAACCTGAATTGCGTTAGAATTTTCCATATAAGAAGCATAATGCAAAGGAGTTAACCCTTCATTATTTTTTTGGTTTATTTCATCCTTAAGCTTAGGGACCCTTTCTAGCAAGAATTTAAGAAGGCTTTCAGATTTATGATAAGCAGCCACATGCAGTAAATTTCCAATGATATTTTTAATAAAAGGATCAGCTCCAGCTTTTAAAAGCTTATCAATAGTGGGTAAATCTCCTTTTATACATGAACGAATAAGTGGTGCTAAACCACCGTTATCAGCAAGTTCGATATCTATATCTTTGAGAGTTAAAAGATACTCTACAACCTCAGAATGTCCGTTCATAGCTGCCGCAAAAAGTGGTGAACGCCCCATATCATCCACACAATTAACACATGACGTCTTTTCAAACAAACGCTTCACAATATTTAAACGGCCATACTCACAAGCAGCAAAGAAGGGCGTTTCTCCATTATGTTGAGTTATATTAGAATCTGCTCCTTTAAGAAGCAAGGCATTAACCATCCTTAGTTGATTTTTTTGAGCCGCAATAAGCATTGTAGTTTCTCCATTAGATGCCTGATGATTAATATCCACTCTCTTGCAATCAAGAAATAATTTAAAAAGATCAAAATTGTTTTCAAAAACGCAGCAATCAAGAAGTGAAAGACACCCAAACTGAGTTTCCACATTTATATTTGCCCCCCTCTCTATCAAATACTTTATTGTTTCACAATTGTCTTTATAAAAGGCAATCAGCAAAGGAGAATCGACAGAGCTATCAACAGTATCAATGTCGGCCCCACAGTCCAATAAGATGCCTATAAGCTCTGTATTTCCACATATAGCAGCATAATGAATAGGCATACTACCTTCCATATCTAGCTTATTAAGATCAATACTTGGGAATTGAGCAAACTCTTTAGCAACATAATTCAAATTCTTCAAAATTGCGATTCGAAAAACATCCTGTTTTTTTCCCATCACCAATAAAAACAACCTATTTTTCTCGGCTAAATAATCCTCAACAATGGCCTTAAAACAAGCAATGGCCTCATCACCAGCAGTGAGCTCACGACCAGCAATGGCCTTAAGACAAGCAGTGGCCTTATCAACAGCAGCAGTAAAACCATTACTGGTCTTAAGACCAGTAATGGCCCTAAGACCAGGTTTGGCCTTATCACGAGCAATGGTCTTAAGACCAGTAATGGCCCTAAGACCAGGTTTGGCCTTATCACAAACAATGGTCTCATTAAAATGTACAACGCCCTTATAACTAGAAATGGCATCATTAAGCCGCCGTACATTATCACAAAACTCTAAATCATTTAGAATTTTAAAATCTGCACTATGATCTGCGCTATAGAGCGATAGACCAAACAAGAGACATGGCAATATAGAACTATATCTTCTCATGGTAAACCCCCATTAATTAAACTGATTTATGGATACTAAGCCCATCTAAAGTAAGCCAATATTTTTAATATTATACTATTTGAAAATTAAGTCAACCAGGATGGATGGTGTTTATTATAGAAAACTACTCCTAAAAACAGCTAACTATTGACCTTAGGCACTAGGAAGGATAAAGTACAAAGCATAAGGAGTAATACTTTATGCTTAAACGATACCTTCTGGCAAGCCTCTGTTTGCTCTGCTGCACTATTCATACCTGGCCTAGAAAAGAGAAACATCCCAAAAAAGGCGCGTCCTTTTCCACTACTCCAGTTATAAGTAAAAAAGCTGAGTATCTGCCTGCTTTGCAAGCAATAGCTGATCAGCTTAACCGAACCAATCCACTGAATGGTTATATAGTCACGGTTCCCTCATTTGTTATTTTAACCAGTGAAGATATATATCAATTTTTGGCCGGCATTCCTCAAGAATCTCAAAAGGATGACAAGCCGAATAAAAAGAGACCACGCTCTATGCTTGATCATCTGCGACAACTCTGGCGAGAAGTCATACAGGCAACAAAGGGTGGTACGCTAACACAGCAAACGAGAGAGCTTCTTGAACAGATGCGTGAAGCCCTAGAAGATGCATTTAAGCATGATATTACTTACATCCGTAAAAAGCCAATTGCATCATTTATTAAACAATGCACTCGGAATGATATACCACTCATTATTCGCAGTTCAATTGATCATGCGCTACTTACTGCGAAAACCATATGTCCAGTCAAGCCCGCTGATCTCAATCAAGCAATTGGAATGGTAATAAAGTCATACTATTATGCTGAAACAATCGAACAACTTCTTGCTCAAGGCCCTCTTTCACCCGACCTTTATGCATCAGTTATTATGCAAACGCTCGTTATGGCGGATAAGATGGAAGATAAGCGAGAAGAACCGGTAGTATCTGGCGTCAGCTGCTCATATGATACCACCACACAGATGCCTGGCATTATCACCATTGAAAGCATCTATCACCATGGTAAAGCACTTAAAGACCCAACCGTTGCACGTGATCACTATTATGTTCATGACGATATGGTCTATCCGATTATAATGAAAAAAACGAACTGCTATGAGCCAGACTTTCAAATGAATACAGTGCATATTATACACAATAGATCGGAACTCCAAACGACTCCAAGCCTTGAGTGTGATGCTGTCAAAAAGATTGCTCATGCAACCAAGTTTATTGAAGAACATTATGAACAACCGGTATGTGTATCTTTTATCAAACGTGATCATACGATATATCTGGTGAAACTCCATTTACCAACGGTCGATATTCCCGAAAAATCAACTTACATCGATCCGCTATATGTTAAAAAGGCGGTTAAAGATGATGCTGTTTCTATTGCCGCTATCAAACCAATACGCGATACCATAATACTCAAACACCGCACAGAGATCATATCTGCCCCCACGTTTGAACTCTTTTTAACTAAGCTTGCAAAGCGTGAAGATAACAGAGCAGTTATCGGCATCGTTAAACAACCTCCATCTGAATGGTCAAAAGAAAAAGAACTCCTTGATGAGCTTGACATTCCAATGATATGGAGCAATGAGTATGAACATATTCAATCATGGATAAAGGAAAAGCGTTGGCCACTGATTATTGATCCACAACAGCAACTCATGTTCCCTTTCAAGCGACGCAAAGGTTTTTGCACCTTATTTCAAACCATAGAAAATGGCATTAAAGAGCGTCCGCCCGTGCAACATCTCTCAGTCATACCATCTTTTATCGAACCATTACATGAGAAAGATCGTAAGCCTTTAACACCATATGAATTTTTTAGCGGTGTATCTATGGAACAGCTGATTGAACTTACTAAACATGCTGAAAAAAATACAGCGATACAAGCATTGCGTAGCATATTATACCGTCTAAGCAATGAAATAAAACACCGCATCATTTCACAACGCGAACTTCAAGAGGCGAAGCAGCCTTATGATCCTTTAATTGTTCAAAAATTACAAGAGATATATGAGTATATTGAACAGGTTGCCCATCAAATATATAAGATCCTCCCACAAGACATTAACGCCATGGGCCAACAACCCAAAGATCAACTTGAACGACTCTTTTTGGTAAATATGATCAATAATTTAATTATGCAAAAATCGAGTGATGATGTTATGCATGCTACTTCATTTAATGCGATCACTTTTTAACACCTCTTTTGCAAAAAATTTCTTAGTCCCTACTTTTTGTGATCCGGGTAAATTCTGAAAAAAAGGGCTCTCGAACGCCTAAATGGCATCCCAAGCTCCAATTCAAATCCACACTTTTATTGCAATTTGTAAATACTCTATAGTATCCTGTAATAGATAGATCGTATAGGTATTATTACCATAACAAAGGAGATTTCGATGAAGAAATTTATGTTACTGATTGTACTGATCGGCTTTATGCCCCAACTTCAGGCGGCCGCTGGTTCAGCCAAGACTTTGGTCGTGCAGAACTTGACAAGCTATGACTACCAGGTGGATTATGGCCTAGGAGCGAATTGGTATAATTTTGATAAAGCGCAAGTAAATCTTCCCGCAAATGGACGTATAGAGCTGCCAATTGCTGATGAGCCGCTACAGGAGTTGTCATTTTTAAGAACGGGTGCCACAGTTTCTTATCCTACAAAACATAATGTTGACATAAAAGATTTAAATAAAGCGTTTGAACAACATAATCATCTTGCTGTTGTTATTGAGCGTGACTATTTGGGGATAAGTGGTTATAGGATAGTGCCAGATCCAGCGCGTTACGCGGCGGATGTGCTAGGAGGTATTTTGGAGAATGTAGCGAAATTTACGAAGTTTATGGGTGGGAACAATCGTTAGTTAGCACCGATACAAAACAATGTACACATAGGGCCTTGGCATATTATGTTAAGGCCCTGTTTTATTCTTTGAGTATATTTAGGTTCCTATCTAATTTCATGAGCCGAATCCCGAATTAGAAATTCTTCTTTTTTTATGCTATATCATACATGTCATTATTTATTTTCATGCAAACTCATTTTAAAAGGAAGATATTATGCGTTTAATTTTAGCTATCATCTGTTTGGCAACATGCATCAACATATTTTCAGCGGATATTGTAGAAACCTTAAAAGAACAACAGGTCCTGTTTGCCAACTTTATATTCACCGACATTCATGGCAACATTAAAGAGGTTACTGTTCCGATCAATCATGTCGAAAATGCGCTAGAGTATGGTCTTTCATTTGATGGTTCATCTATTCCAGGATGTTCTAACATTTCAGATAGTGACATGTTATTAAAACCTGACATGAGCACGGCACGCATTATTCCTTGGTTTATGGGAGTTAATAAAACCGTTGTGGTATTATGTGATGTATATGAAAATATGCAACAGGTGCATACTGGTGATCCACGCCATATTTTAAAGGATCTCATGCAAGAGGCTGAAGATCTTGGCTATATATTCAATGTGGGTCCTGAGCTTGAATTCTTTTTAATTAAAAAGGATGAGACCAAGCCAATCGATGAACATACCTATTGGAGTGCTGAAACGAATGCCCAACATTTTATTCATAAAAGTTCATTGATGCATGTGCTGATCAGCATGGGCATTGATGTGGAAAAGCTACATCATGAAGTTGCATCGGGCCAGCATGAAATATCACTTAAATATGGCAATGCACTCAACATTGCAGATCAAATAATATTGGCCAAATTCACCCTACAATCAGTTGCGCAAGAATGCGGCCATCGAGTGAGCTTTATGCCAAAACCGTTTGCAGATCAGAATGGCAGCGCCATGCATATTCATTTCAGCTTGTGGGATATGTTCCAACAACATAATGCGTTTTACAATGGGGTTGATGATAAACTTTCAGAAACTGGCCAACAGTTTCTTGCCGGTCTGCTTTATCATATTAATGATTTAACAGCACTGTTTAATCCAACCATCAATTCATATAAACGCTTGGTTCCTGGCTATGAAGCACCAACCTATATCTGCTGGGGCACCAAAAACAGAAGTGTTTTAGTGCGTGTGCCACAGGCATTTCATCAACGTCATGTACGTGCTGAGCTGCGCTGCCCTGATCCGATGTGCAATCCTTATCTTGCCTTTGCCGCACTATTGAAAGCTGGCATTGATGGCATCAAAAACAAACGAGCATTACCACAACCAGTTGAACAGAATCTTTATAAGTTGGGTACTCAAGAATGCAAGGCACGCAATATTGCATCATTACCAGGTTCTCTTGAAGAGGCACTCTATAACCTACAGCATAGTGCTTTGGCAAAAACATTCATGGGCACAAAAACAGTTGAGCAGTATTTGGCGCTGAAGCAAGAAGAGGTTCATGCTTATAATACGCATGTCTCTGAGTGGGAGATACAAAGGTATTTGTAATACATAAACCCTAAATCTTGATGATCTTGAATCAAAAAGTGAGCTAGGTGAGTTGTATCATCGTATTTGTGAATGACCACTGTTACTCTTCAGGTAACTTCTCAATAAGCTGTGGCGCACAAAAAAAATCAACTAAAACGCTGGTTAGTTTTAGTTTGTCATTCTCGCGACAGCGGGAATCCAGGAGTAATAAAGCAAAGGCCTATCTCAAAGCCTTTTTTATACACCGTGACCTCTCCAAAAATTGTTGACATTCCTTATAATAAGCGATCGATAATTCCCTAGAAAATCCCGGTACGTGCTCTTGTTTCCCAAGATCTGCTTTTAGCTTACTCTGTTTGCCATTTTGTATACCTATCGAATTCAAGACGCGACTAGACTTCCCCCACAGAAAACTCACGCAACCCCAGCTCAATTCTACAATTGCTAAACCTTGAATAAGACTCCCGGTATCAGCGTCTTCAAACAAACCACTCTCCCGGTAGAGCATCTCAACTAGGTCGTATACAGTTTTTTTGTCGTCAATTTCTATATCATAGTTTCCAAATATTTTGGGATCATTGGATCCGGCTTCCTCAAGCGACCCTTCAGCATCTATAAACATCTTTTCACTATTAAATATAATCTGTACCAAAGCCTTCTTTTTGTCACAATTTGCCGAATAACTCATAGATACTACAACCATAAAAGGTACTAAAACAAACAATTTATTCATGTCCCTACTTCTACATATTTTAGGGGATTAACAAAGATTGCACCACTTCTATTTGTAAAAAATAACACATTCTGTCCATAAAAGTCAATCATTTCCTTTTTATACTATTTTTTCAGAATATTTTCTGTTTTAACCTGAAAATTGCCTAAATGTACATTCCTTTTTCTCTGGCTGTCGCTGTCAACAAAAGTTAAAATTTCCGCTTTTTCCAAAGTAGAAATTCCTGGATTGCCCGGCTCTCTTGAAGAGGCACTCTATAACCTACAGCATAGTGCTTTGGCAAAAACATTCATGGGTACAAAAGCAGTTGAGCAGTTTTTACAATTGAAACAAGAAGAGGTTCATGCTTATAATACGCATGTCTCTGAGTGGGAGTTACAGAGATATTTGTAATAAATAAGCCCTAAATCTTGACGATTTAGAATCAAAAAGTGAACTAAATGAGTTGTATCATTCTATTTGTGAAAAACCACAGTTACTCTTCAGCACCTTGCATATTTATCTTTTATTAGATATTCTTCCCCCAAGGTAAAAATCGGGCATAATAAATACACGCTGGGTCCTTATAAAAGTTCGGTGAATCACCTATTGGTCCAATACTTGCTTCTAGACCGAACTCTTTTCCGTTTTTTATACCTAGCGTACTCAAGACAGTACTAGGGTTCTTCAGCATAAGATTGGGGAGACCTAAGCCACGACTCAATTGGGAAATTGCTAAACCTCGAACAAGATCACCGGTCTTATTGTCTTTAAACAGATTAGGCTGATTGTAGAGGTTATTAACTAGGTCTTCCACAGTTGCTGTTTCGTCAATTAATATAGTATACTCTCCAAATATTTCGGGGTCATCGGGTCCGCCCTTAAGAATAAAATTCCCTTCAGCATTACGAGAAATCCCTTCTTTATTAACTATAATCGATACCCTAGCCTTCTCTTTTCCATCGTCAGAAGCTGCCGAATGGCTCATAGATGCTACAACCATAAAAGGTACTAAAACAAACAGTTTCTTCATATCCCTACTCCTTCATATTTTAGGGGATTTAAAGGATTACATCACTATAATTCTATTTGTAACACATTCTATCCAGAAAAGTCAACCACTTCCTTTTTATACTCTTTTTTCGGAATATTTTTTTCTGTTTTAACCTGAAAATTGCCTGAGTTTCCATTCCTCTTCCTCTGGCTGTCACTGTCAAACAAAAGTTAAAACTTCCGCTTTTTCCAAAGTAGAAATTCCTGGATTGCCCGGCTCTCTTGAAGAGGCACTGTATAACCTACAGCATAGCGCTTTGGCAAAAACATTCATGGGCACAAAAACAGTTGAGCAGTTTTTACAATTGAAACAAGAAGAGGTTCATGCTTATAATACGCATGTCTCTGAGTGGGAGTTGAATCGATATTTATAATAGACTTCTTTATTTTTTTATATGCGAGCCTCCCCTTTTCCGCTCATCCTGCCTGTGCGCCATAGCTTTATGCGTAGGCTGTAAGTGATTTTTCGAAGAAAAATCGTATCGAAGGGCGTACAACTTTCTTGATAGTATTCATCTATTGGATTGTATATTAACTGGTAAACTTAATGAACTAGACTTTACATACTTACCCTTCATTAACAGTCCATTTCTCGCCCCGATAAAGAAATTGTTTATGTTGATATTTCGCCCTTCGATACACGCATCTTCGCTAACGCTCAGATACGCACTCCCAGCCGTCGCCAAGGCTATGGCGGACAGGCAGGATGAGCGGAAAAGAAAAAACTATCTAAAAAGCATACTTATAAATGAAAGATGGTAAACGGAGAATAGCTTATGCATGCTGCAAGACAAATGCAAATTTATTTTGACCTTCTTGCCGCACAATATCACCTTCAGCAAAACGTATGTCAGCATAGTTATGAACAAGTGTTTTAAGCGTATTGAAATTGTGGCCGAACTTCATAGGCAATGCAAGCTCCTCATTAAATACAATAAACTGCTCGCCATTATAGTTAAATGGTTCTATGTGAAAAGAGCCAGTTATTGAGGTTAACTCAAAGCCTTCTTCAAGAATCTTATTATCAAGAGCTACCAGATCAAAATTTTCTTTGCTGACATCATAACAAAAACGCAGATGACCCGCTTCATAATCAGTACCATGAACAACAAAATCAACCATCTCTACGCCATTCAGGCCTTTGAAAAAATCGATCATATCCTGTGCACACAAAGCACATTCTACTCCATTAATCTTTGCTTGGAACTGACGTAGAGTCGGAACATGTATGCCTTTTTTTGTTTTCTTTTTTAGTGAATTTACTACTGATTGCTGCTTACCACAACCTGACAAACCGAACAATAGAATAAGAAACAGACCATAGGGTTGGCGCATAGATATTCACTTATATATGATGAACTAAACATGAATCGTGCTGTCTTCTTTTATCATAACATGAACAGACAAAAGTAAAAGCGGTACCTCTTGCTATTGGACCATTTTTTATTCTTGACAAGCTTCACGCTCAATGATAGGATTCTTTTGCAATCTTATATAAAAGATAAAAACGTCCCTAAATGAACAATACCCAAATATGTATTGTTCACCCCCTAACCCTTCAGCTTTTTCCTAAAGTTGGAGGGCTTTAATTTTAACTACCTTTTTTCGGCAAGAAGAACTTCAGTGTGGCATGCACTGTATACTGAGTATCTTTTTCATGCTGTATTAATACATCACAGCATTGAACCAACAGATCATTTTTTTGCAAAACATCAAAAAAATTATATATCGTATGCAAGGCACCTTTTGCCTGTATGATTACCGGAATAGTTCCATACCAGTCCTTTTGCTTGATCAGTTCTTTTTTAATAGAAGTCACATGCAACTGACTAGATTCAAGCTGCTTAATCACTAATGCAATAGTATCTTGAACCGTGGAATCACCATGCACACCATCAGCATTATATTCATGCTGCAACTGATCAACCTGCTCTTTAAGCTTTTTAGATAGTTCCTGCTCCTTAACACAGGCCGCTAAATCATACTCACGCTGATGCACCTGCACACGCATAGTCATAATCTGTTTGTGAAGAGGCAAATATAATAAGATAAGCCACAACAATATCAGACCAACACCACTTAGGATGCTCATGGCATAACGATGCCATCCTTTCAGTTCGAGCAGTATATTATACCAATATGCATACCTCATTACTCTCCATGCTTTTTTCTCACTTTACTCTTAAAACGTTTCCTGTGTCCACTGCATTGGATCAACCGGCAGATTGTGTATGCGCATTTCCCAATGCAAATGGTAACCGGTTGCATAACCGGTATTGCCAAGTGTGCCCAATGGGTTACCTTTTGCAATCTTTTGCCCAACCTCAATATCAGCAAAATCATCTAAATGGTAAAACAATGAAAGAATACCATGACCATGATCAACTACAATCGTATTACCACTTACATCATACCGTTCCTTGAGTGCAACAATGCCATTCTGCGGCGCCCAAATAACACTCTTTGGCCGATTAATAATATCTAACGCTTTATGCATATAGCGCCCACGCTCTTGAGAGGTTCTGATCGTACCAAATTCACAAGTAACCCGTTCAATCTCAATAGGCGTACAGAATGGCCCGCACCACAACTTTTGTTTTGGAGAATTTTTTGCAAGCTGAAGGAGCTGCTCTTCAAACTCTAATTCAGCACGCCCTTTTTCCTTTTCTTCTTTTATTTTTTCAGCATCAACCTTGATGGTCTGCTTTTTAAAAGAAGAAGCGAGAATCTCAAACTTATTATCCAGTCCCACCTTATTGCCAACTCGATCCTTTATCTCTATAGAAAAAAGATACTCGTTTGGTTTCTCTTCACATGAAATAGGAATATAACATTCATATACCTTCTGTTCGTGTGATGCGGCAAAGCACTCATAAGATTCCGCAAGCGCATGCACTCGTGCTTTTTCAATCTCTTTATTTACTTGAAACTGTACATGCAAGGTTCTGCCTTGCAGCACCTTTAATTGCTTCTTATCCATAAAGGATGCCTGCAGTGGTGCATTATCTACCCAAAACGGACACTCTTTACATGAAACATTATGATTATAGGAGGTATCGGTGCACACAACTTTCAATTGATGTTGCCCATTTACAAGTGTTTGCGTAGGCACCGTGCATGAGTATGGTTTTTTGTATGCAATAGTGCTCTCATCTTGAACAAGCTGCACATCATCAACCCATATCGAAACTAAACAAGGTTTGCTGGTTACTATATTACAACGAACATCCCCAGTACACCAGTTATTATCATGCATGCCCTGCACGATAATAACTGGCGCCGTATAATCAAAAAAGTGTGCATAACCTTTATAACTGGTCCAACCAAGAAATGCACAGATAAAACTCATGAGTATAGTTTTTAAACGAATCATTATATTTGATGCCCCAACATCTTTTTTATTTTTTTACTCCAACAGATTCTACTATACTCTTTTTAACTGCAACGGTAAATCCGTTTTTTCTAAAAAAGTAAATCTATAAAAATACAAAATATTTGCATAAAGGAAAACCAATATGCTAGCATCGAAACATATTTTAATATTTTTTAATCCCACTACCATATGAAGGAGTTGGTAATGAAACAGCTGATACCATCTATCAGTTTGCTTATGATTGCAGCAGGTAATCTATACGCTGATAATAGATTTACATATGATGAGCGTCCAGAGGCTTATGGCACAAGAGCTTTTTGTGCTTACAATCAAAATTTCAATGTCCCCAATTATGATATAAGCAACGAAAACAATGGAGATGAATGGCTTGTTCCCGATTATGCAGGAAACTATACCAAAACATTTCCCCATAATGCAACTACCGGTATTGCAACAAGCGTAGGCCAAACAAGCTATGAAACATTAAAAGCAGCGCTTGAAAATGGCGATCAAGATACTTATAATGCAATTGTACGCACCTCACCTGAAGTACGTAAGCTGGTTAATCCTCAGTCCTCAGCTGCGTGGTCACTCATCGGTCGAGATAGCTCATTAAACCCGTTACTTTTACCACCAAACTTAGGCAGCCGTTGGGCAGCATGTGAAATGGCAGAGGCCTATTTAAAGGCTATCTGCCGTAACGTAAGTTTTAATGATTATGGAACCGGCCAAGGAACCGATTTGGATCCTAGTGATGGTCAATCAATTACCGGCAAAGCATCTGCCGTGTTAACTGCTTATGGCACCGACTATAAAGGCCCAACCGTCGGCGGCATAGTTACCCCCGCTGTGTTATTTCGTGGTGTTGGTACAGGTTGTTTAGTTGGCCCATACGTTTCACAATTTGCTTGGCAAGACATATATCGTATTAATCAACCACTTTTGCCAGTCCAACAGCTGTTGCCTATAGCAAGTGACCGTGAATTTGGTGTGACATGGAACAATTTTGTTTCTATTCAAGATGGATTTGTACCAGTTCCTTATGGACCAAATGATTTTGGCAGCCAACGTTTTGCAATCAATGGTCGCGATACCGGCACCAGTGTCCACAATGATTTGCCAGCAGATTTTTATAACCAAGCATTTAACGTATTACTCAATAATGGGTTTCCATCAGCACCAAACTTGCCCTACTTTGATGGCTTAACACCTAATGAGGAAGCATTCACCACTATGGGCCCACCTGATACAAGCAACTTAATTGGTACTATAACGGTACAAGCATTAAAACATGCATGGGCACACAAATGGCGCGCTGCTCGCAGATTGCGTCCTGAAGCAATGGGTGGACTTGCACATCAAGTCATGGTAACAGGACAAAACCCATATGGCCTCAATGCAGATCTGTTTGCAACCCTTGGTGGTGTAAACGTTATGAATTGGACCTTGCAACGCAACAGCTTGCAACAACCGGGCAACCCTAACTACCAAACCTATCTGCTTGGCTTAATGTATCCGGAAGGCTCCCCGACGCATCCATCATATCCTGCAGGACATGCAGTTATTGCAGGAGCTGCTACCACCGTTATGAAGGCACTTATTGATGACACAGTCCTCTTTGCTAACCATCTGGCACCAGTTAAACCAAATCCAGCAAATCCAACACAGCTCATACCTTTACAAAATGAAGGCGAAGACCAACTGACCGTTGGTGGTGAGCTTGATAAACTTGCATCAAATATTGCCTTAGCGCGTGACTTTGCTGGTGTGCATTATCGCTCAGACGGTGATTATGGTATCAATTTGGGCGAAACGGTTGCCATTCAATTCTTAATGGATTGGGCATCAACCTATATGGAACAAATCTTCACCGGTTTTGAGTTAACCAAGCGCGATGGCACACGCATTCGTATCACAGCAAGTGGTGTTAACACAATTGGCTAATGCCCAACATAAGGGATACTATTATGATAAAAAAACTAATAAGCGGCCTCTATTTATTGAGTATGATCATACATGCTCAAGCTGTTCAGCCACTTAATGAGATTACCGTTCATGAACCAGCATTCACCGTTATGCTCGATAGACAAATACAATGCCTCTGCCACTATGTTGTGGATCTGTGGCAACAAGCGGGTTATGAATGCCCAGATGAAAATCTCCAAATGCTCCTCGATCCAAACACGCAAGAGCTTGATTATGAAACAGTATTGCGTGCACTGCATCAATGCAGTCATTCAGAATGGGAACCACATAGCGCTCAAGAAAAAGAGTTGGTTGAAGTGATTGAACAGATCTATAAAGAGTTAAGCGAAGAATACGATCAACTGGTCAAACAACTCGCCACACGTAGAATCAAATGCAAATGTTATTCAAAAGTCACTACAAGAGAGCTGGTCGCCTGTAATGCATGCTTTGAACGAGTAGTTGTAAAAAACAAACTGATCGTTGATAATCTTAATGGCGTGGTACAAGCAGACGGTGGTTGTTTAACTGCAGGGTTAGTTAATGGAAATGACATTGAAGATAACGCTATTACCAATAGTAAATTGGCAGATAACAGCGTCACCAACAACCACCTAGCCGATAACAGTGTCACCAGTAATAAGTTTGTTAACAGCAACCTATTACCAGCTCATCTGAGTTTTAATACGGTTGATATGTTTCCAAGTGAACCTGACCTTCTGCGACTTTACCGCGGTAGCGTGAATGGTGCAACAGGAGTCTCAACATCAGGAGCCGGCTTCGTATCATCAAGAACTGGCACCGGTGCTTATACCATTTCCTTTACCCAAATCTATAACAGCGCTACATCATATCAAATCTTTGTACAAACATTTACAGAGTTTGATAGAAATATCACCATCACAACACAAGCTGCTGGATCATTTAGCTTCTTAGTAACCACTAATGCTGGTGTAGCTGTTGATCAAAACTTTATGTTCTTCACTATCGGAGATAGGTAGCCTACCATAATCGAGAGGTCGAGGGCAGTTAGCCCTCGACCTCTCACACCACCGTACGTACCGTTGGAACCCTGCCCACTTTTCCGGGTTGATCATTCGAAGCCTTCTTGTAATGTTCGCTAGGGCGCCCTTAATTCAAATTATAATTTGCGCCTGACCCCTCCTCATCAGCATTCATGAGGTTACCATTTTTCATAAGGCCCTTTTTATGCTATCTTTAAAGAATATACATATTATTATCCTATATACAGAGGTGTTTTTTATGAAAAAACTGCTTATAAGTCTGCTTTGCTTAATTACTGTTTCGATTTATCCGGTTTCATATAATGATCTGAAATCCGATTTTAAGGAAGAGCTCTATCGTCGCCAGAAAGGAATGATGGGACATAAAGATTATTTGAAATTTATCGAAGAGTATTTAAATGAGGGAGAAAAAACACTGATAATACCGCAAGAATGCTTAAAACTATCCAATGCGCACGTAGCTCAAGATTATTTTAAGGCGCTTGTGTATTTGAATATAGCGATTCTTTATGATTATGTTAGTTCAAATACGCATAATAAAGGCATGCTTGAAAAGCACAAAGAAAATGTCTTAACTACTATACAAAATGTTAAAACCGCTTTGCAATTATATATGCTTGATCCGAAAACTGAACTGCAAAAAACGCTAGAACTATTTACAAGAGCAAATAAGACTTATTACAAGAAACTGAATTTTGCAAAACGAGGCTTGTTGGTGATCACAGCTAAAGTTAAGCGTAAGAAATAACGTCACTAGACCTCTTCTGAAACTGTAAGTTTTATGGCATACTCATGATTCATTATTTATAAAAAGAGATAGGAAATCATGAAGTATGAGAACTTAAAGTCAGTTCCAGATCAACAATTTCGAAGAGTA
>SDBV01007363.1_pt1 | contig 15066 bp, 20 predicted proteins | sample 2277081 | NCBI WGS metagenome assembly SDBV01 (sample SAMN10402039, study PRJNA504765) | marine sediment metagenome | isolation source: marine sediment core GS10_PC15, 223 cmbsf | place: Arctic Ocean: Southern Knipovich Ridge | collected 2010
AGGAGGAAAAGAAATAAAATGTCAATCTTAAAAGAATTAGAAAAACAAAATAAATTACTCCAAAGTGAAATAGATAATCAAGAAAAAATAAAGATATTTAAATTAGAAAATAAAAAATTGAGAATTGAAAACAGATACCTTCATTTACAAAATAGATTTATTAATGTGGTTAGATTTGCAGGAGTTATTAAAAAGACTTGCAAAAGCATAGGTAAGTATTCTTGGATAATCTTAGGAAGTATCTCAGTTTTTTTTATTACTCTAGCTTTGTCTAATCAATAAAAACAAATTGAATTAAATCTTAATAATTTCTACACTAAGTTTTTTCTTTAATAGTTTAGGATTTTTAATAATTAAGTTTAACATCTCTTTAAAATTTTCTTTAAATCTTTTTAAATCTTTTTCTAATTCCTCAATTCTTTTTATTAATTCTTGTTTCTTTTCTTCTGGTATATCTTCTAATTTGTAAACTTGATCCTTCAACATTTTTTTAACTGCCCCAGAATTTAAATGAGTATAAGTGTGGCTCATATCCTCGCTATGCCCCATAAAAGCTATTGCTGTGTCCTTTGCTATCTTATTTTCTTTTGCTAATGTATAAAGTTCTGTTGCTCTTGAATGTCTTAAAAGATAATTCCAACCCTTACGCCCTAGTGCTTTTTCAGTTAATCTTCTAAACCAAATACTTACTGCTCCCTTATCAACAGGCTCTTTAATATTTCTACTTGAAGGAAAACAAAACTCAGTTTTTATTCCTTTATTTTCTTGTTCTTCTTTTAATTTTTTTAAATAAAATGTGGCCTCTTTAATAAAAATAGTTCTTGCTTTTTGTGTCTTAGTAGCAAAAATATTAACCTCACTTATCTCCTCATCAATATTAAAAGAGATTTTATCCCAAGTTAAAAATCTTGTTTCCATAGTTCTTAAAGCCCCTTCATATTGCGTAATCAAAAAAGCTTTCCAAAAAGTTTTATTCTCGTGCTTCATTAATTTTTCAATATCTTCTTTTTTAAAAATTGTTTTTGAGTTAATCTTTTCTTCATTTCTTATATTTGATTTAAGTTTTATATCTTCAAGTCCATTAAACTTATCACTCCAATCTTTAAACAAAAACTTTAAGAAATTTTTTAGATCTATCTTTAAATTATTTCTTGTGCTTTCTGTTAATCTGCTTTGATTAATTATTGAGAGAAAGCCCCTCAAATCTTTTAAATCAATTTCATTATAATTTTTCTTAATAATATATCTCACTTGCAGAACTACCCTCTTAATATCTTTTATTTTTCTTTCAGAGGTTACGCCTCTTGCAGTTCTATATTCTAAATAATCCTTTATGATTGTTTTCTCTGTTGTTGGAAGTTTCTTATAATACTTTCCAATTTCATTTCTCTTAAACTTAGGATATGTTTTTAACATCAAATAATTAAGAAATAGGAGTATTTAAACTTTGTTAAGTCTACAAATATAAGAACATTGTCGCACGGAGGCATTATATTTGTATACCTTACAATGTTATAAGGTTAAGGCATTTCTGCCTTATTAGAATTATAAGTTAATAGCTTTTAAATGTTTTTCTTTCCTAATTTTAAGATTGAGAATTATCAACATTTAGTTTTTTTGTTTCTCCTGTTTTTCTAAAATGTTCTTCATCATAACCTTCAGGAACAGGTCCTTGATATTTTGGTTCTTCCATTTTGTTATCCTCCTTGTAATGAAAATATAGAACTAATCCTAAAACTAAAATAATCATTAAACTTATTGAAATAATTACTATTGCTTTCATTTCTTCTTCTCCTTATCAAATATTTTTCTAACAGCATAAGTTAAAAATTCTGCTCTGCTTCTAAAACTAAGTTTAGAGTTTTTAATATGATTATCAATTTGTTTAATTAAATCTTCGTGCAAACTTACATTATGATATTTTGTTTTCATACTACATAATGAATCCTGCTAGGATTAATCCCCACATCATAGAAGCACAGATACCCATACCAATCTCTACAGATTCAATAAGTTGTTTTCTTGTTCTCATTCAATATTAAGTGATAATGCCTTTATAAATATTTTGGTGTTAATAATACAAAGAATCTAATACATACCTAAAACAAACCCCATTCATACCTAATACATACCTAATACATCCCTGTTTTATTTAAAGGATGGATCATTATTACTTTAATGAAAAAGCAAAAACATAAAATAATAACAATGGAAATTCCAGAAGGGGATTTTATTTTTGTAGTTAAATTAGAAAGAGGGAAAGGGAATCTAACACCACAAACACTTCATAGTTTATTAAATAAAAAAAGGATGGAATTAGAAAAATAATGGCTAAAAGATTTAAAGGCCCTGTAAGACCTGGAACAAGTGAAGAAGTTTTTAGAGAAACAGGGGAGAGAGTTCCTGCACTTCCTGGAGAGCCTGGATTTGTTGGGCCTGTTAGACCTAGTGGTGGAGGGGGGCCTGGAAGGGGAATTTCTAGATCTCAAGCAGAAGCATTTGCAAGACAACAAGCACAGGCAAGAAGGTTAGCTGAACAAAGAAGATTAGCAGAAGCAAAGGCAAGACAACAAGCAGAAGCAAGAAGAATTGAACAAGAAAGACAGAAAAGAATTTTTGAAGCTAACCAAAAATTTAGACAACAAAGAAGAAAACAATTATCACAAACAACATCACAAGCAGAGAAATTTAGAATTAATCAAAACTTGGTAAGAAACCTTCAACAAAAATTATCAAACATTTCAGCAGACGCAAAATTAAAAAGAATTGATGCAGGGATAACAACCTCTGTTAAATTTGTTAGTGGGGGTTTTGTAAGAAATGGAAAATTTATTCCAAGAGTTGATGACAAAACAATTAGGAAAGGAGAAACTAGAGAATTTAGAGAACAGAGAGGAATAGGCACAGGAACTCTACCAACAGATAGTCCAATCATTTTAGGGGAGAAAACTTTTAGAGATATTCAAAATAAAGCAAGAGCAGGAGATAAATTGTTTAAAGATATTCTAACAGATATTAGAGCAAGTGGGGGGGGATTTTCTAGAGAATTTGAACAGATAACTTTTAGCAAAACTAGGTTAAATAAAATAATAAGGGAAATAACTTTTGGAGGAAGTGAAGATAAATTATTAATAGCTGTTTTATCAAAAATAATAAATGCTAAACCATCAAGAGCAACATTAAGAGGAAGAAAAACAAGAGAGAGATTTCTTAGAAGAATTACTCAAAAAGTTACTCCTAGAACTATAAGAGATAGAGAGAGATTAGAAAAAAGATTAAAAGGAATATTTGGGTTAGCAGGAATAAAATTAAAAGAATTAGAGGCTTTTCAAAAACCAATCGATTTAGAAAAAGAAAGAGAAAAATTTATTAAGAATATTACTCAGAGGGTTAGTCCTAAAACAATAGAAGACAGAAAGAAATTAGAACAACAATTATCAAAATTATTTAAAAAAATCTCAAAACCTAAACCATCAAGAGCAACATTAAGGGGAAGAAAAACAAGAGATAAATTTATCAAAAGCATTACTCAAAGAATTAGTCCTAGAACAATAGAAGACAGAAAGAAATTAGAAAAAAGAATAAAAAAATCCTTAGCTTCTCAAAAACCATTTGATTCAAAAAAAGATAGGGAGAGATTTATTAAAAGCATTACTCAAAAGGTTACTCCAAGAACTATAAAGGATAGAAAGAGATTAGAGAAAAAATTATTAAAATCATTTAAAAGAATATCAAGAACTAAATTATTCAAAAAAATAACAAAACCTAAAACTTCAAGGGCAACATTAAAATCAAGAAAAGATAGAGAGAGATTTATTAAAAGCATTACTCAAAGAATTAGTCCTAGAACAATAGAAGACAGAAAGAAGTTAGAGAAAATAATAAACAAACAATTATCAAAATTACCTAAAAAAAAGAATTTAAAAAGATTTGCAAAAGAGTTAGCTTTTGGAGAATTAGGGGAAAAATTCATAGGGGTTACCACAAAGCCAGGAAGATTAGTTCCCCAGATTACAGCGAAACAAATTCAAACTGAATTAAGAAAGAAGGGTTTAGCAGGAAAAGTTGTAGGAACATTAATACCAACCACTCCGGGAGAGGTGGCTATTTTTGGAGGAGTAGCTGTTTTAGGTGGGGGTGGTGCAGGTAAGTTTTTACAAGTTGCTACATCTTCAGCAATAACAGGGTTAGGATTAAAAGCTTCATTAACTAAAAGCCTTGCACCAGAAGAAAGAATTGCAGGGGGGCTTATTGCATTAGCAGGAGTTTTGTCTTTTGCTTCTTTGTTAAGGTTTAAAAGAAATCTTGTAAGAACTAAAAAGAGTTCTAAGGTTTCAGATTTAACAAAGAAGATAGAATTTACTAAAGGAAAAACTAAAACTCCTTTGTCAAGAACATTTCAAAGAGAAGTTAAATTTGAAATAAATGATTTAGCAGTTAAGAATTTGGTTTCTTCAAGATTAAAAAAGGTAGGTGTTAATTTTAATAAATTAAGTAAGATAGAACAAAACTTTATAACAGGGCAAGTTAAAACAAATATTAAAACCAGACCAGAATTATTTTTGCCTAAAAAAACACAGGCTCTAATTAGAAGAGTAAGAGTAAAAAATCTAAGGGAATTTACAAGAGCAAGATTAGAAGGGAAGTTTGATAGGCCGATAATATTTAAGACAGGCAAAGTGAGGGGTGTTAAGACATCAAAAGCTCAGTTAACAAGAATACAGAGATTAGCATTAAAAAGATTTTCTGAAAGGGTTGGAGGTAAAAAGCTTAGAAAAGTAGTTTTTGAAACCCTAGATAAAAAATTAAAAACTAAGATAAGTAAGTTAACTCCAAAACAAAAGAAATTAATTGTTAGGGAACTTAAAAGAAGAATCAAAGCAGACCCTTCATTAAAACGAGATATAGCCTTAAACAAAGCAATAAGAAAAGCAGGAATAGAAAAAAGTAAGATTGAATTAATTAAACCTAGTAAGTTAGCATTAAAGAAATTTCAAAGAAGAGCTAGAATAAAAGAATCTATACAGACTAGATTAACAGGGTTAACTAAACAGCAAAAAATTAACATTAGGCGAGAAATAAGATTAAACAGAGCAATAAGAAAAACAGGAATAGAAAAGAGAAAAATTAAATTAACTAAGTCAAGCAAGTTAGCTTTAAAGAAATTACAAAGAAAAGTAAGGATTGAAGACGCTATAAGTAAAAGATTAACAGGTTTAACTAGACAGCAAAGAAGTTTAATAAGAAGGGAAATAAGATTAAACAGAGCAATAAGAAAAGCTAAGATTGATAAAAAAGTATTCAAAGCAACTAAGCCTAGTAAATCTGCTTTGAAGAAGTTTAAAACAAAAGCTAGAATAAAAGAAGCAATAGATACTAGGTTAACAGGATTAACTAAATCTAAAAGAAATTTAATAAAAAGAGAATTAAAAATAAATAGGGCAATAAGAAAAGCAGGAATAGAAAAAAGAAAAATTAAATTAACTAAATCTAATAAATCAGCACTAAAGAAACTTCAAGGGAGAGTTAGAATAAAAGAAGCAATAGATACTAGGTTAACAGGATTAGCTAAGGATAAGAGGAGTTTTATAAAACAAGAACTAAGGGTAGAAAAAGCAATAAGAAAAGCTAAGATTGATAAAAAAGTATTCAAAGCAACTAAGCCTAGTAAATTAGCATTAAAGAAATTTCAAAGAAGAGCAAGGGTAAGAGATCTAAGAAAACTTACAAGAGCTAGATTATCAGAACCAACTAAACCTCGTAGACCCTCTTTTATTAAACCTAAAGAAACCTTTATTCCAAAAGGATTTAGAGAAGTTAAAACAAAATCTGGGCAAGTTCTTTTACAAAAATTACAACCACAAATTAAAACAAAACTCAAAGCTAAAAAAATTCCTGTTGTTGAGTTTGGGCAGAGAGGTTTATCTTCTACTCAAAAATTAGTTTTGAATAGACAAGGGCAAATTCTAAATCAAATTAATAGAGCTAAAAAAATTAGGACTAGGACTATTAAGATAATTCCTAAAAGGAGAAGGTTAACATTAAGACAATCTAGGAAGTTTAGACAAGGGCAAAGACAAGTTCAGAGGGTATTACAAAAACAAAAACAAAAAACTTCAAAACAAAAACAAATATTAAAACAAAGTCAAGCTCAAAAACAAAAAGAATTCTCTGAAATTAAAACTAAACTACAATCTCTTCAAGTTCAAAGAAGCAAGGCGAAAACACTTACACTTGTAAGATTTAAAACAAAACAAATTCAAAAGTTTAATCAAACATTTGTTCAACTTCAAAAAGAAGCTCAAGGAATTAAAACATTACAAAAGAACAATCAACAATTAGAACAAGCAATAAAACAAATTTCTTTTCAAAGACAACCACAAGGGCAAAGACAAAGAAGACCTACAAGGTTAATTACAAAACAAATAACAAAGACACCTAAGAAAAAAAGATTTATTATAAGAAGAAAGAAAATAATCAGAACAAAGAAATTAGGAAAACCTCAACAAGCTTATTTTGTTTTTGGGAAAGTAGGCAATAAATTTCTAAAATTAAATAGAAAACCATTATCTAAATCAAAAGCTCGTGATCTTGGATCTTATAGTATTGATCATAGCCTCGCAAGGACACTAAAACTTGTTAGTGTGGGGAAAAAGAGGAGGCTTGGAAAAATAGATAAAAGAATGTTAGGGCATTTTGCTAAAAATAGAAAGAAGTTTAGAGCCTTCAAAATAAGAAAAGGTAAGAAAATTAAGATTAAGCAGAAGTTTATTGAAAGGAGAGGTAAGCCATTAATTGATACAAGGGGAGAAAAGAACTCTTTGAAATTAAGAAGATTAATAAAAAATAAATTCAGAGTTCCTAAGAGAAAATCTAAGAGAGTAAGAACGACACGAGCAGCTAAGGTTGTTAAAAAACAATTTAGGACAGGATCGATATTTAATTCTAAAACAAATCCTATCAGGACAAAACCAAGAACAAATTTACAACTTCGTAATCTTCGCCTAAAAAATTTACAAAAAGCTCGAGCTGTTTTAAGATCTAAAAGAAATAATAGAGTTGGAAAACCTAAGCCTGTTAGAAGGAATGTAGGAAATCCTAATAGGAAAAGAGTTTTAACACCAACACAAAGGAAAGAATTATTAAAAAGACTTGCTAAGGCTCGGCTTGTGAGATTGAATAATTTAAGGGGGAAACCTAGAAGAAATAAGATAATAAGAAAAAGAAGTAATTTTAAATCAACTGGAAGGAATGTAAGAAGAAAAAATGTAGTAAGTAATACTAAACCATTCAAGAAAAAAAGAAGTGTAAGCCCTGCAACATTAAGAGCATTAGCAAGAGGACGAGCTATAAGATTAAGAAATCTTAGGAGAAGAAAATAAATGGGAGAATTAATGTCTGAAGAAGAACATCATTTTGATTACACAATTTCAAATCCTATAATTAGTTTTATAAAAAATAAACCTCACTTCTTTGTGGGAATTATCTTAATGTTATTTATTGTTGGTTTCTTCATTTGGAGATTTCCAATATAAGCAAAAGTGTTTTATTGCTTATCTATCATTAGAACACCTGCCCTTTGTGTTTTAGGGGTGGGTGTTTAAATTAGTTAACTTGTGGACAGCAAATAAACTATGTATCTTCTAACATCCCCCATGTAATATTTTATGGACAGCAGATTTGCTAACAAACTTCTGGTTGTTGTTTTTATCCCAATACCAAACACTATCAGCTATTTCTCTTATGCTCTTTCCTGTTTTATGTTGTTCAAAGATTTCTTTAATAACCTTTTTGCTTAAACTTTTTCTTCCCCACTTATTATTTTTATAGCTTATAGTTATTCCTTTCTTTTTTCTAACAGCAGATTTAATTCTATCAGATTTCTTTTTAGATTCATCTTCTCCCATCCAACCCATGATCTGCAACATCATATCATAAACCATCTCCCCAAAAGGTTCAGGCATATTATTTAATTCTTCTAACCATGATTGCCTGTAAGAATGTATCTTACAATCATAAACCTTACAGAACTTAAAGAAAGCTATTAGTTTTTTTCTATTTCTATATAGCCTATCTAAATCCCAAACAATTAAATGTTTAACTTCTCCCTTCTTAATCAATGCTCTTAAACTTTCAAATATAATCCTCTCCTTATCTTTCCATGCAGATTGTTTTTCTTCTAATACTTTATGCTCTCCATATTTATTTATTGATAAACAATCTTTAAGTTGTAGCTTTGGGTTTTGTTCTTCTGTTGATGTTCTAATATAAATATAAGTTTTCATTATAAAGTCCTACTAAATAAAAACAATCCTACTACAATTATTATTATAATTATTATCTTTGTTTTGTTTTTTATTCTGCTAAGGTATTGTTTTAATTCCATTATCCTATATATTTAGATTTAGATTTTTCCTCATCCTCTTGATAGATTGTATTTGTTTTATGTTTTAAAGTGAGGGCTTGTAGCAAACCACAATCTAAACATAGAATATCTAAGGTTGTTTTATTCTTGAAAGAAGTTATTAATAATATCTGTATCCTCATACCATTACAATTAAAACAATAAACTTGATTAGATTTATCTTTAATTATTAATTTCTTTTTGTTCTTTTGTTTTGATTTTGTTTTCATTATTAGTTAAGTCCTCTTATTAATTATTATTCTGCTCCCCCTGTGCTTCTTGGGGGTTATATAATATATGTGCGTGGGACTAGGCACTAGGAACTGAATCATATACCCTTTTTCGTCGGTAATACTCTGTTTTTGAAGTGCCAAATCCCTTCCAAATAAGTTCTGCTTTTATTTCAGGACAATTCTCTTGGAATTTACCTATAAATTCAGTTAAATAATCTGTTCTTGTCTTTGGTTTCTTATTAATTTTTAATTCTTTATTAATTTCTAATACTCCTTTTAATGATTCTGCTTTTAACTTCTCATAATCATCTTCAAAAGGTAATTTAAAATCCCAAAACTTTCCCAACCAACTCCTTCTTGGTTTTGAATATGATCCATAATTCTTTTTACCTATTGCATATAATAATCTTTTTTTCTTTGTTGAAAAGTAAACAAACTTTCCCCTCTCTAATTTCTTGCTTGTATAAACATGAAGTAAAAACCTTGAATGTTGAACTGCTATTGAGTGGGAGATTTTAAAGAAAGAAGGCATACAAAATATTAACACTAATCTTTTAACACCGATACAATCAATAATCTTTTCTAACTGAACATTTAATTTTTTCATACCATCTTTTGAGTTTGCTATTAAACTTCCTTCATCAAAAAATAAAACATCATCATCCTTTATCTTGCTTATCTTTTCTGGTGTTTCTTCTAGCCCTGCAACAAAATTATTAATAGTTAAGTTTGGATTAATAAGATATGCAATAGTTTTTCCTAATGTTGATTTGCCTGTCCTCCTATCTCCATCAATTAAAAATATTGTATCATAACCTTTCTTTTGATACTTCATTATATTCTTAACCTTCTCCCATAACTTTGCATGAATTCTAACAACTAATTTTCTATTGTAGTGAGTTTTAGAATAATCATTAGGTATGATTATCCAATTATATTTTTCTCTACTATCATATCCTAGAGTTAATCTTACCATTAAAAATCTCCCTCATCATCTCCCTTAGGCATAAAGTATCCTTCTTTTTGTAATATTAATTGAAGTTCAATTAAAATCCTATCCATCTTTTCCTCTAACTTTTCATTATGAGTTAACTCATTTCTTATGAATACTGATTTTTGATAATATCCAGATTTATACTTTGCTTTCCAAATTGGTTTTAATTTTATTACTATTTCTTGATATTTTTTTTGTTCTTTGTCTGGGAGTAGGGGAGAAACAATACTAAAAAAATCTTTTGTCATTCTTAACTTTATATATTGTATTTGTGGTAGGGTTAAATCTACCCTCTGGGCAAGGTGTCCTATTTCCATTAGTTTCTTACTTGCTCTTTCTAGGGTATCAATACCCATATTAAAAATAGCTTTATCTTCGCCTTCTTCACTTTCTCCTTCATCTGAAGATTCTTTTTTTCTCTTAACCATTATATTTTTTTACCTCCTGTTTGTTTTATTGTTTTTATTTTCATTGTTTTGTTTTTTGTGATTATGAAGCCCTCAAAAATAAAAGAGCTAAAAATAAATTAATATTCCATTGGATTTTCCTTCTCCCCCCTCCTTTCCTTTTCCTTCTTTAGTATTTGTTTAAAATCTTTATCATATTCTTTTTTTGAACATTGCTTGAAAATTCCTAATTCCTCTAAGACAACTTCATTTTCTGCATTATTATAAAATTCATTATTATCTAAGTCATCATAAATTACATTATTATTACCTTTACTTCTATAACTATAAAAAAATCTTCCTGCAATTTTTGATTTAAATAAAATAAATCCTCCTGCTTCATTTGAACAAACAAACTCTAAATCCTCTGGGGCTATGTTTATAGCGTATGTTGTTTCATGTTTTACTAAAGATTTCTTTTGTTTGTTTTTTTTCTTTGTTGTTTTTTTAACCATTATATTTTTTTACCTCCTTACATTCTGTTTTAATTTTAATTTCCATTTTTATTCAAGTGATAGTATTTTGGGCTTAGCAGATAATAAAACCATTAAGCAATAATTAGTTAATGGAAGCCCTAGCTCATCTGCTTTCTTTTGTAATTTATTTTTATCTTCTTCACTAATTGGGATATGTAGTTTAGTATTTTTTTTCATTTTGATATTCTGATTCTAATATTTCCTTAAAGATTTTTATTGTGTTTTTTTTAGTTGTGCTAGATAAGGATATCCTATTTTTGATTAGATTATAATATCTTTCATGGATATTACAAAAAGCTAATCCCCCTATAATCCTAAGCCCATAGTGTTTGCATTTTTGAAAATCACATTTAACTTTTTCCTTCTTGAATTTTTTTAATCTTAATTTTTGTAGTCTTTTTGTTTCCTCTTGATTTACATAATGTTTATGGTTATCAATCTTCTTTTTTTGATAGAGGGAAAAGGAATTAGGATTTGTTTTTCTCATTTTTCATTAGGTTTATTATTTACTGAATATCTAGTTATTGTTCTATTTCTTAATTGTATTATTTGTGTTTTTAAGAAATTGTTTTTTACTAGATAATCTAATTCAAGTAGGATTTTCTCTTTTGATAATGGGATTAATGCTCTTACATCTATAATTAAAAATCTTCTATTTCTAAAAGATTTTAATATTTGTTTTTGGGTGTGATTTAGTTGTTGCATTTTTTAATCCTTGTTTTATTTCTTCTTTGATATTCTTTAATAACTTAACCATAACCACTCCATCAGCTTTTTCTATTAATGGATTAAAAAAATCATTGATTAATCTATAACAATCTTTTCTGCAATCTTCATAACCTAATTTATATTTTTTCATTGTTTAATTTTTCAAGCTCATCCTCATAAGCTTTTATTGTTTCTGGGTCTTCTTTTTCTTCTTTAAAATTTTTAATCATTTCTTGAAGTTCTTTGATTTTTTCTGGGTTTGAATTTGGTTTTGCATTTTTGAAAGAATCCTCTGGTTTAGTTACTTCAATTATTTCATCTGGATCTTTGAACATCAATAGTTTTTCTTTTGCTCTTTCTATTTTTAATTGAACTTGTCTTGTTCTGCCTGTTCTTCTATGATCCTTAACTAATTTTAATCTCCTTAACCCTCTACCTATCCAAGTGCTATTAAGCCATTTATCCTCTGTTCCAATATATGCCTTAAATTCATTAGCTAAAACAGAAACACTAATGAAATCTGTATTGACATAACCAGCTATAAATTCAATTAATTGCACATCTTTGTTTTCTTCTCTGTCTAAATCTTTCCTTAATTTTACTATTTTTTTGCTAAATTCTAATGTTTCGGTTAAGACCTTATTTCCAACAAAATGTGACACTATATACAAAGGGAAGAATAATTCAAGATCTCTCCCTTGTAAATCTGTCATATTTATCATATTGTATAGTTTTTTTTTCTTAGTGTCAGCGTCACTAGTGTCATTGTCACTTATGACACTACACACACTAATACCATTAATACCACTTGTGACACTAGACTTTTGATAACTATTCCACTCTTGATATATTTCACTAAAATCCTCAATTTCCATTTCTCCTAACTCATCCCTAATTTTTTGAAACTCTGGGTTTTCTTCAAAATTTTCTATTAATTTTGTTACTTCTTTTTTTGTGGATCTTTCCAAAATTAATGTAATACATCTATCTGCTAAAACATTTTCCATTCCCCAAATATTAGCAATGGCCACAGGACAATAAACTTCAAATTCTTCAACAACATAATCTTCTTTTACTTTCTTCATTCTTTCAACAACTAAACCTCTTTTGTATGCAGAATTTAATAGTAACCTTAAATCTCCCTTTTCTTTTGATCCTACATTTTCAAATTCATCTATACAAAGTGTTCTTTCTGTTGCTTTCCTAAACATAACTGCTTCTCCCATACTTCCAGCTAATTTACCATTGTAAGATAAATTTGCTATTAGTTTTAGGATTCTTGTTTTTCCACTTCCTTTCATAGCATTAAAAAATAAATAAGGATAAGCTGGAAATTTCTTATGAAAATAAGTTCCTATAATCCATAAAGAAACTATTGGATAATATTCTTCTTCCATATCAATAAATTCTTTTAATAATTTTATTATTTTATTATAAACATTTTCATAATCCTTTTTTGTAAATTTCTTTTTAGGTTTTACTACTTCTTTTTCTTTCTCCTGCAAGACAAAGTTTTCAGCTTTTTCAAATGTTAATGTTTTGTATTGTTCAGAAGAAGATTTCCATTTAGAATAAGCTGTCATAGTTTTATAAATTTCTTCTCTTGATTTTCCACTCCTTAATAATGCAATACATTTTCTATATTCTAAACCAGAGTTAGAAGTATCTTTTTTTGTTGTTTTTCCTTCACTTTCATTAATTAAATCTAATAATAAATTTTTTTCAACCTTATCCTTATAAATTTCACTATTAGGATTAAAATAAGGTTTATTATCTATACTAATATAACACGCCCTAGAAATGTCTTTTGGAGATTCATCATTTGTTTCAATATTAAAGTATTTTGTTATTGAAATCCAATATTGTTTATATTCTTCATCATCTTCTACTTTTGGGATTTTAACAATTTGTTTTAATCCATTTGCAGATGGACTAACAAAAAGTAGATGTGTATATTTATCTTTTATTAATTCTTGTTTTAGTTTTTCTAAATCTTTAATATCATCATAATCAAAACAAGCAAAACCAGAACTTTCTTTTAATTGTGCATTTGCTCTTTTATAAAAACTTCCTGCAAATGTTACATAAGCTAAATTTTCTTTTAGTTTATTTCTTTTATCTTTGTCTGTTTCTTTTCTAACTAATTCTAATTGTTTATTATTCATCTCTCCTTTAAGCATACCTAAAAATTCATTCATATCAATATCTTTAATTGGGGTTACACTTCTTATTCCATTTTTATAAAAACTAAATTTATTCATTTTCAACCTTCTTTTTATTTACTTCTTGATTATCTGCTCCTAGAGATGAAATTTTAGGAGCAGTATGATTAGGAAGCCCAGAGTTTTTAGGTTTCTGCTCTGGGTCTTTTTGTGTTTTTATTAATTCCTTAATATAATCTAAATCTTGAATTCTCCAAATTGTAGAACTATCTGTTTTAAAATATTGAGCTATTTTAATTCTCAACCAAACAGGAGGAATAATTAGGCCTCTCCTAATTTTAGAAGCATAAGATTTGTCTAAACCTAAATCTTTATACCAATCAAATGGAGCTTCACAACTAGCATTAATAAGAGTTTGAAATCTAATCTCAATAGGGGCATATCCACTTTTTACAACTCCTCTAATCTCTTTTTTTGATTGAGATAATTGATAATCCATTTTAGAAAAATATCCTCTTAGAATTGTTTAAATTAGAATTAGTAAAACTTAAAAAGCCTCTTTCAGTATTTTTTTTATATGAGTAATATATCATAGTCTTTATTTTCGGATGAAGATAGCGTCAAGTAATATTTATGTGCTTGACGCCGTAGGTATTACTTGGTGCTTTTTTTGGTGCAAATATTATTTATGATCCTCTCCTTCATTTAATTGTTTAAGAAAAAAATTACAATAATCTCCTAGTGTTTTAATCTTAGGCTCTTTCTCTCCTTCCTTTATAAAAATTTTTATTGTATCAACCATCTTTTTTTAAGCCCTCTAATAAAAAAAATCGGCAGTAAGTTGAAAGAGATAACTTCTTTTTTTCAGCTACCTCTTTCAATCTTTTTTTATCTTCAGGATTAATATGAAATGTTATTGTTGTAATCACCATTTTTTATTCTATCTATTAAGATACTAATAGTTAGTTGTTAGTATATATAAACCCTTTGTTTTTGATTTGTAACCTAATAGTAATGAATAAGTAAACTAATAGTTTCCAAAACCTTTAAATACCTTAAAATAGATTAATAGTTTATGAAAGAAATAGATTTGAATGAGAATGATAGAAAGCTACTAGCCTTATGCAATAACCACCCCTTACCAATAAATTATATTGCTAGAAGATTAAATCTTACTCCTGCAAGTATTTCTATTAGGGTTAAAAAACTTAAAGAAGCAGGTCTTGTTTTAACAAAATCAAAAGGGAAAGGAACTAAAACTTATGTTAGAACTAAAAAAGAAATTAATGTTAAATCTTTTGAAGTGGAAATATTAAAAAAATTAAAAGAAGCCCAAAATAGTGAAATGGATTTTAAAGAATTTTCTCAGTTAGCTCCTTTTGATCCTTTAGATAAAAACTCTTATGATAGAAGTATGGCTTTCAATTCAATAATTTATTCTAATCCTCCCAGAGTAAAAAAGAAATTTTATTTGACAGAAGAAGGAGAGAAATTTTTAAAAGAAAATGTGAAGGATGAGAAGGAGGAAAAGAAATAAAATGTCAATCTTAAAAGAATTAGAAAAACAAAATAAATTACTCCAAAGTGAAATAGATAATCAAGAAAAAATAAAGATATTTAAATTAGAAAATAAAAAATTGAGA
>SDBV01007364.1_pt1 | contig 15066 bp, 11 predicted proteins | sample 2277081 | NCBI WGS metagenome assembly SDBV01 (sample SAMN10402039, study PRJNA504765) | marine sediment metagenome | isolation source: marine sediment core GS10_PC15, 223 cmbsf | place: Arctic Ocean: Southern Knipovich Ridge | collected 2010
GAATTCACGGCTGCACGGCCTGCGGCAAGTGTTTTGAAAACAAGGACGGGCGGTGCGTTGTTACCGATGATGTTCTCAATGACTGCCTGGATAAGATGGTGGCTGCCGACGGTATTATCTTAGGCTCGCCCACTTACTTTGCCGATGTCAGCACGGAGATGAAGGCTCTTATCGACCGGTCGGGTTTTGTTTCGCGGGCAAACGACGATATGCTGCGGCGCAAGGTCGGCGCCGCCGTCGTCGCCGTCAGGCGGGCAGGCTCGATACACGCCTTCGATACGATGAACCATTTCTTCACGATCAGCCAGATGATTATCCCGGGCTCGCGTTACTGGAACATGGGCTTCGGGCTGAAGAAAGGCGATGTCGAGGCGGACGAAGAAGGCCTGGAGACCATGCAGACGTTAGGTCGGAATATGGCCTGGCTGATCAAGAAGATCAACGCATAGCCGGACAGTGTTTTTTCATGACGCCCGGCAAATACCGATATGCTATCGACGTCGCCTGGTTTGTCTTTCTTTCTTGCTGCTTCGTGCTTTTTGGCGGTTTTTGGGGGTATTGAGGCGGCGTCGTGAATCGACTAACATTTTCGCCGGCGCCAGTGTCAGGTGTCTGCCCTGCACGTTTACCGCCACGATTGTGACCTTCATGTCCTGTCCGAGATGTACACTTTTTTGCGAATGCTTTCCGACGACCGCCTGTGCCCTGTCGTCGAATTTCCACTCGTCCATACCTAAATCACCAAACTCGATCAGTCCTTCAATGCCGTACTTGACACACTGCACGAAGATGCCGAAATTCGTCAGTCCCGAGACCACACAGTCGAGTTGGTCGCCTATGCGCCCGCTGAGCATTTGCAGAATGAGCACGATCTTCAATTCTCGCTCTGCATCGGCTGATCGCTGTTCTGTAAAGCTGATATGTTTTCCGATTTCGGCAAGTTCGGCATCGGGCAGGATCTCTTCGAGACCGATCATATTCAGGTGGTGATCCAGATAACACTGCAGCAGGCGATGCACGAGGAGATCGGCGTATCGTCGAATCGGGCTGGTGAAGTGGCAATATGCCTTCGACGCCAGGGCGAAATGACCGATATGCAGCGGGGCGTACTCAGCTTTTTGCAGACTTCGCAGTATGTACACGTTGACGGCGTATGAGCAGCTCTTTCCTTTTGCCGCGGCCAAGAGGTCTTGTATTGCCGCCCGGTCCAGATGTCGGGGCACCTTCAGGCCGCAGAGCTTGACGAATCGGCCGAGGTTCTTGACGCTTGTCGGATCGGGCTCGGGGTGAATCCGTCGCATAAAGGGAATGTTGAACCGGTCCAGCAAGGCCGCGACCGCCTCGTTGGCTTCGACCATGAACATCTCGATGATCGTATGCGGATAACTGTCGTCGGCGGATTCGGCGTCGACAACACGTCCGGCATCGTCAAAAACAAGCTCCGTCTCCGGCAGGTCCAGGTGCAGCATGCCGTTCTTTGCACGCCGCTTCTCAAGCATCCGCGCCAGGGTCTCCATATCCTTCAGCAGTGCGACCACCTCGCCGGGGTGATTTTGCGCCTTTTGCCTGATGATGAGATCGGCCTCTTGATACGTCAGCCTCGCCCGGGAGCAGATAAGGCTGTTGACAAATTCCCTGCCCAATACATTAGCGTTGTCGTCATATGTGATATAGACGCTTTTTGTAAAGCGTTTTTGTTTTGGCTGCAGGCTGCAGATGCCGTTGCTTAGTATCTCCGGCAGCATGGGTATGACCTTGCGGGGCAGATATGTGCTGTTTCCTCGATCCCTCGCCTCGACATCCAGCGGCGAGTCCATCGGAATAAACGTACTTACGTCTGCGATATGAATACCGAGGACCCAGTTGCCGTCGGTGTTTCTGGTCAGGCTTATCGCGTCGTCAAAATCCTTTGCATCCGGCGGATCGATAGTGATGATTACTTCGTCAGTTATGTCGTCTCGTTTGGCGTCTGCCTGGGCGACAAACCCGGCGGAAGCGGCTCTTGTCTGGTCAAGACACTGCTCGTCGAAGTCTGCCGGCAGGCTGTACTGGGCGATCACCGATTGCGTCTCGGACTCATAAAGGCCGGCCTTGCCCAAGACCTCGACGATCACGCCGCGGGCAATAGACGTTTCAGTCGCAAAAGTTATTATCTCCACGATGACTTTGTCGTTGAGCTTTGCGCCCTTGGCGGTAACATCATCGACGACGACCGGCTCGAAAAACTCTTTGCCGTCGGGCTCGACCATCCATTGGCCGTTTGATTTGTGCAACTTTCCCACGAGTCTGTTGCGGCCCCGCTGGAGGATCTCTTCGATGACTCCGTTGTATCGCATCTGTCCGCCGCGGACGCCTTTCTTCAATACGCGGGCGCTGACAGTATCACCGGTCATGGCGCCGGCGGTATCCCTGGGGCCCACAAACAAATCACCGTGGCTGTTGGGCTCCAGGGGGATCACAAATCCAAAACCTTTCGGATTGGCGCGGAAGGTTCCGACAACGCTTCCCGACATCTGCGGCAATGTGATCAGATTCTTCGGGCCCACCACCACCCTGCCCATCCGGCGAAGCTCCTTGAAGGCGGTCTTAAATTCAGGGTAGTCGTTGTCGTCGACGCCCAGCGACCTGGCCAGGGCGGAAAGCTTCACCGGGGAATAATCCCGGCGCGTGACATGGTTTAGTATTTCTCTTTTAAAGACTTCCATAGGCAGTCTCAAAATAAAAAGCGTATAGCCGACTCATATATCGACTATACGCGGTCATCTCTGCAAATAAACTACCCGTGGGTATCTTCAGGCCCCCTGGGCTATCGCCTTGTTCAAGCGCCTTGCCATACGGGACTTGATCCGGCCGGCGGTGTTTTTGTGCATCGTGCTGGTGGCAGCGACCTTGTCGAGTCGCTGAGTCAGCAGCCTGAACTGGGCGCCCGCCTTTTCCAGGTCGCCGGCGCTCAGGGCCGTTTCAAAATGCTTGATCTGCGTCTTGACTATGCTCTTGCGGGCACGGTTGATTACTCGTCTTTTTGCGTTTTGCCTTATTCGTTTTTTGGCTGATAAAGAATGCGCCACTTGTTACTCCTGTTTTTAAAACGACTATTTTAATATTTAATTACCGAGAGGTTGTGCTGTTTTCCTGCGATCACTCGCGGACAGATGTTCGCAGTTTGTTTACTCGATCTCTGACATCCCTGAAATCGAAATCCAGTTGAGCCAGCTTTCGGTACAGTTCCAGCGCCTTTTCGCCGGCGCCGTTCTCTTCATAACTGCGAGCCAGATTATAACGGAGATCTTTGGCCATTGCGTTGTCCTGGACGTCACAGGCCGCCAGGGCCTGCTGGAAGATATCGATCGCATCGCTGTACCAGCCCTTGAGGAAGAAGCAAAGCCCCGTTTTGCCCATGGCCGTAGTTCTATAGCGTGGGTCGCGCTGGGCATCCTGAAACAGAGGAATCGCTTCGTCATAGTGGTTGTTTCCGACAAGGCACTGTGCATACTCGTACTTCATCTTCAGATCGGTCGGATAATTCTCCACGCATTCGCGATAATGCTCCAGCGCCGCGGTTTCAAGCACTTTGGTCGCCTGCTTGAGCTTCTCTGTAAAGTCCTTGTTGGGGGGCTGTTTCTTCAGTGCGATCTTTATCTTTCTGACGTCTCCCCTGAGCTTCTTGATCTTCAATTCACCGGACCGGCGTTTGAAGGCAAAATCGGTGGTTTGTTCGTAAGCCTGTGAGAGGATGCCGAGCGCCTCTTCAAATGCCTTTCTGGTCTCCAGGCCGATGAGGGCATCGACGAGCCCGAAGATGACGGCAGGCACTTGCGGCCTGTTGGCGTAAGCCCTTCGAGCTTCTTCGACGGTCCGCGTTCGATAATTGCTGCTCTTGATGAGGCTGTCGGAAGCATGCAGCATGTCCTGTTTTTCTTTGTCACGAATCGATTCTCTGAAATCGCCCGCCTCTCCGTACTTGCCTCTGGCGACGGTCAACTGGGCAGAGAGATCTCGAAGCTCATCCTGCAGTGCGCCGTCGCCGGGCTTTATATCCACGGCCCGCTTGCATGCGGCAACGGCACGGTCAAACATTTCCAACTCTTTATAAGAATCCTTCAGCAGCAGGTAAGTGGGCAATGACGGCCGGTTTGCCGCGTTATTGGCGTCAAAGACAAGCTGGGCTATCCAGGTGGCTGTTCTGTGATATCCAGCGGCGACGGCCGCCTTGAGCAAGGTCTCTGCGTAGGGTACGTGGTCGGGGTCTTTGGCCAGAAGATACTCGGCGTTTAGCATCTCATCCAGCGGCGTCTTGCCGCCGCGTCGCTTGACCTTGTCGGCGATTGAAGGCTTCCTGCCTCCCTTGCCCTGTCGCACTAACGTCATCTTGCGCAGCGGAACATGTCCGTCTTCCAGCGCATCGGGTGCACGGCGAAGCCCTTCAAGGTACATGTCGATGGCATAATCGAAGTTATCCGTGGCAGCGACATCTTCTGCACGCTGGAAGAAAGCCCGTGCCTTTTCCAGACCTGTTTCTACATCATTTTCCGGCATCCAGTACTGTATCTCCTTTCTCAAAGCACTGAACGCAGTATCATACAAACCCAAACAGCGCCTTGTCAACAAATAATTGCTTGTCTGAAGAGGCCCGGCGTGATATAAGGGCATATCGATAATTGGACTTTTGCAAAATCTTTGGCCATGTGGCGAAAAAGCATGAAACCGCCTCCGGCGGAGGCTGTTTTATTCTGGATTCGGCGCTTTCGCGGGAATGACAAGTGATTCGCGGGAATGACAAGTGAATCTCACACTTTGCAAAAGTCTTGTCGATAATTGGCGATTTTGGAGAACGACAGTATGCTTTCGGCACTTGAACTGTATGACCCGCAGATTTATGAACTTCTGACCCAGGAAAAGGCCCGTCAGAGCGGGTCTCTGCGTATGATCCCGTCGGAGAATTATGTCTCCAAGGCGGTCATGCAGGCGACGGGCAGTTGCCTGACGAATAAATATGCCGAGGGTTATCCGGGCAGGCGTTACTACGAGGGCCAGCAGGTCACGGATCTGATCGAAACCCTTGCCGTCGAGCGTGCCAAGAAGATATTCCAGGCTGACCATGCTAATGTTCAGTCCTATTCGGGGTCAGTCGCCAATATAGCCGCCTACTCGGCTTTGATGGCGCCTGGCGATACTATTATGGGACTTTCACTGACCGAAGGAGGACATCTGACCCATGGGTGGAAGGCCAGCTTTACGAGCAGAGTGTACCATTCGGTCCAATATGGTGTGGACCCCGAGACGGGCAGGTTCGACTATGACAAGATCGAGGATCTGGCGAAAAAACACCGGCCAAAGGTGATTATTTCCGGTGCAACCGCATATCCGAGGGAGATAGATTTCGAGATTTTCGGCGAAATCGCCAAACGCGTCGGCGCCTGCCACGTCAGCGATATCGCCCATATTTCGGGGCTGGTCGTCGCCGGAATCCACAAGAGCCCGGTTCCCTACGCCGATGTGGTCTCCACCACGACGCACAAAACGCTTCGGGGCCCGCGCGGCGGGATGCTGCTGTGCAAGGCCGAACACGGCAAGGCTATCGACAGGGCGGTTTTTCCCGGTCTGCAGGGCGGTCCGCACATGCATACACTGACTGCCATCGCCGTTGCCCTTGCAGAAGCCGATACGCCCGAATTCATCCAGTATGCAAAACAGGTCGTCAAGAATGCCAGGAGACTTGCCGAAAAGCTGACGGAACACGGTTTTGACCTTGTCTCCGGCGGCACGGATAACCACTTGATGCTGATAGACTTACGCAGCAAGGGAGTCGCGGGAAAGCCGTTTGCAAAGGCTCTTGACAGGGCCAGAATCGTTACCAATTACAACACGATACCGGCAGATCCGGCGCCGCCGTTTAATCCCAGCGGGCTGAGACTCGGAACGCCGGCTGTTACCACCCGAGGGATGAAGGAAGAGCAGATGGACATCATCGCAGGCTTCTTCAAGAAAATAGTCGAAAATGTTGACAACAATGGCGTCGTAGAGCAGGTTGGCAAGGAAGTGCTGCTTCTGTGTTCGCGATTCTCCGTGCCGGACCACTTTATTATTCCACCGGAGAACAATCACGTGGGCACCTGAGTCGGCTGAGAAAATGGGGACAGTTACCGTTTTATGAAGAAACCGGGGCGCCCTGCCGGGACATCGGGACCGGGTCTTGCCCACTATTGAAAACCGTCAGGTTGGTTTCGTTGCGAGTGCATTAATGAGCGAAAAGAAGCTGAAAACCGCAATATTAGGGCTAAACGATGGTGGTATGGAGCTGCTCGAGGCAGGCATCGAGAGCGACCTCTATGAGATCACCGCAGTTGCCGACAGCGACCCGGAGATTCTCGAGCGCGTCGCCGAAAAATACCGGTGCGGCGGGTTTGAAGACTATCGACAGCTTGTGATGCAAAACCAGCTCGATGTGCTTTTTGTCGCCGCCGGGCAGCGTCTTCGCGCCGAACATTTGAAGTCAGCGATGAAGAAGAAGTTCAACATTCTTAAATTAGTCCCGCCCGGGCTCAATTTTGAACAGGCCGCTGAACTGTTCGCCATCGCCGAAAAAGAAAAAGTCCGGTACACCATCGCCAGTACCGCACGGTATTCACCGGGCTTTGACCTGTTGAGAGAGTATCTCCAGTCCCACGACGCAGGCGGGGTTCATCTGATTACGGCCCTTTGCCACACACCGGGCGAGTCGGATGAGATTCATCACCGCTGGCTCAGCGACCCCCAGCTTGCCGGAGGCGGTGTGTTGCTGCGAGACTGTTATACCCTGATCGACCAGATCATCCTGAATTTCGGCATACCGCAGCAGGTTTATTCGCTCAAGACCAGCGACGCTCCGGATCGAAAGCAGCGACTGTCGATAACCGAAGATACTGCGATTGTGACGATGAAATTCTCCGACACACTCATGGCCAACGTCATCGCCTCCCGAACGTTCGGCCCACCCCAATGTCAACTGAGACTGCACAGCACCGACGAATTTGTTACCGTTTCCGAGGACAGTTTCATCGTCAGCGATAATTCCGGCAAGGCGACGAAACGGTCGAACTTTAAGTCGGTCCGCGACAGGTCGATATCGCGGATGCTCGAAGACTTTGCGGTGAGTGTCGAGTCGCCGGACAAAAGTGAATTCGCCGCCCACGCCGATGTCGATGTCAATAACATGGCGGTGATTGAATCGGCGTATCTGTCCGCAAAAACTTCCATGCCGGAAGAGCCCGGGCGCATACTCGAGATGGTCGGCAATGAGCCTACAAACTGGACTTCGGCAGCGAAAAAAATCGTCTGACATTAACGGTCTTGCGGAATTCAACAAGATGGTAACGGTGTCATAATTCGAGCATATACGCCTGGTCGCAGCGCCAGCACAGATGCGTTGATTCGTACGGTTTGAATCCGTAACTCTTGTACAAAACGACGGCTTCTTTGAGGACGGTTGCCGTCTCTAACGTCATCGTCTTGAAACCCATCCGCCGGGCCTGGCTGAGCGTTTCTTCCAGCAGCCGTTTGCCGTATCCCCTGCCCCTGTGTTTGGGACGAATGTACATCTTTCGCAGTTCGCAAGTCGCCTCGTCCATAGGGTACAGGGCGCAAGTAGCGATGATTCGGCGGTCGGCATCTTCGAGAACGCAGAATCTGCCGCCGCGACTGAAATAGGATTGTTCGATGTTCTTGAGGTCCGTGTCGATACCGTCGGGGTCGGGTCTAAGGCCGTACTCGGCAAGCACACCGAAGACCAGATCGCGAACCTGCTCGCAGTCGGCATTTGTCGCCGGGCGGAGCCTCGGCCATGAGATATTTTCCATACCTGTTCTGTCTGTGCTCATATCTGTCCGGTTAATACTGTCGGCGATGACCCTGCTATCAAATCATGATTCAGGCGTAAACGCAAGTCCGAATCACCGGGCGCCGATTGGCTCTTGCATTTGCCGACGGGGCCGGTAGAATCGGTGCAGAATCAAGAACGGGTGTGGCAAAGGAGAAGAGACTATGCTGAAATTGGGTATGCACGTGGATAACTGGCGGCATTTCGATGTTTCTTATGAAGTTCCATGTCAGTTTGCCGCCGACAATGGTATGGAGTATGTGGAGTTCGGCACGATTGACGGCGATTATTTCATCCAGGCGCTGGGGTACAATCCGCACATTCCGCTTCATTCGGATCCGCTGGAGTTGAAGGGGTATCTTGACTCGTTGGGACTGAAGGTCTCGCAGCTCGATGCGGCCTATCCGATGTCTTCGCCGACGGGCCAGTCGCGCGGTATCGGCTATACCACTCGGGCGATCCAGTTTGCAAAGGCTTTGGATTGTCCGTGCGTGGATACTACCGACGGCAGCAGGAAACCCGCCGGGTACACCGACGAGGAGGTGATGGGCCTGATCAAACAGTATTACCGCGTGGTGTTAGACTGGGCCGAGAGATACGACATTATCATCAATATCGAGCCGCACGGACCATACACGACAGACCCGGACACGATGGAAAGGATATTGGGCTTTTTCGATTCGCCGTATCTGCGGATGAACTTTGACACGGGCAATACGTTTATTGCGGGGCAGGACCCGGTGGCGTTTGTGAAGCGCTTCGGCGATAAAATTTCGCATTGCCATATTAAAGACGTTAGCGAAGAACTTGCAAAGGCCGTCCGTGGCGGTGAGACGGGGATCGCGTGTTCGGTCGCCGCCATCGGCGAGGGTGTAAACGCCGAGAACATCGCCGGATGCATCGAACTCTTAAAGGATGCCGACTGGGACGGCGTGCTGTCAATAGAGTGCGAGGCGGCGCCTGGCACTGTGGAGCAGAGCCTCGAATGGCTGCGCAAGGAAATCGCCCGCTGAGGAGAAACATCATGGACCGTCGAACGTTCATCGCATCGAATCTGGCAGCCTGGACTGTGTTCGCCGCCGGCTGCCCCGCACCGGCAAGTGATTACGAAACCGCACAGGAACCGACGGATGTGGAGTTTTCCGACATACCCAACTTCTGCTCGCACGAGCATTGGGGCAGTATCTCTTCTGTCGGCCATGCCCCCGAGGGCTTCAAGGCCGATGTCGTTGCCGGGACGACGCCGCACCGCAAAACCACACTGCTGGATCTGATCATTGACCCGTATTTTAGCGGCTGCCTGGGTCCGGATCGAAAGGCTCTCGATGCTGCGGTCAGGAGAGAACTCGGGCTTGATCTGTTCGCAGCCGCTGCAAAAAAATCGGCCGAAACCTTGAGAATCATCCGGCCCTTCCTTCGGCCCCATCGAATGGTCGGTACATATCAATGCACGCGCATCGGCATACTCAAAGGGTATGGCTTCGACATCAACAGCGACGATGCGCAGGCAGCGGCAAAAGCAAACAACGAAGTCGGCGCCAATTACGACGACATCTTCGGCTGGTATCGACGTGCGATGAAAAAGTTTGCCTTCTCAGAATTGATCCGACCGGTGCATCCTGAGTTTTATGTCCACAGGCAGTCCGCCGAATCCGCACAAAAGGAGCTTGCCTTTACAAATACGATTATGCGGATTGATCCGTTTATGGCGCTGTGGAAAAAGAAGAGCCCCCGACGAGACGGCCTGGCGGAGATTGCCGGTGTCGAGCCGCGCGACGCCAAAACGTGGCGAAAGTTCCTAGACAGGATTTTTGATATCTCGGCAGAGCAGAAAAACACCGGCATCAAGCAGTTGCAGGCCTATTCGAGACCGCTGCTCTTTGACAGGCCCGACGATTCGGCGGTCAAATTCATCGGCGACCTGGCGGGCGATGAGGTTCGCACGTTTCAGGACTGGGTTATGCACGAATGCTGCAAGCGGGCAAACGATCGTAACTGGCCGCACCAGGTGCACGTCGGCACGCACAATCTGCCGGATTCAAATCCACTGCCACTGCAAAGCCTGGCCCGACGCTACCCGAAGCAGAAGATCGTGATGCTCCACTGCTGGCCGTACCTTGACGAATGCGGCTACCTGGCAAAGTACGTTTCAAACATCCACATCGACACGCGCTGGCAGCCGATACTGAATCCCGAGTTTCTCCGCAAAGCACTGAGACTGTGGCTGACCTACGTCCCCACATCAAAAATAATGATGGGCAACGACGCCACAAGCATAGAAATGGCAACAGGCGCATCACACTTTAGCCGAACCATCCTTGCCGAAACACTGAAAGAACTATCCCCCACCGCAGGCATAACCCCAAACCAACAACACCAAATCGCCGTAGACGTGTTACACAACAACGCCGTAAAAATGTATAAAATCGGAAAAGAATTTCAAGGCTAAACGTCATCCACTTAGGGTAGCAGCCACGGAGCCAAATGCATGGTTCACTCCTCTATCCGGTAGAGCTTTGTTAGCGTACGTATAATTGCGGTTCCTCGGAGCGTTGCTGGTGTTGCCATGGCCATTTCGTTTAGGGGATTTCTGCTTAGGACTTTGAATTCGGGGCCTGCCTTTACGACGAATGTGTCTCCGTCTTCGCTTAGGAAGAAGAGTTTGCCGTTGTTGGCCCATGGGGCGGCGGTGAATGCTCTGGCGTCTTTGGCTAACTGTTGTTTACCGTAGATGATTTTTCCAGTTTGGCGGTCGTAGCAAGTTACTGTGCCGCGGTCATGGAGTATGTAGAAATAATCTTCATAGACAATCGGCGAGGGATTGTACGGTCCGCCGAATTTGTGATACCAGGCGATGTACTCACTGGAAGTAGCGCCTTCCTTTAATGTAATATCGCCTGAAGCGCCTGGGCGGACGGCGTATATGGGTCTGTTCTTCCTGTCGCCGACATACCCGCTGCACAGATAGAGCATATCGTCCTTTTCCACGGGCGTTGGGATAGCTATGATCGACATCGGCCCAAGCTGCCACAGCGGTTTGCCGTCAAGATCGTAAGATCGAATCCGGCCCGTGCCGCATGTTACCAGTTCTGTCCGTTTGGAGTTTTGCCAGATATAGGGCGTTGCCCAGTTGCTTTTTTCATCGCGGTCGATGCGAAAAAGCTCCTTGCCCGTCTTCTTGTCCAGCGCCAGCAGATACGATTGATCGTCGTTGTCGTTGACAATGAACAGCCTGTCCCCGCAAAGCACCGGCGACGCGGCCGTGCCCCACTTAAAACGAATCTTAACCGGATCGAGTTTTTTTTGCCAAAGCTCGGCGCCCTCGAAGTCAAAGCAAAACACACCTACATTGCCGAAATAGAAATACACGCGCTTGCCGTCGGTTATGGGAGTCTCCGAGGCGTAGGTATTTTTGATATGGATCGGCTGGGCGGGCTTGCCCGTGTGGACCTCTTTTTGCCAGAGGATTTTGCCGCTGTCAAAATCAATGCAGTACACCATCCAGTGATGTGCATCGGCAGACGTTTTGTCCCGGTTGCCGCCGAAATATAGCCCTTTCTTTGCATCTTCGACGGCGCCTTCGCTTGCGACCGTGGTCAGAAAAACCTTGTCGCCCCACACCACAGGCGACGACCAGCCCCGACCGGGAATGTCAACCTTCCACGCAACATTTTCCGTCGCACTCCACGAAACCGGCAAGGCCTGATCCTCGGCGATGCCGCACGACAAACCCCGAAAACACGGCCAGTTGACTTCGGCAAACGAGGCCGTTGACAATATACAACACAGAATCACCGCACAACATATTACTCGATACATAAACCCGTCCTTTCAACAATGAGCCGACCCCAGCCAGCCATGATAACACAGAACTTCCAACAAAACCATCCATTTGCATTGAAAAACAGGCAGGTAGTTCCAAAGAAGGTGAGTGGCGGGCTTGTCGGGGGGTTGCTTTTGGGGGGATTTGGGTTACAATCTTGGGCGTTGTGCATTGTTTGAGGCGTCTTTGATTTAGGGATTGTATTTATGGCCGGAGGCTTCGGCATTTTGTCGGATCGTACGGGGGGGAGGTTTGGTGCGTTTTTGGGCGTTTTTACGCCGAGCGTGCTGACGATTCTCGGTGTGATTATGTATCTTCGATTCGGATGGGTTGTGGCGTGCGCCGGGTTAGGGGGGGCGATCGCTATCGTTGTGATCTGCTGTGCGATTGCGTTTTTTACGGCGCTGAGCGCTTCTGCAGTGGCGACAAACAGTCGATTAGGCACGGGCGGCGAGTATTATATGATATCGCGGAGCCTTGGGCTGACGATCGGTGGGGCGATCGGTATTCCGCTGTTTCTGTGCTATGTGCTGAGCATCACGCTGTATTGTTTCGGTCTGGCTGAAGCGCTTTCGATCTTCTGGCCGGAGGCATGGGGTGCGCCGCGGCTGCAATGGATGGCCGCCGGGTTGATTGTTTTTATAATCGTTATTTCCGGGAAAAGTGCAAGCCTTGCCCTGCGTCTGCAGATTCCGCTGATGGTGTTAGTGGGCTTGTCGTTAATGGCGTTGACGGCGGGGGTGTTTTCCGGTCCGCTCAAGGCGCCGCAATGGAGTGCGCCTTCGGTGAGTCCGAGTCTCACCGAGCCTGGGGGCTTCTGGGCGATCCTTGCGGTGTTCTTTCCGGCGGTGACCGGTTTCTCGGCGGGGATCGGCATGAGCGGTGATTTGAAGGACCCGCAAAAAGCTATCCCGCGCGGCACTCTTTGGGCGGTGAGTATCGGGACGCTCGTTTATCTGTCGATACCGTTTCTTCTTGCGATAACGGCGAAGGTGTCGGTCGAGGAGCTCGCGAATGTGCCGGCGGTCTGGACGAAAATAGCTTTGTTCGGGGGGCTGCTGATCTACCCGGGTATATGGGGTGCGATCCTGTCGTCGGCTTTTGGCAGTGCGCTTGCGGGGCCTCGGATTCTGCAGGCGCTTGCGCAGGACGGTTTGGCGCCGGGGTTTCTTGCCAGGACGAGCAAGACTGGTCAGCCTGCGATTGCAACGTGGGTCGCCGGGGCGCTTGCGCTTTCGGCGGTGGCGATGGGTAGCCTTAACACTGTGGCGCGAATGGTTACGATCCTGTTCCTTACGCTTTATATGAGCGAGAACCTTGTCGCCACCATGGAGAACCTTGTGCGGAATCCGTCGTACCGGCCCACACTTCGCATCCACTGGTCCGTCTCCATGTTGGGCGTAATCGGTATCCTCATCGTAATGATGCTCATCAGCGTCAAAATGTCCCTCTGCGCTATCGCTCTTGAGGGCTGCCTGTGGATTTATCTTCGCAGGAAGAATCTGGTTGCGACGTGGGGCGGCGTATGGGCGGGGCTGTGGGGGTCGCTTGGGCGGTTTGCGCTCTACCGGCTGACAGAACAGGTCCGCGATCCGCGAAGCTGGCGGCCGAATATTCTGCTCTTTGCCGACCGGCTCGAAGAACGCACGGGCCAGCTTCGCATGGCGGCGTGGTTCAATCAGAATCTCGGTATTCTTACGGTCTGCGATGTGATCGTGGGCAGCCCGGCGGAGAACGCCGAAGTTGTCTCGGCGCGCAGCGAAGAGATGGCGGGCATCCTGCGACGTGAAGGGATCGTTGCGTTCAGCGAAGTGGATGTGATGGAGGACTTCGAGAGCGGTGCGTTGAACATCGTGCAGGCGAACGGGATCGGGGCGATGCGCGCCAATACGATCGCCTTTGGCTGGCCCGGCCGGGCGGAGAAACTGCCATCACTGCTGAAGATTATTCGTCAGTTGGCGGGTATCGGCAAGGCGTCGCTGATTATCCACCCGACGCCGCCGGAAGGTCCGCAGCGCTTCGACCGGATCGATATCTGGTGGCGCGGCAAGCACAACAACGGCGATCTGATGCTGCTGTTGGCCTATCTGCTTTCGGTCAATCCGCTGTGGCGGGAAGCTCAGATTAACCTGCGGACCATTGTGACCAAGGATATGATCCGGCCGGACATCGAACAGAGTCTGACGGCGCTGATCGAAGCGGTGCGTATCGAGGCTACGCAGGATGTGATCGTGCTGGAGGAAGGCAAAAGCGTTGTGGAGACCATGCAGGAAATCAGCGCCGACGCCGATGTGGTTTTCTTAGGGCTGATGCCGCCGGAGGCAGGCGCCGAAGAAGAGTATGCAAACCGACTCATCGAGATCCTGGAGCCATTGCCCACTGTTGTTCTTGTCCACAACAGCGGCCCGTTCAAGGGGCAGTTGCTTTGAATGGATGACGGTGGCACTGAGGGGGGGGAACTGAACATCTCTCGATTTCACTTGAGACGAAATCTGGACTGGGAGTATCTACTACTAAAGGGATCATGCCTATCTACTTTGCTATCATTAAGTCCTTAATATTTTGCCCGTCGGGCGGCAAATTGGGTTCGTTTCGCATAATGAGGGGTGGGAAAGCCAGTGGGGCGGGCGGTTGGGGGGCGAAATTGGGTTCGTTTCGTAAAATTGATGCACGAGGGGGATGAAATTGGGTTCGTTTTGCAAAAATGGGGTGCGGCGGGGGGTTTGTTTGTTTGGAATCGCCTTTGGCGATGCTGATTGAACAGGTCCCTCGACTTTGGGCCGCTGCGCTTCGCTCCGCAGCCCGGCGCTCGGGATGCCACGCGGGGGTGGCAATTGGGTTCGTTTCGCATAATTGGGGTGTGGGTCGGGTGGCTGTGTGGGCGAATTGGGTTCGTTTCGCAAAAACAGCTTTTGGCTGTTTGCTTTTGGCGGTTGGCCGGGCGGAATTGGGTTTGTTTCGCATAATTGGGCGGTGGTGCGGGGTGGGATTGGGTTTGTTTCGCATAATTGGGGTGTGTCCGGGGTGGGTGGACACCTGGTAAACGAGAATTGGGTTTGTTTCGCGTATTTGGGCGGTGGTGCGGGGTGGGATTGGGTTTGTTTCGCATTTTTGGGTTGTTGGCCTTGTGAAATTGGGTTCGTTTCGTATTTTTGGGGCGGGGCAGGGTGGCTGTGGGGGCGAATTGGGTTCGTTTCGCATTTTTGCGTGTGGAATTGAGTTTGTTTAGGTTTCTGGCCCCCACTGGAAGTGGGGGTGCTTGACGGGTACAAACCGGTAACATAGGTTACATAATAAACCGGCGACATGGGTAACAGTTTTTTGGTTTATAATTGTCTCTGAAAGGAGACTTATTATGCCCTGGACTGAGACCTGTATTATGGATGAG
>SDBV01007365.1_pt1 | contig 15064 bp, 9 predicted proteins | sample 2277081 | NCBI WGS metagenome assembly SDBV01 (sample SAMN10402039, study PRJNA504765) | marine sediment metagenome | isolation source: marine sediment core GS10_PC15, 223 cmbsf | place: Arctic Ocean: Southern Knipovich Ridge | collected 2010
ATTACAATTACCGGTCACAGTCATCGTTAAGGTGACTGTGCCACCGGAGATATCTGTGCTACCAAAGGTATAAAAAGGATCTTCCAGCATTGCATTATCAAAGGTACCATCCCCGGTGGTGGTCCATAATATGGTGCCGTTTGTTGCTGCTGCTGTTAATGTGTAAGTTGCGTTATAGCATACCGTTGCATCCGGGCCTGCGTTTGCAGTGGCTTCCGGATCAACTGTCAATATTACATTTACCGCATCCCCTAAACAGCCCGAACCACTTACAGGGACCACGGTGTAGACTACATCAACCGGAGTTGTCCCTGGGTTCGTATAGGCATCATCCGCAATCTGGGCCGCTCCAAAACCCGATCCTGTTGTCGGGGAACCCGCTGAAGCCGTTAGTCCATTGAAATTGATTGTGCTGATATTGAAAGTCAGTGCATTCACACTTATCCCATCATCATCCAGGGTGATGCCTGAAGGTATATCACTGCATACCGTCACATCTAATCCCGGATCTAGGACCGGCTCCGGCTTCACTGTCACCACGATGTCAAAGTCGGTACCAGGGCAGGTGCCAAAGTAGGGGGTGATCGTATAGGTGACGATGTCTGAAACGTTGGTCGCATTATTGAATACATCGCCAACGATCAGGTTAACATTAGTTGTTCCCACTCCAGTACTGGCTGCTCCGGTCAGACCACCGCCTTTAACCGCACTCACATCATAACTGGTGATAACTCCACTGTCATCATCGGTACCCGGTAGTACCACTCCTGTAGCTACATCGGTACAAACCGTTACATCCAGGTTGCCCGTAAAATCTGGTTGAGGATTTATCGTTACCACAATATCAAACTCGGTACCAGAACAGAGTCCGAAATATGGGGTGATCGTGTAGGTGACTATATCTGCTGCATTCGTTACATTATTGAATACATCTGTATTGATCAGGTTAATATTAGTTGTTCCCGCCTCTGTGGTGGCTGTTCCGGTGAGTCCGCCTCCCACTACCGCCGTTACATCATAACTGGTGATAACTCCACTATCATCATCGGTGGCTGGAAGTACCACGCCGGTACCTACATCGGAACAAACCGTTACATCCAGGTTGCCCGTGTAAAGGGGTTCAGGGTTGACGGTCACCGTTACAAATACTGCATCTCCTAAACAACCCGCATCACTTACCGGGACCACGGTATAGATCACATCTACAGGGGCTGCCTCAGTGTTCGTATAGGCATCGTCAGAAATCACAATAGGTTCAAAACCAAATCCCACAGTAGGGGCCCCCGCTGAAGGGATCAATCCATTTGAATCAATGGCTGTAATGTCAAACGTCTCTGCATCTACACTTGACCCGTCATCATTCAATACTATGCCAGTTGCAACTTCGTTACAGGCTGCAGCACTTAAACCCGGGTCTAAAACGGGTTCAGGATTTACAGTCATTATTACATTTACCGGATCACCCAGGCATCCAGCTACACTTACAGGTATAACCGTGTAAACAACATTTACAGGAGAAGGGCCATTGTTTGTATAAGCATCATTGGATATTTCAGCAGAGCCAAAACCCGATCCGGTGCCAGGAGATCCTGCCGAAGCCGATAGTCCATTGAAGTTAATTGCTGTTATATTAAATGTCGCTGCATTCACACTGGAACCATCATCATTCAAAGTGATGCCTGAAGTTAATTCGCTACATTTAGTTACACCTAATCCCGGATCCAGCACCGGTTCGGGTTTAATTGTAACTGTTACATCGACTAAAGTTCCCAGGCATCCTCCTGCGCTAACAGGGACCACCGAATACACAACATTTACCGGAGACAAGCCCAGGTTGGTGTAGGCATCATCGAAGATCTCTGCTGCTTCAAAACCCGTTCCAGTGACAGGAGTACCTGCCGAATCGGTTAGTCCATTGAAATTGATCGCGGTGATATTGAATGTCGCCGCCGCTGTACCCAGACCGTCATCATCGAGTGTGACCCCTGAGGTAACATTACTACATACGGTTACATCTAATCCCGGATCAAGAACCGGCTCCTTATCAATGGTCAATACCATATCGTCGACAGCTGTATTTGACGAACCTGTTACTTCCATCGTCAGGGTTACCGAGCCATTTGAAATATCATTTGCTCCAAAGGTATATTCAGGATCTTCCAGGGTATCATCATCCCAGCCACCATCTCCTGATGTTGACCATTCTATAGTCCCGCTGGTTGCCATGCCAACCAATGTGTGCGATTGGTCGTAACAGACCGTAGCATCCGGCCCTGCACTTGCAGTAGCCACACCTGCCAGTGGGCCACTTTCACAAAAGGTAATCGGCCCGTTACATCCTCCCCCAACATTTACTGTGCCTGCTCCTGTTAAGCTTGAACCATTGCCAACGTTGATACTACCATTTACGTTCATTGTACCGCCAACAGCAACATTTACATCGGTATTATTTCCGCCATTGAGGTCTCCCTCAATAGTAAGTATGCCTTGAATGTCGATGGATGCATCATTTCCGGCATTCAGGTCACCATGAATAGTCATCACGCCCGGTAAGGTGACATTTAATACTAAATCATTTGCCACATCAAGAATTCCCCATATTTCCAGGTTACCGTTAACGTTTATTGTTGTTGTATTACCTGTAGAAATATTATGATTTTCAGCCATTGATCCTATGGTAAGGGAGCCTCCGGCATCAATCGTCAGCGTGTTATCGTTATTCATCTGAAAATTTGAGATTGTATAGAAATCACCATTCTGGATGGTGACAGTCCCTATCGAATCGTTCATGTCCGCATCTTCGGTAAAATCATCAGCTATATTTAAGCCAAGCCAGATCGTTGGGTCATTCCAGTTACCTGCAGTGGTAATGGTGGTAACCGCAGCATACACCACCAGGGGCACTAATAAAAGGATATATAATAAATATCTCTTCTTCATTTTACTCGAAATTCATACCCTGTTTCACACATCCTCCTCTCTAATTTCGATATCTTAAGTAACGGATAATGTACCTTTATCCGGCAAGCCAAAAGTAGTAATGGAATTTGTAAGGTCTTTGTTAAGGTTAAAGGTGCCAAATACCCTGGCTTACATTTCGTAGGAATTCCCGGCTCACAATAATTACATTCCCTAATAGCACGCAAAATTAGGATAAAAATCATTATCACCCTACTCATGAATAGTTTATCGGTTAAGCGGTTTTGAAGCATTTATTGATATAATCTAAAAAATAATCAGTTATCACTAATTAATTATAACATAAATTACTTCAAATTATACCACAATTAATTCAAATTTGCAACAAATGGTAACCGATCCACTAACTATCTTATCGTCATAAACCACCAGTTCCATGAACTCTCGTTGCTTTATAGCAAAAAATAGGAGCGTAGGGATTAAATTAGTTATGGGGTTGTAATGACTTTTTTCTGCATAAGATTAAATCTTCAAAAATTACAATACCGGATCATTTTGTGGAACACCCGAATTCTTAGTATTCACTTCCAATTGTTTGTATGTTCTAAAATTGGGCTTTTTTGTTGAATGAAATTTTCAAGGACTCCCTCATAAATTAGGCATAATGTGTCCATCTGTATATCGATTTGACAGTTTTATAATTTTCGGGGAATAACCATTATTTCAGTTTGGCGGCCATCAATGTATTCAACCTTTTCACCATCAAAATAGGCATCTTCCTCCAGCATGATTCGTATTTCCTTACCCCATTCTTCGATAAAGACTGCATTGTTTAACTCAATGGAATAAGCAGTATTGGCAAACAACGGGTAATCACCCCGGTGGGGTACTCCTCCCTGCTGATCCCAAAGACCAATGGTAGGACCTGCACCATGTCCGTGGAAACCGATAGGATGCGTGTAAATTGTTGGTTTTAAACCTTCTTTCATCGCTTGCTCAAGCGATTTTTTCAATATTTCATTACCAGACCTGCCGGCTTCGAAATTTTTGGTTAGTATATCCTGTAGCCTGTTTGCTTCAGCAAAGGCTGATCTGAGGAATTCCGGTACTTCTTTTTCCCCGGAATGGAGCACATAAGCATGTTGTTGCGTATCTGTATTAAGGCGGAGGTAGGTTATCCCAAAATCTACATGTAATAAGTCACCAGGGAGAATGGTCTGGTCTCCCGGGTGGTCCGAGAAGGCCTTGAGTTGATCGAATAATTCAGTATCCTGTCGTTGAATGGAAACGCTCGGATGGAACCAGGTGGTGAAACCTAATGCTCGTATTCGATCCCGGTACCACCAGACCACATCGTCCGTGGTGGTTACACCCGGTTGTATCACTTTTTCTGAAAAACCTTCGGCAATAATCTGATGTGCCATCCGTACGATATTTTGATAGACCACCATTTCACTTTCAGTTCTTGATTCCAGCCAGCCAATTGCCAGCTTTTCAGCGCTTGTTACCTTTTTTTGCAAATCCGTAGTCAGGTTTTGCATTAATTCTTCATATTGAGATGAAGAAAGGCCATCTGCAAGGGCAAAATTTTTGGATTTGTTGATACCTATTTTTTGAGGGTTTTTTGATTTGATCAAAGTGGCCAGCGCTTCCCACTGATTGGGTTGGGCATCTTTATCCCATGCTTTTACAAACTTTTCCCCAACGTTATATCTGGCCATGGCCATGGTTTCAAGAGGTTGTCCATTACCAGGATTATAGATAACCAACATGGTGTTTCTACGGGCCGATTGCCAGGTAGAAGGTAACATGGTCATAATAACAGGGTCTTCGTTGTACTCCCTGGCGATGATCAGCCACATATCGATTCCGGTCCTTTCCATCAAATCCGGCAGTACTGTTTCAATTCGTTCGTCCAGCCAGCGATCAATCACCTCTGCACGGTCGCGCATTGACAAGGTTTTTGGAAAGTGAGGGTTTTGTGCCCATAGCAGACTACATACAAGCATGAGTAAACAGGTTAAGGATAAAGTTCTCATAATTCAATCATCGTTAAAGTAAAATAAGGTTCAAAATAAGCAAAAATATATAAAGTATTAGTTTGAGATACTAAGCTCGAAATGGCAGGGTTTTTTAAAACATCTGTTTAGGATGCATACAATCAAAATCAAATCATGAGATTAATGCTCGTATCATGCGAGAAATAAATAGTAAACGGATATATCTTTTTTAAATCTTTTTTCTAAAATATTTGATCTTACATAACTATTTTGCACTTAATAAATCCCGGGAGATTAAATGAAAACTGAACCCATGAATAAAAGGTAACATCAAACTATGGCAGGACAAAAAAATTATCTATTATGACAACCTTTTTTCTTTTCCTTATAATCATTTTATTTTTCCTTGCCATATCAGACCTGATTGTTGGGGTTAGCAATGATGCTGTGAATTTTTTAAACTCAGCTGTTGGGTCTAAAGCAGCAACATTTAAGATTATTATGTTTGTGGCTGCTCTGGGGGTATTAGTTGGAGCTACATTTTCAAGTGGCATGATGGAGGTTGCCAGAAAGGGTATTTTTCATCCTGAATTGTTCTATTTTTCTGAAATTATAATCCTGTTTTTGGCAGTGATGGTGACTGATGTAATCCTGCTGGACACATTTAATACATTTGGAATGCCAACTTCTACAACCGTTTCTATTGTATTCGAACTTTTAGGAGCTGCTGTAGCCATATCAGCTGTGAAGATTTTCACTACACCGGATGCTCTTCATTTATATGAATATATTAATTCTGCCAAAGCACTGGCGATTATTGCAGGAATACTTCTTTCGGTAGTTATTGCATTTACTTGCGGTGTTATCATCCAATATGTCAGTCGTTTAATATTCTCATTTAACTATGAAAAACGAATGCGTCAATTCGGTGCTATCTGGGGCGGATTGGGTGTGATGGCGATTACGTATTTTATGCTGATAAAGGGAGCAAAAGGAGCATCTTTTATGAGTCCTGAACTCGTTTCCGCTATTGGAGCAAATACTGATTTAATCTTACTCTTCAGCTTTGTAGGGTGGACCTTAGTTCTATATTTACTAAATCGAATTTTTAAGGTGAATATCCTTCAGGTTTTGGTGCTCGTAGGAACATTTGCACTTGCCATGGCCTTTGCCGGCAATGACCTGGTTAATTTCATTGGTGTACCTTTAGCCGGTTACAATTCATACCAACTGTTTGTCGAATCAGGAGCAGGGGCTGATCAATTTCTTATGGAGGGGCTGGCAGGTAAGGTTCCAACACCTACTTTATTGCTGTTATTAGCCGGGGTAATAATGGTAGTGACATTATATACCTCAAAAAAAGCCAAATCGGTTATTAAAACTTCTTTGGATCTTGGAAGACAAGATGAAGGATATGAGCGATTTTCATCATTTTTGTTGTCACGGAGAATTGTACGGAATTTTGCCAGTGCAGCTACATTTGTTAACAATAAATTACCCCTGGGATTGACAAGAGCCGTGAATCAGCAATTTGATCAAACACATTTTAAATCAAGGCAATCACATATGGGAAAAGATGCGCCGGCATTTGACATGTTACGCGCCTCAGTAACGCTGGTTGTGGCTAGTATCCTGATCGCCATTGGAACCAGCCTAAAGCTTCCCTTGTCAACTACCTACGTTACATTTATGGTGTTTATGGGGACATCGTTGGCCGATGGAGCATGGGGACGGGAAAGTGCCGTTTATAGGGTATCGGGTGTTCTCTCAGTGATTGGAGGGTGGTTTTTTACGGCGTTTTCAGCCTTCATAATTGCTTTTGCCATGGCATTAATATTCCATTTTGGAGGGATCATAGCTATCAGCATTGTCCTGATTCTGCTAGGCGTATTTATTTATCGCACGCATAGATTCCACGATAAAAGATTGAAAGTACAAGTGGGTTTTGAAAGAAATATTGACGAAGGGATACTTTCAAAAGACAAATTAATCAACTTGTGCTATAAACAAATAAAAGCCTTTCTAACACAATACGGTAAACAGGTTGACATTTCGTTTAAAGCACTGAAAGAAGAAGACCTTGCTATTCTCAATAGTTCCTACGAATCACTGAAGCCAGCACTGGATAGAGCAAAAAAATTGAAAAATATATCCAGTAATTTCCTCGACCGTGTACCTGAATCTGATCTGGAAGCCGGGCACCTGTACATTCTTGTAACTGATTACCTTCATGAAATGGGGAAGCAGGCAATGGTCATTATTGAATCAAATCTGAACCATGTAGACAATAATCATAAACCGTTGCTTCCCGAGCAGGTTGATGAACTGATAGCAATGCATAACATGATTTGCGAAAGATATGAATCCGTAATGGACATGTACAAAAATGCCGATACAGAATCTGCACAGAAATTGTATGATCATGTGGAGTCAGTAATCAATACTATACGGAGCGCCCGGAAGAAACAAATTAAGCGGATTAAAAACCATGAGGTAGGAACACGCAATAGTGCGCTTTACCTGAGCCATCTGGGTGAATTGAGGAACCTTGGATTGTTCTCGAACCGGATTGTAAAAGTTTACGATGAATTAATTCTTAACCCGCAAGAAGAGGTAGAATTTTCTGAGGAAACAATCAAAAAAGAATTGAAGCAGTTGAAGAAAGAAGTGAAGACAATTTCGAAGGATGCAGCAAGAAAAGTGGAGCCAGCCGATGAGCATGAAAAACTGAAAAAAGATCCTCCTTCCGAATAGAAGTGTGAGTTCTATTTGATTTCAATGATAAAGATGTACTAATCGTTTACAGTCATCCTTGTGACGACGATCAGGTTATGTTCCCGGTGTGGTCATCCTGATAATTATAAAGATCTGTGGCTCTCCAATTATATACAAGGAACTAAAATAGTAGCTGACTGCCAACTGGCAACTACAAAATCTTTTTATTAGCTTAGATGCTGTCTTGAACCTTAAACTTTCGAAAATGATTCTTCGTATAATCTTTAATTATCGATATTTTATGAACATGGTGGACTATTTTGGCAAAATAAAAACCAACCTTTTGCTATGCCTTTTACTGATTATTTTTAGTTGTAGTCAGAAACCTGGTATGGAGGATAGCCCAGGTAAAGCAGATACAATTGTTCGGCGTTCCATCGAAAAACACGGGGGTTTGAATAATTGGGAAAATCTGAAATCAATATCTTATCGAAAAACAATTATACTATTTGATTCGTTGGGGGCCGAAGAATCAAGGATAACCCGGAAACACAGGTATCAATTAACGCCTGATATACAGGCAACAATTGAATGGATTAGCAATAATGATCGAATTCGTATTGTGTATGAGAATGGTGCAGCGAGCAGGTATGTGAATACGATCGAAGTGCTGGAGCAAAATTCAAAAGAAGCAGCAAAAAATACAGTGATGTCATCGTTTTACGTACTTTTTCAACCCTTTAAACTATTGGATGAAGGCACATCACTGGAGTATGCGGGGGAAGAGGTATGGGATGACAGGGAGGTGGAAGTTGTCCGCCCTGTTTATCCGGGAGCCAAAAAGAGTGATGACGAGTGGTGGTACTACTTTGATAAAAAATCGCACTTATTGGTAGCCACCAAGGTGAAACATAACGACCATTATAGCATGATCAAAAACTTATCGTACGATGATTTTACTCCCTTGCTTTTTAACCACCACCGCAAAAGCTATTTTGTGGACGATGAAGGGATTATCCAATATTTACGGGCTGAATATTTTTATGAAGATTTTGATTTAGAAATTGCAGAATAGGTAAAAATCTGCAAATTTTGAAAGGGACGATTGGGATGTTGATTTTGCACAGTTCTGAAGCCAATGTTTTATCTTCACGATTGGAAATAGCTTTGAAAACAATTTAAATAAAATGAGGAAGATCATAATAGCAATTTTTACATCATTTGTGCTATTTTCATGTGGTGATGACCCCGTTGAAGACATCAAAGAAAGTTGGTTTGCCCCGTATGAACGGCAGTGGGTTGCTACTGATTCAGACTATTTTGGAATAGGTAAGGGGCCGGGTACATACTACTATTTTTTTGAAAACGGGGTTGTCAACCATTACGTTGACAATGGGAAATTGAAGGGTATCATTTTTACCTGGGGTTATAGTTTGTCCGAGGTCGATGGGATAAAATTCATTGAACTACTTGTTTCGGACTGCTGGAATTCAGATCAGGGAGGATTCTTTGAGGTGCATACTCAACCGGATGGTTTCAAACTGATTAGCGTCGATGACCGGAGCAGCCATGACTTCTCTTTTACCACTCCGGATTTTGAACTCATTTTCGAGGATAATGGTTGCGCTGAAATCAGCAATGAATGGATGGATAATTATAGCGATGCTGTAATGGCCAGTACTAACAATGATCACTTTAACAGGGTCGTATTTAAGGATGGGATAGCCTATACAAAAGCTCAGAGATTCTCGGTTTTTACCCGGGCATTTTCCTATAAAAGCCTGGCTGAAAACGACAGGGAGTATTTGGAAATTCTGGATGTATGTCCTGATTATAATGTGGATTTCGGAATTATAAGTGGTCTTTATGATGTGAAAGAATATAATAATAATGGTGAGGGCAATAACGGATTCGAAATTATCCAGGGTTCAATCCGTATTGTATATCTCGAGGACCTTTTAGACTATCCGGATGTGTTGGATCAGGATTGTTACACATCGATATTTTAAGGAATTTATCACGAGCTTGCTCTGACAAAGTTTTTCCCAAAAAACCAAAGCATAGCAGAAATTACAATCGCACTGGCGAATGAAAGGAGGAATTGACCTTCATCAGCTCCCAGGTTACCAAAATAGGCGTAAATCAGACAAATGGGTATATATCCAATGAGATTAAGAATCAAGTATAGTTTAAAGTTGTACTTGTTGTAACCGCAAACAATGCATACGCTTTCCGATAGAATGGGAATTCCCCGGGAGATGATTATTGCAAAAAAGCCGAATTTTTCTATGAGCTGTTTCGCTTCCGCATTTTGATGCTTCGATAGACCATATGAAACGGATGAGCCAATATAATATCCTGCAATAACGGAGATTGTGACAGCAATGTAGGATGTTGCGAAACCGAGATAGATTCCAAGAACAAAGCCGTTTAAATACATAACTATGCTTGAGGGCACCGGCAAGATAATATCGGATGACAAGATCAATATACTGTAGATGATATACTCGAATGATCTTTCCTGAAATCCCTGGAGAATTGATTGGAACTGGACTTCCAAATTATTGAACATTACAAAGACAGCGGTAACGATAAATACACTAAGCAAAAATGGCCAATAGATTCGTTTCATGGAAATAGATGTAACTTTTCGCATTCTTCAAAGTCGATCAACATTTCCATACTTTTTAATAGATACGTCCAGGAATGAATAATATTCTAAAGAATGAATTTTTCATGATAAAAATAAAAATGGCGTTATGGATTAGAAAAACCTTCCACAGTGTACATATCTATTTTGCCTTTATTTTTTACATCAATTTTTCCTCGGTAGGTACAATTAAAATGGTCCTTCACAAGTTCATAAGTCGTAGACGAAATTGTCACACGGCCGGGTTCACTGTGGGTCTCGATCCTGCTGGCTACATTTACCGAGTCACCCCACATGTCATAGGCGAATTTTGTTTTACCAAGAACACCGGTGGTAACCGGCCCGGTATGAATTCCAACACGAAGTTGCCATGTTTCCATACCTTTTGCTTCTTTTTCAGTCATCCATTTTTGAACGAATTCCTGAAACTCCAGGGCTGTACGGACCGCATCCACTGGATTTGTGTCATTCTCGGCAGGTACTCCACCGGCGCACATATATGCATCGCCTATTGTTTTAATTTTTTCAAGTTTGTTTCTTGAAACAATGCCATCGAAAGCAGTAAAGCAATAATTCAAATCAGAAACAAGAGCATCTGAAGATACCTTTTCGCTGATCTTGGTGTAACCCTTGATGTCAGCAAAAAGGATTGAAACCATATCATAATTTTTTGGTGTAGCATAACCTTTGTCAAGTAATTCCTCAGCAGTGGCCTCCGGCAAAATGTTCAGCAGCAATTGTTCCGATTTTTCACGGGCCAATTCTTCTTCATGAAGACGTTCGTGGTTGTGTACGTTCACACGTCTCAGGACTATGATTTGGTTAGCAAGAGCAAATGACAAAATAACCATTTCAGCCACTTGTCCAAAGTTTGTAGAAAACTGGGTAAAAATATTTGATGGAATAACGGATATTGTTTCCAGGACGTTAATGATTCCACCGATCCATAGTAGCGAGTGGCCCACAAAAAAATATGTTGCCGATGGAAATTTCTGATGGATACTGATGCCGGCGTAAACGAAAGTAAAAATACCTAGTAGCATCGTCACTGGTGCAGCCAGATTAATCCCAATTTCAAAATTGATGTGAATCACAGGAATCATCAGGGTATCAATGATGATGAAAATGACAAAGAGTATGTACCAACCTTTGTGACGTTCCCGCACTTTAAGAAAGGTCAACATGAACATCGTCAATATTGCTGCTCCGAATGTATAAGATATACCTGTTATGCTTCGCGCAGCTGCAGGTGCCCAGTAAGAAGAACCGAAAATGGATACAAGATATCCTGAAACCTGGTTTGTGGGCAAAGTAATCATACCGAAGAATAACACAACCAGGTAGTAGAAATAAGCCTTGTCCCTTATGGAAGTGTAAACCGCCAGGTTGTAAAGAAATATGATGAGAAAAATACAAAATAACGCAATGATTAATATTCGACGATTAACCTCTGTACTATCGGCAGATGTTTTGGTGTGAACTTTAAAAGTGAGACCCCTGGGTTGTAATCTTCCGTTCAAAACAGGCCGTAATTTTGCATAATAGGTCTTTTCTTTATCTTCCTTAATGTTAATTAATATAAAATTAAAATCTCCTTTAGGATAATCGCGATCGACATACCTTACCAGATGTCCGGTCACATGTTCTTCAAGCTGATTGTTTTCATCGAAACTATAAAGATTAACATAGGACCATCCCTGAAATTCGAGTACCCATTGCCGAAGAAAACTACTACGATTCTCAAGGGTAAACCGCAACCAATATGCGATGTCCGGATTGATTTCGATTTGCTTTTGAGCGTTATAGGAAATGAACTCATCCGACAACTTTGAGTTTTGAATAGCATTAATTTCAAGCTTTGCAGTGCTATCAATCAGGTATGCAAATTGTTCAATCTCGAATATTTCCCCGTCATCATTCAGCACAGCTTGTGCTGCGGCGGGCTGTAATAGTAAGCAGGAAACAATGAGTGAAAGAAACAATTTTCTCATTTTCTTGATGATATTGTCAAATGCATGTGTAGTCATTTTCTTAGTCCGCAAAAAATCTGAAGGTGGTGATGTTGACGATTTTCATAGCATTGATGAAATAAGACCTCAATTTAAAAGGATAATTTTTTGTATTCGCAAGATAAATTCATAAATTTCGATTACATCATCAATTTTCTAATTAACTAAACTAAATCTCCATGCACAAAAAGCACACTCTTAAAGAAGCATTAGATTCCGATCAGCACGCTGCTCTTAGCAACACCGCGTTGCAATTAACGGGTGAACACCTTGAACAAATTGCAAAAAATCAAAAGAAGATTTCCGATTCAGACCGTGCTGCTCTTATCAAACTGGCTGTAAAACGTGTTAAGGAAGGGAAAAATGTCTTCCCCTATGACAAATTAGACTTTGGTGAATACCAGGAGGGTGACCCCCAGTGGTAATCTGACCAAAATCAAACCACATTTAACTTATATTAGTCAATTGGACGTATTCCGTACCATTAATGGTTATCTTTTGGTTAATAATTGAATATGGAGACCAAAGGACAAAGTGGTGTCGTAATTAATTCTGTCGGAATTCTGGGAGGTGGAGCTGCCGGGTACCTGGCTGCTTTAACTATACAAAAGAAAATCCCTGGTGTCTCCGTTACCTTAATCGAGTCTCCAACGATCGGAACGATTCGTGTCGGGGAAAGTACAACCGATCATGTTTTAAGTTTGCTCCATGATGACCTGGAATTCGATATTCCTGCGTTTATGAAGGAAGTGCGTCCGGTATGGAAGCTCGGCCTTCGATTTAACTGGGGACTGCCCGGGAATTATTTTTTTGATTATGGCGCAGTGAATACCGAAATCTTTGATTCACATGAAATTGCGAGTGATATCAATCTCAACTTTCCTTCGATGATAATTAATGGAGGTAAATCCCTGTTGGCAGCTTATGATCACCAACCTTCTGTTCTCGGAATACCAGATGAATACAAAGATGTGAACTACGGCTACCAATTTGAAAATGGAGAATTCATTAGATTTCTAAAAACCAATGCTTTAAAATGGGGTATTCACTTTAAAGAAGCCGTTATTAAACATGTTGAACTTACTGCAGATAAGGAAAACGTTCAGTACTTGCATGCTGAGGATGGACGCAAATTTCACTTTGACCTGTTTGTAGATTGCTCGGGGTTTCGCTCAGAACTTATGGGTATAAGTCTAGGTTCCAATTTTAGATCCTATCGCGAATCAATTTTCACTGATAAGGCCATTGTAGCACCATTGCCCCATAATGGTAACATAAAATCATGTACCACTGCCAATACAATGGACTACGGGTGGCAGTGGATTACGCCTATGCGGGATGAAGATCATATCGGATATGTTTTTGCAACAGATTTTTGTTCAGACGATGAGGCTTTGCTAGAAATGAAGAGGAAAAATCCAAAAATGGGGGAGCCGCGGGTTGTGAAATTTCCTTCCGGACGACACAAACATTTCTGGAAGGGGAACGTAGTTGCAATTGGTAATGCATATGGTTTCATCGAACCCCTTCATGGTATAGCGCTTCAGTTGATCATAATGCAAATTAAAAATCTCATTAATAACTGGGAGTTTGGTACACATGCATCGTTACAAAAAGAAGAATTGAATGATTTACTCGGTAAACAGTGGGATTATGCAATGGAAGTACTTGCATTGCATTTCAAACATAATCAGAAGCTCAGGTCTCCTTTTTGGGATGCCTGCAACGCTGATATCCGGTTGCCTATGATGGATGAATACCATGAATTTTTTGAGGAAATCGGACCTTTCTCAAAATTACCTCACGGCATTCAGAATTTCCTTTTTCCTCCGGCAACTTGTCAGAAAGTGCTTGGAAATTTTGGTATCGATACGATCATGATGGGAATATGCGGGAAGAAACCCGGGGCATTGAGATTTACGAATCCTGATAAAAGAAAGGCTGTATTAAAGAAAAAAATTGAGCACTGGCGGAAGTATGTTGATAAAGCCTTGCCAATGGAAGAGGCGCTTCGGGTTATGGACGAGGAGCCGGAACGTATCGATATAAATTCTTTAAAAATGTGCTTCAAACCACTGGAAATAGCAACGTATACGTGACTTGTTACCGCGGCCTGATCATTTTCGAAAAAAGAGGTATGATTTTAGCCGTAAAGGTTTGTTTAAGATGTAAACGAATTTAAAATAGGCAATTCCGCGCTCTACAGATATTCCTATTTCTTCTGCCCCTGTAATTTTTTTTATCGAATCGCCTGGCTGCCCGGATTCCCAATGCAAAATACTTTTACATTTTTGCGGTGATGCTACGCCGGTATCGGTACATATCTTCAGGAATTCTATTAATGCTGGTTTTTGATCGCCACCACCAATGCGTACTTCAATTCCTATCCTTGGCCCAACATGATCAGTGATATCCATTCCCAGTACGATTGTTCCGGTAAAAAAACTAATGAATGGATCAAATGTACGTTGCAATTCCACTGTATCGCCGGGCCATGAAATCTGCCGAAGATATTCAACAACCTCCCCGAAACCCTGAACTTCAACGCCGTACCTGATTACACTTGTAGTTCGTGAAGGCATCCAGCCGATACCATAAACATGGCGATCCGATTGAAGTGTTTCGGCACATTTAGCCATTTTTCTTTTGGCTGCTTTCGAAAATGAATTAGGAATTTCATCGATGAGCTTCAAGAGCAATGCCGATCGAACTCCACTTAAACGTGGCATTGGCCTGAATAAAACAAAGAACAAGGGATCGTGAATCACATC
>SDBV01007366.1_pt1 | contig 15064 bp, 9 predicted proteins | sample 2277081 | NCBI WGS metagenome assembly SDBV01 (sample SAMN10402039, study PRJNA504765) | marine sediment metagenome | isolation source: marine sediment core GS10_PC15, 223 cmbsf | place: Arctic Ocean: Southern Knipovich Ridge | collected 2010
AATAAACGATTAATGATTGCAAAATAACGACTTATGATGGTGACCGAAGCGTAACAGCAGCGTGATAGTAGCCTAAAGGCGCCAACCTGTTGCAAATTCTGTTGCAAATTCAGGACTCGGATTAACCCAATTTGTTTTTGAATGATTTTAGAATTATGCTTCGTTTCGAAAAGGTTAGTTCAACTGCGAATATCATTGCTTTAAAGTGAAATCCCGATCTAAATATCGCAGGAATTCGAATGTTAACTTCTTCAAAGACTTGAATTTATAATTAGATGAGTTTATGCCTACTACGCCATGCTCGAATTATTTGGAAGACAGATGTGTTTTAGGCTCCTACAGAGAACGCTATGGCCAAGAGTCCTACTATTACAAAAGATGTTAGTATTGATAACATGAATCCGATTAAATCAACCTTGTTCCATTTTGTAAATTCCCATTTGGAGTTTGGGAACAATTTCAAATTGTTAAAACGATCCGGCTTTGCGTATGAAAGGTCCAGATTTTTTCTATCGGCTTCGTGGTCCGGCAGAACTTCGGTTTTCATTTTAACATAGAAACGGTCGAGCAGCTTTTTATTATCAGGTTTAGTAAATAAAACAACTATAATAAAAACACCGAATGGCACTATTATTCTAAGCAATATTCGCAGCGTTTCATTAAGAGAATAGGGATTTTTTGACAGGTCCCAACTAGCTTTATCAAACAGCACAAGGCCGATATTTAAAAGACCCTGTCCTTCAAGTCGGCCGTGAGCCTTTGTTTTTACGCCATTGGTCCAGAATATGCTTTTTTGTGGTAATTGGTAGATTTTGGTGAATTTTTGACCTGGGATAATCGGCTGAGGCCTGGGGCCAGTAGCTTTTGCCTCAAGATTTAGTTCATCCCATTGGACGATTTCTTCATTTCGTATTGTCAGGTCCATTTCACGGGCGGTATAAATTCTTGTTATTGTTTTAGGTTGAGTAAGTTTTGTCAGATATGGGGATGTTCGCATCGCGGGCAAAAAAGATGGTAGCAGTATTGGTAGCATAAAAAATGTGAATAAAGTTACGATAATCGAACACCATGCTGCTTTGCGATTGGCCCGCCGCCACAGCATTCCCATCCAGAAACTGGCAGCGAAAATAGCGGTTATCTCCCAGCTCAGTTTTAGTTGCTGGAATATACTTGTAAATTTAATTGCAACATATCCGCCACCTATGACAACAACCGCACCGAGCATTCGACCAGCCCATACATAGTGTTTCTCGCTAAGATTTGGGAAAAGCGGTCGATAGACATTGTGGGTGATAAGTCCTGAACTTACGAGCATCATAAAGTCAGCACTGCTCATAAGGGCAGCCATTAGACAAGCTATCATAAGACCGACTAAGCCTATCCCAAGAGAACCTAATAAATCAAAAATAGCGTGGCCATACACCAAGTCGGGATCGTGGATTGTGGTGCTATATAAAAGTATGGCTGCGAGCGCAAAAATTCCCCATGGAATTGCACAGAAACGCTTCATATATAAACCGACGGTGAAACCAAAGCGAGCGGAGTATTCATCCTTGGCAGAGCCTGTGCTGACAAGTTGATTTGCCAGGACACCAAAGTTAATTGAAATCATAATGGTCGAAGCAATTATGTAGTACCAGGTAAAGTCCATAGTTGCGGGCGAGCCGAATAGCTCAAAATATGATTCGGGTAAACGACTGTGTATCGTAGAAAGGGCTCCCATTATCCCACTGCCGCCATAGATTGAATTTATTTTTGCAAAAGCGAATGGCAGCAGCATTATTGAAAGGACAAGAATAAATATTCCCTGGATTAAATCTGTTATAAACGCAGCTTCCAGCCCTCCTGCAGCAGCATATATCAACACTATTGCACAAACAATTATTATAAGCATTTCTCTACTAACATGCGGGAAAACCTTACGAGGTTTTAATAATCGCAATTCTTTTAGTCTTTCGCGATGAAGCGTGCTAAGAGAGGAATAATCTTTTTGTTCAAGTGTTTCAAGTTCGATAGCTTTGGTGTATTCGGTTTTTTCCACTTTACTATCCGCCTTTTGTCGGCCATAATACTGCCTTCAGGCCTGTCTTAAGACAGGTAAGTAATGCGATGCGAGAACTGCCTTCAGGCAGGTAAGGTACCTTTAGGTACGTAAATAATTAGGGCGAGACGAGAATGAAGAAATCTTTATCACATCTGCCGCAGCGCAAACGTGGTGAACTTGCCCGTATCCTAAGCATCATTCGCCAGACAGTCCCGCAGGCTGAGATGATTATCCTCTTCGGCTCCTACGCACGAGGCGACGCCGTAGAGGATGTTACCAAAGATGGCCACACAACCTATGAATATTCCTCCGATTTCGATATCCTCGTAATAGTCAAATCCCAATCCTTAGCCGATAACCTCGATCTCTGGTACCAACTCGAAGACGAAGCCGGAAAACTGCCCGTACAGACGCCCGTTAAAATAATCGCACACAATATAAATTTCGTGAACGGTAAACTAAAAAAGGGCCAGTACTTCTTTTCCGATATCAAAGCCGAAGGCATAATCCTCTACGACTCGAAAAACTGCGAGCTTGCAGAACCAAAAGAACTGTCCCCCAAAGAAAGACTCGCCCAGGCAAAAGCAGACTTCAAACAATGGTTTGAAGGAGCAAATGGCTTTTACCGTCAATTTGAACACGCTATGGATGACAAAGACTATAGAATTGCTGCCTTTGATCTTCATCAGGCAGCTGAAGCTCTTTATGGTGCTGTGTTATTAGTCTATACGAACTATAAGCCCAAGACCCATGATCTCGATACACTCCGCAGATTAGCAGCCAATCACGACCCCGCCTTTTTTACGGTCTTTCCGCTGCGTACCAAGCAGGAAAGGGACTGCTTCGATCTGTTAAGACAGGCCTACGTAGGAGCACGCTACCACGATGACTACAAGATAACACCACAGGAACTAAAATACTTAGCCCGATGCGTAGAACTACTTCAGCAACAGACTAAAGTCAGTTGCGAGGAAAAAATGACCAGCTGGAGCGAAGCGTAAGTCCGCCGCCGAAGGTTCGCCACAGGCGAAAAGGAGGGACAGAAACAAGTTGCGAAGCGAAAATGACCAGTTTCATATGAAACTGGTCACCCTGAGCTTGTCGAACGGGTCTAAAGCTTCGCTTAGTCACAGAGGGCACAGAGGAACCGAAGGTTCCTGTAAGTTTAAATTGGCACAAGAACTGAAGACAGTTAGCATAAAAGTCGACTTTGGCCGTAAATTCTTGACAACAAGCAAAAGATGGAAAGTAAATGCCGAGATTTCCTAAAAGCCAAGCCCAAATCGCCGCATTAGCTGAGAAGCTATGGAACGGCTTATGGACAAATCAACCTATATTCCCTGCCCCGCCCGTGCCCTGGTATACTGTGTTGACAAAAAAAGCCCAATTTGTCAATGCCCGTGACAACGCTTTATCCGCCCGCGCTGCCGCCGAGCAATCAATCATCGACAAAGACCAGGCACTCCAAAACCTCATCGAGGCGATGAAGGCCGATTTGCGTTATGCCGAAAACACCGTCGATTTCGATGATGCCAAGCTAAAGCTGATCGGCTGGTCGGCAAAGAAGTCGCCGACTGCCCTTACTCCTCCCGGACAAACGCTGGCGCTTACCGCTGTTACTCAAGAAGAAAGCTCTCTTACCCTTTCATGGAAAGCTCCGATAGATGGGGGCAAGGTGAGTGCTTACAGGGTAGTGCGCCGGATTGAGGAAGGCGCCGATGAAGATGTCGCTACCGCCGTTGTTACCGAGGCAACTTTAGTCGCCCAGCCGGAAAGAATAGAACTCGAATATCGAGTCATCGCAATAAACAAAGCAGGCGAAGGGCCGCCGTCAAATACTGTAGAGGTGGTGTTGTAAAAAAAGATTGGCCACAGAGGACGCAGAGAAAAGAGAGAAAAGAAAAGTTGAAAGGAAATGATTATGGCAGAAGAAAACTCGCAGAAGCAGGATGATAAACTAAAGACAGCACAGAAGATTGATTTCTCTATTAAAATGCGGAATGCCGCCTTGGATAGCGCTACAAGACGTCAAGTACACGAATGGAAATTCTGTATTCTAGTGTGGACGGCCATTGCCGGTCTAATCGGAGTTTTATTGGCAAACAAGTCAAGTTTAGATTATCAAGTGATAACTCCAAAGCTATTGATTTGTTTGGGCGTTGCTATAATTGGTATTGTAATCTGGTTTCAAATCTTCTGTTGGAAAGCTAATCAACCAGATAAACGACGCGGAGAAATGTATGAAGTTATTATCGACGATGCTTTGAAAATAACAGAGGATGATAAAAAGGAAGTTAAAAATGCGGTTGATAAAATAAAAGGGATAAAAGGGCTTTGGTCCCCTATTTCGCAAATAGCCGTTACAGCAATACTTCTTTTCGCCTTTTGGGTTTTCTATTTAGCATTAGCAAATCCAAGTGTCAAAGAAGGATGTTGCAATATTAGTAATCCAGTTGTTACAAATCCGGCAGAAATAGAGCAAAAGTCGGCGTGGAATGCCTGATCCGATGCAAACTAAGTTTGCTTTGAAGGGTCGAATGGCTCATTTGAAGCTTGGAATGGAGCATACGAAGCCGGGAATGAAGCAAACGAAGCTTGGAATGGCTCATTCGAAGCTTGGAATGGAGTAAACGAGGCCGGGAATGGAGCATTCGAAGGCGGGAATGAAGCATTCGAGGCCGGGAATGGAGCAAACGAAGCCGGGAATGGAGCATTCGAAACGGCCTAAGATCGCCTATTAAGGCGATAAGTATAATATAAACCGTGTATTTTAATAGAGTTACACCTTTTAAGGTGATAAGATCCTAAAAAAGGCCCTCAGAGGGCCACCGAAATCTTAAAAAGGCGAAAAAAGAATGGAAGAAAAGGAAAAAGAGCAAATATTTAACCTATTTTACTTTGTAAGCAATGATGTTATCACAGAAATAGGGGTTGTTGTTCACGAGATAGTCGGTACTGATTCAGAAAAAGAAAAGTTTTTGCGTGACTCTGTTGATACTGACTTTGGGAATGCTGAACGATTTCAGCCACCCTTAAGACTATGCGAAACCAATAAGAATAGAAATCTTACAGTATCGTACTTCGATGCACTGGAGCGCCAAGGCAAATGTAACGAAGTATTCGAAGAAGCTTTCGAGAAATACGATGCGCCTCATAATCCAATGTACAGCATTACCGCTATTGTTGATGGTATTCCCAAAATTGATTTAATTACTAATCACGAGCCTTTAATTGGCAGCAAACTTCAAGAGCATGCTAAGTCGGGTTCTGGTGTAATGGATGATTATTTAGAAAAATACATGACACCACAAGGATTTGATTTGCCGTTACTCATTAATGACGATTATCTCAAAGCGATCAAACTCCTTTTTAACGAGCATCATTATGTTTCATGCATGAAACTTTTTGTATCACTGATTGATAAGATGGCATTTATTGAATTTGGTGATATGCGTGATAATTTTGTTAAATGGCTGAATGATTTCGCCGACCTAGAGAAGGTTGGCATTACGCCTTCTCAGCTTTGGGAATTAAGAAACTCCATTCTTCATATGACAAATCTCGATTCAAGAAAGGTTTTAAATGGGAGCGAGAAGAGAATATCATTTTATGTTACAAAGTCAGGATATGTTCCAGAGAACGATCCTGAAAACCAGTGTTTTAATTTATGGGACTTTATTCATGTTATAAGTGAAGCATTGTCAGTTTGGAGCTCCTCATATAACGATAATCCTAGTAAACGTACAGCATTTATCGAACGCTATGACCGAATAATCTCAGATGACCGTTATGCAATAACTGAAAGAAGCAAGGATATTAAAGACTAAACACTATAAAGTTAAAAATCCTCCGCAACGGAGCGGGGAGAAAAAGGAATGTAATTTTTTTTGAAAGGAGTTTCACCTATGGCACAATTCCCAACCACAGAAGCAGAAGTTGCAGTACTGGCAGAAGAGATGATATCAGGCTTAACCGATAACCCGCTGGTGTATCCGGCTCCGCCTGTGGCGGTGCTTGATCTTACCACGGCAAAGACAGCCCTTACCACGGCGATGAACGCAGCGGTCGCTGCAAAGGCCGCCGCCGAGGCCACCATCGATGCAAAGGATGCCGCTCTCGAAGCCCTTGAAGATGCGATGAAGAGCGATATCAAGTATGCAGAGAACACCGTCGGCAACGATGATGCCAAGCTAAGCCTGATCGGATGGGGGGCAAAGAAGTCGCCGACAGCGCTTACCGCGCCGGGGCAGACAAGAGAGCTTACCGTCCCTTCGCAGGGAGATGGCTCGCTGTCACTGGCATGGAAAGCGCCGATAGACGGTGGCAGCCCGGCGGCATATAAGGTGATGCGAAGGGAACGACCGGCAGGCGCATGGGAAGATGTCGCAACGGCGGTTATTGCAGAGGCGCAGCTTTCCGATCAGCCAAAGACCGTGGAACTCGAATACCGCATCATCGCTGTTAATAAGGCAGGCGATGGCGAACCGAGCAACACCGAAATGGTTGTTTTATAAAGCGAGTTCGCATCAATGACAATGCGTATATGAGCGTGAGCATATATTGTTTGCGCTCTTTTTTTATGCTCTTTTCCCCGTTGAATCCCTTCGTAAACCTTCCTTAACCAATTAGCCCTTTACATTATCTTCAACTAACATTAGCGGCCTGACCAGATACAGAATTAGTCAGGATTCCGGTGTTGACCAGGCTACATTGTGCGCTTATTAAAACAAAAGACGACCCTTACCTGATAGGACATTTTTCTGATAATGAACTACAGTGCCCAACTGACATTTTGGATAGGTCGCTTCAACTTGATGTTAACAATCCTGACCTCTCGCATGGCTACAATGCTGCTAAAAAGTGGCTAAGTAAACGGAAAAACGAAGATGTGTCTGTTTCTAACATAAACGACGATGACAGACGGGCTTTCATTAATTATGTTTTTGACACTTATTACAAAGTTACTACCGAAGCAATCCATAAGTATGATTCAAACCATTTATGTCTTGGTTCGCGCTTGTACGGCAAGGTTCTGAAGAATCAGGACATTTTCAAAATAGCTGGAAATTATCTGGATGTGGTAAGCTTAAATTATTATGGCGGGTGGGCAATTCGAAGTGGACAAATGCAAATGTGGGCTCAACAAGCCTCAAAACCTTTTCTGCTATCGGAATTTTCCACAAAAGCACTTGATTCCGGCATTCCAGATGTTCTCGCTTATGCATGGACAGTTAAAACCCAAAGAGATCGGGGTTTGTATTATCAGAACTTTACTCTTGCCTTACTTGAATCGAAAAATTGTGTTGGCTGGCATTGGTTTAAGCTCAGAGATAGTGATCCTGAAGATGGGATGAAGAAATTTAACGCAGGCATTATGGATGTTAACTACAGGCCATATTTACCAATGCTTAACGAAATGTACAAAATTAATCACAATGTGTACAATTTGGTTGAATATTTTGATGCAAAATAAGAATTTACAAAATAGAGCTTCTTTTAAGTCTCCGTGGTAATAGTGCTCCTCAATAGCAAGGTATGATCACATTCAGAACGTACTTAGGCCGAAAGGCAAATGGACTCTTTCTGACTATAGGCTCAAGGTTGAACCGCCGACACACGGATTTTCAGTCCTCAAGTCTGCTTGTAACCCATTACTAAATAAGGGGTTATATGCGATTTTTGCGTCAAAATGAGGATTACAAGTGGTTAACAAGTAGGTATACAAGTGAATAACAAGTGGTTTACCACTGGCGACTGACGCATTTTTGACGCACGCTGCTTCAAGTTCAGCCTAATAATCTCAGCCAAATTGCTGCTATTGTCTTCGTTAGAAGCAATCCTAAAGTCATCTCATCCATCAGGTGCCCCTCATCGCAATTATTACTGCTTTGAGTAGTGTAAACTTATTCATCCCATCTCTCATGTAGCCCTCCTGAAGTGTCAACTCACGGCATAACAGCCGAATGATCGTAGCGATGATGGGTACACTTAACCACTTGTTGGCAGGTTTTTGATTCGCCGCATTTTCCATGAGCAGATTTTATCATAACTTCTTGATTTCTCAAGAATTAACTGCTATAGCGTGAGCATAATTCGCAGCAGCTATATATTTTTGTACCCCACGCCGTGCAAACTGCGGATTACACTGACGGCCTACAGGACAAGACTTGTGGCTCAGGTGCCGACAATAATTCCGGTTTCCGTATCAGGTTCCGTACCGATGCCGGTTCCAATAATGAATCCGCCTACATTGATGACGTGGAGATTACCGGCACAGCGATATAAAGCCCTCAAGGGTTCTTTGTTTTGTAATCAAGACGCAGCGGTTGTGAAGGCCGCTGCGTCTTTCTTTTATTTTGAGGTTGTGTTGGACAGTTGGATATTTCCGATGTGAGTACCGATGCTAATGACAACGTTGAGACCTGCGACACCAATTAAGTTTTGATGTATAACGCGACCGGACCTGTTTTTTTGTCATTACTGCCAATGCAGGAATCCATTTCCAATGTTTGTGTCAACCGAAACATAGGTCCTCAACAGGTAAATGTAGTATTTGAAAATTAGTTTGATATTTCTTGTTTTTTTTGTTGACAATGACAATATTTAGGGGTTTTTATACTTATTAAACAGTTTTTATCGGGGGTAGGGTAGTGAACCTGAATAACGGGGGTTCTCGTTATTCTATTTAGGTTTATTCTGTTCACAAAATAGCGAAAAAAAGCCGCCTTTTCAGTTTCTCCAATTGAATAGCGGGGAAAAAGTGTTTTTTCAAGCCTGATTGGGGAAAGGCGGGGGAGAAAAAGTTCCAATGGGAACGAGTAGCCCTATTCTAGCAATTAAGTTTGGCAAGAACATGCCGATCCGGGCTGGGCCGACGACGACTCTCAGGTTTTGTATAAACACAGATGATCTAATTTTATCCTTCGTATTTGTATTAAACCTTTATGATAAAAATCAGGGGAGAAAGTATTATGAATATCCAAAAGTATTTTAGTTTTTTTGTAATTGTGTCACTTCTGCTTATCTGTTCAACGGTTTCAGCAACAACTTATTATGTCGATGCAACCGATGGTGATGATGACGCAGCCGGTACAAGCAGCGGGACCGCATGGCAAAACTTAAGCAAGGTCAACAGTACCACATTTTCGGCTGGAGATTCGATTCTTTTCCAATGCGGCGAAACATGGTCAGGCCAACTCTGGCCAAAAGGCTCAGGCTCAAACGGCAGCCCAATCACGCTCAGCGACTATGGTGATACCAATAACGGTGCCCCGATAATCAATGGCGGCGGAGCCGGGCGAGGCGCTATATATCTTTACAGCCAGGAATACTGGGCAATCAGCGACCTGGAAATTACCAACTACTCAGGCAGTGCCGATGACAGCTATTGCGGTATTTACGTTACCGCTGAAGATGTTAATGTGACAGGCGGTAATACGCTGAATTACCTGCACTTTAGCAATCTCGAAATACATAACGTCGATGGCGACCTGACCTCAAAAGTATCTGGAGGTATAATCATTACTCTACAGGGTAACGACCATGCAATTAACTGGAATGACATACTGGTTGAAGATTGCTACATCTATGATGTTAACAGATACGCTGTTAGCACGTTTGGCCAGGACGCCTTCAGCGTCCGTACAACAAATGACGATGGCGACTGGTATGCCTGGACCAATGTCGTAGTCAAGAACAATACTTTCGAACATACCGGTGGAAACACCAGTGTACTCAGGATGTGTGATGGTGCCCTGTTCGAATACAATGTGATTTCCAACAGCACCGATGAGATAACCGGTAACGCTTTTTACCCGTTCAACAGCGATAACACCATAGCACAGTATAATGAGATTTACGCGACCGTTTATAATTCAGGCGATAACGAATGTAGTGCCCTGGATGCTGATTACCAGTGCCATGGCACAATTTTTCAGTACAACTACACCCACGACAATGATGGTGGAGCGTTTGTAGTGGTCTGCTCACCCGATGAGGGACGGTTTTGCGATGGTACGATTATTCGCTATAACATCGGCGAAAATGACAGCATCTCTTCAGCCTACACATGGGCGACGATTTACAGGATTTCTGGCGAGACGGATGACACCACGATATACAATAACACCCACTATATCGGGTCAGGTCCTTCGAGCTCTAGTATTCTCTACCATAAGCAGTGGGGTACAGGAGCAGACGGCTGGTCAAACGACACAAAGTACTACAACAATATTTTCTACAACTTAAGTGACCGTGTATACACATTTGGTTCCAGTACCAATAACGAATTCGATTCGAACATCTTCTACGGTAATCACCCCGGCTCAGAGCCGAGCGATGCCAACAAGATCACCAGCGATCCATTGTTTGTGAATCCTGGCAGTGGCGGACTGGGCCTTGACAGTGTCGACGGCTATATGCTCTATGCGGATTCGCCTGTCATTGATGCAGGTATTGTGATTGATGGCAACAACGGTGGATTCGATTACTGGGGCAATACTGTGCCTTATAACGGTACACCTGATATCGGTGCTCATGAATGGTCAAACGATACTAACGATGCCCCCGTTGATGCAAATGAAACTATTTTTGCTGACGGCTTTGAGGATTGCTTCACCAACTGGACAAACGGCGGAGCATACTGCTCTACCGTGTCAGTCTACGAAGGTGCCAAGTCCGCTAAGTTCGACAACACTGAATCTGTTACAGCAAGCATAAGCACCTCGGGCTATACCAACATTACCGTTAAGTACGCTGTTGACACTTCCGATATGCAATCAGGTGATAGCTTTACCAGCGAATGGTACGATGGCACAAGCTGGAACAATATGGAAACCATATCATCAGGCTTCTCGACATGGACTGAAAAGGAATTTATCATCACCGATGTTGACGCTGAAGATAACGCTGACTTTCAGTTGCGTTTCAAGGTTGACAACGCATCTTCCAATTTTACTTATGTCGATGCCGTTGAGCTTACAGGTATAGGCGAAGGTGGATGGACCGTCTTGAAAAATGACGGCGGTTTTGAAACCGACTTTGGCGACTGGACCGATGGCGGTGCCGAGTGTGTCCGTACCAATAATTCATCCAAAGCACATACAGGCAACTTTACCAGCAGATTCGATGGTAACGGCGGCGAAGAAGCGGATATGCCTCTGACTGGAACCATAGACCTGGATACCGCTGGGTACACCACGGTTAGGGTTGATTTCTGGTTCTGGATGAGCAGCTATGAAGATGGCGATTACTTTGAGCTTAAGTACCATGATGGAACGGATTGGAATGTTGTGGGCAGCTACTATGGCAGCGCTTACGCAAATGGCCAGCTCCATCACATAACCCTTGATATTGAAGAGAGCAGTTACACTTTCTCGAGTAGTTCAGACTTTGAATTTGAGAGCGAAGCCGCCAACAGCAACGACAAAGTCTATCTTGACGATATCGTGATTTCAGCAAACTAAGCGGTCTTTAAGCACTACAATGCAGGTAAGGAAACCTTCGTTTGCGTTCTGCGTGGATGACGTGACACACGCAACTTTGGTTTATGATGCTAACGACAACGTTGAGACTTGTGACACTAATTAATTCACATGTTAAAAATATGAAAGACGCGTGGCGGTTGTTATAACAGCCACGCATCTTGACTGACAATCATTGTGAACACAAACGGTTAAAGGAAAACAGGAAAAATGATAAATAGCATTGTTGTGCCGCGTAAAGGTCGCGAGGTTTTTCGTGAAAAAACTAAGTGATTGATTGCTGATAAAGGAAATGACAGTGATTTTTAAATTCAACAAAGCACTTCCGATACGTGCTGGTCCGCCCTTAAAAGAGCGAAAGTTCACAAACCAGTGTCTATGTAGATAATTCAACTTTCGTTTCAAAAACACAAGTATCTTGAGTTTATAGGAAGGGAGAAACAAATGAAGAAGTTTTTATTGATATTAGCTTTACTTGCTTTGCCTGCGATGGCAAGTGCAGGAACTGTCGACGATGAGGCCAACGCTGATATCGCTGTGGACGGGACGGTTAGCGGCGACTATACCGACACCCAGGCCAGCGATGACACATACGAGTCGATCCAGGAGAAAGAATCAGGTGGAAATCCGAATAATCGCTATAGCTTCCTTGAGCACAAGTGGACCATCAGCGTAATAGGCGGCGAGACCGTAACGTTCTACGTCGAGGCTTATCACACATCCAACAGTGAAAATGACGACTTTATCTTTGCCTATTCCACCGACGATTCCAGCTACACCAATATGGTAACGGTAACCAAGACCAGCGACGACGATACTTACCAGAGCTATGCGTTACCGGGTTCCACCAGCGGTACGGTTTACATCCGCGTACTGGACACTGACCAGACCGCGGGCAATAAGACCCTGGACACCATTTACGTTGACGATATGTACATCCGATCCACCGGTGTACAAGCGCCTGTAGCGTCGGTCTCCTTTGCTAATGCGGGGCAATATAAGATGCTCTACGATGCCAGGCAGAGGCCACCAGCAGTTTATCTTGACGGCAAGGTTCATATTGTTTGGAATGGCAACTGCACACCCAATTCCGGTGAGGTACCCTCCGAACCTATGGCCATTACCTATAATCCCGTCTCTCGAGAATTCTCTGATATAGTTGCACTTGCACCCGGGGACGACTCAAAGGACCATCATAAGGCCCCCGTAATCTGGCCTGACAGCAATGATTACCTGCATGTTCTTTACGAATGCCACAGTTCATCGGGCACGCACCTGATTGCTGATAACCCGGGAACTATCGGGACCAGTGACAGTGATTGGAGCCAGGGCCCGCAGATCGCCCCAACTATGTCCTATCCAACTGTTTTCAATTACGACAATGGAAGCAAGCAGGTTATTTACTATCGCACATTAGGCCATGACAGTGGATGGACATATCGCACCTCAGATGATGATGGCCAGACTTGGGTTGCTCCTACAAACGATGTGGTCGATTTGAATAGTACCGGAAAACTCGAGTGGGGATCGTACCATTCCAAACAGATGAGTAACAATGGCAACTACATGCATGTTGCTTTTACAGAATACGATGACAACAAAATAGGTGACCCCGACAGATTCTGGAACCCAAGATACAATACGAGTATCAATTGGAAATACAACATTTTCTATATAAAAATCAATCTGGATACGGACGAAGTGAAAAATTATGCCGGAACAACTGTTACGACAACGATTGACTATAACGAAGCCCATGATTACTGCATGATCTATGATACGAACTGGGCCGGAACCGAAACAATTCCATCAATAGCCATTGACCTAAATGATGAACCGCACTTCCTCCATGTCTATTCTGAAGACACTACTACAGAATACGGATATTACTATATTAGAAATGTCGACAGCACTTGGGTCTCAACGCGTATTACCACGGCAAATCATGAACGCAACAGCCCCTATTTATCTATAGATGATGACGGAACATTGCATGCTTATCTGGTTGTTGGCGATTTGGTGAACCTTGGTTCCATGGACAATCATGGCGGAGGTGACATTGAAGAATGGATATCTACTGATGACGGCTACACGTGGAACATTCACCTGGACCTGACGCCGGATAGGTCTCAATATCCGGACTGGTTATATAGTAACCCTCAGCCGGTCACAGAGCCCAATGGAACTGCTGTGGATGGTATGCTGCTGTTTTACGGCTGGCTCGACCCGGAAGACAGGGAGGCCGAAGCGTTTCTGATACACGGCACTTCGCTATTTACTGACGGTTTCGAGGATTGCTTCACTAACTGGATCACCACCGGTAGCTGCTCAGATACTTCTTATACCGGAGCAAAAAGCCTTGAGATGGATAATAGCGAATACGCCGTCACCAGCGTAAGCACCGCAGGATACAGTGGACTTACTGTCAGGTATGTTGTCAATACTTCTGATATGAGCTCAGGCGATGAATTCATCAGCGAATGGCATGATGGCAGCAGCTGGAATGAGATTGAGAGTATTACCAGCGGTTTTACAACGTGGACAGCCAAGGAATTTGAACTGCCCGCAGGAGCCGATGACAACGCTGATTTTGAGCTGCAATTCCGGGTCATCAACAGTACCGGTAACTTTGCATATGTCGATGCTGTAGAGATACTCTACGAGTATTACGATGATACTGTTTCACCTACGCCCGATCCGATGACGTGGGCGACGGAGCCTAATGAGACAGGCGGCAGTTCTATCGCTATGGTAGCTACGACCGCATCCGATTCAAGCGGCGTCGAGTACTACTTTGCCAACCTGACAGATCCCAACCATGACAGTGGATGGCAGACAGGTACTTCCTACCAGGACACAGGTCTGACCCCGAGCACCGAGTACACTTATAAAGTGAAAGCTCGCGACCTCAGCAGCAACCACAATGAGACAGCATATTCGACAACCGCCTCGGCAACAACAACGTCGGAAACCACTAATACAATCTTTGCTGATGGTTTTGAAGCCTGCTTCACGAATTGGACAAACGGCGGTGCATTCTGCTCTGCTACTTCTTACGAGGGCGCCCAGTCCGCTAAGTTCGACAATACCGAGTATATCTATACCAACCAGAGTACCGCAGGCTACACCGACATCACCGTCAAATATGTACTTAAATGCAACGGTATGGAGTCAGGCGATACATTTGTCAGTGAATGGTACGACGGCAGCAGCTGGAATGAGATTGAGAGCGTTACCAGCGGTTTTGCAGATTGGACGGCAAAGGAATTTGGCCTGCCCGCAGGAGCCGGTAACAATGCTGATTTTCAACTGCAATTCCGTGTCGACAATGTTGCTACTAATTTCGCCTTCGTCGATAATGTAGAGCTGATCGGTTCATCAGGTGGTACTCCGGATACCAATTCTCCTACACCGGATCCTGCAACATGGGCCTCTGCTCCGTCTGCCGATAGTTCTTCAGCTATCAGCATGACAGCGACGACGGGAAGCGATGCTACCGGTCCGGTCCAGTACTACTTCGACGAGACCACCGGCAACA
>SDBV01007367.1_pt1 | contig 15063 bp, 7 predicted proteins | sample 2277081 | NCBI WGS metagenome assembly SDBV01 (sample SAMN10402039, study PRJNA504765) | marine sediment metagenome | isolation source: marine sediment core GS10_PC15, 223 cmbsf | place: Arctic Ocean: Southern Knipovich Ridge | collected 2010
AACAGGAATTGGATTTAGGAGTACCGCTAAAAATCAAAAAAATATTGAAGAACTTTAAACCTTTAGAGTGTCTTGAAAAATTGAAATCCTGAAAAATCAACCGAATTTGGCGGTAATAGAAATTTTGTGATCAATAGGTGTGCTTGATTTTTCGGAAATTAAAGGCTTCGTATCTAATGAATTCAATGAATCGACTGATCCATCAAAGAGGGTTTGATGGGTGAAAGCCTTATAACTTACAAAATAATTGAATATGGCAATAAATACGTAGGCTATAAGTGTTAATTCTGATTGCCCTCTGCCGCCCAGTGCAATGCGCAATAGCTCAGCTCCCCAAAACAGGATAATTGGTGCAATGACAAATATAAACTGCCACAACCAATTTATACTGAGCATGGTTAAGTCTGTGAATTCATTTCTGACTAAGTTTCGATACCTCAGTGTTTCTCGTATTGCGATAATAAATCCAACAACAGAAAATAAGAATGCATAATACTGCATGCCTAAATAAAATTGTTCAATAAAGGCCCATCCCAAAAAGTGAAGTAATGGATTTCCTGAAATTAAAAACAACAACAAGTTGATGAATGTAATCCCGATGATACCAAAAGCCAGGACATAGTGAATTTTTATAAAAGTGCCGTATTTTGTTGATCTTCCCACTTTTTCCAGAACGAAGTGAATGAAAAGAATTGGAAGGAGTAATTTCACCTCGGGTAAGGTAAAATACCCGGAAAGTGAATAATTCAAGACAGTATTGTATGGCAATAAATCTGTAAAAGCTTCGAAGATAAAGGCCAGTAAAAAGAATCCGAGAAGTTTATTGGCAAAACTATTATGCTTCCGCGAAAGTATAAAGATCATGCCCAACAAAAATCCTTGTATTACAGCTGCCCATATTATCGTGGTAATTATTTGCTCCATTTTTTTTACACTCAACTTATGCCAGGTAAATATCTTATAAAGGAATATATTTTCTTAGAAAATAATTGAATAACAAGTACCACAGCCTACAATGGCAGCAAAGTACACTAGTTACATATGGACAGACACATTTAGCCATTTGCCATAAAAGAAAGACTCTATGGTGTCTGCAAGAAAACTCACCATAGAGTCATTGCGAGCGAAGTGCGGCAATATCATAATGTTAACTGCCAGGCAAAACAGATTGCCTGACTTGGCAAGGCAGGCCTCGTTTGTCCCAATGACGGAAATTTAAGAGTTATCTTGCTAAGCGAGTGAGAATAAAGGTTCAATTGAATTAAAAGGAGAGGAATGGAGTGAAATTTTAACCGAAGCGGAAACAGAGTTTGAATACACAGGGAAATCACAAAGCTACTATCCTTGATCCGGCCTTTGTCAATTAGTTATGCATTTCAATGGCCTTTTATGTCCTCACAAACCATATTTTTTTCGGTCAGTAAGGACACAGAATTAGGTGCTTGAACATATGCAATTTCATAAATAATTGACATTGGCCGGCGATGCTGGACAGACGGGCTTGCCTTTCAGTACTTTAAAAATTTCATTAATTATTTCCGAATTATTCGGCTTAACTTCTGATGATCCATGCTGTGGGTTCCTCTTTCTTGATTTCAGTCAGGAGTCTCACTGCATTGGATTTTCCCTGAATATGCTCAAAGCCTACAAAGTAGAAGTTATTGCCTCTCCGGAATTTACTCACTTCCATTCCCTGTTCCCTTAGTCGCTTCTGTAATCTATCCGCGTTATTTTCCTCCCTAAAACTGCCAAGAATCAAGCTGTAGGTTTTGTTTTGGCCAATTGCCACATCACGGGAAATCGGTGTATCGATGACAGATGGCGATTCGGCAGGTTTCGTGGGCTTACGAGATTTGGAAACGTCAGATTTCGTAGGCGCGGAACTGCTTTCTTTTTCATTCTTCACAACATGCTTCGCTTGTGTAACATTGGCCTGTTCCGTATGATTTTTTGCCGAAGCCTTCGAAGATGATGAAGGAGATACATTAGACTGTTGCAAAACAACATTGTCCTGTGGACCTCCGGGGGTGTAATAATTGAAATAATAATACGCCGATAACCCTAAGAGTATAATTGGTATTACAATCCACAAGGCCATTATGTATAGACTACGCTTTTTGTCATGGCCGTAAAAGTTTTCTTTGCGCTTGTAGTAATCCTGTACATCTTCGTCTTCCTCTGACAATATGGGTTTGTATATATCCTCAGAGTCCAAGTGGTCGTTCTGTTCTTCTTCTTCTGAGGGTATTGCGTAAGAATTTTCACCATTTATCAGCTCCTCATTCAAAACTTCTTCATTCAAAGCCTCTTCGTTCAAAACCTCCTCATTCAATTCCTCTTCGTTCAAATTCTCCTCAATCTGAGTACTTGCGGTTTCCATTTCATTCGCTTCCAAATCCTCTTTCTCATCAAGGCTATGATCTGATGTATTGGCGTCATCTTCCATTTGTTCGAAAAGCTCATCAAGTACAGTTTCTTCGAAATCCTGACCTTGCTCTTCGTTGATCAAATCGGGATCAGACTCGGTTTCATTGATGGAAAAGGATCCTTGAGCGTCTTTAGAGAGGTAACCTATACCTTCAATAAGCTTTGATTTTCCCTTTTTGAGTGTCTTTGTTATATCCTGAATATATTTGCTCAGAGCATTCCTTGCTTCTTCTTCAGATAATTTTTGTTGCTTTTGAATTTCGGCAATTACTTTACCATCATCAAAGGTCAAAATGTCATTAAAATCTGCTTTATCAGTTGCGGCTGAAAGTATAATGGCTCCGAAATCCGGAATTATCACTTTATCATCTCGCTTGTATATTTCATAGATGCATTGATCAATCATGATATATTAGTTTTATAGGATAAAATAACTATGGTACAATTTCAAATTGTAATGTAGAGGCTGCCGACATAATTAAATAACCAATTAGGCCCAATAACTAATGAAGTAAGAAAGAGAGCAATTTTTAATTCTTGGGAAAAAGGGCGCTGACAAGCTAAAGCTTAGGAACTGTAGGTAAATAAGTTGTCTACAAATGTGGCAAATGATGGTCCCAATGTTCAGTTATTTATCGACGTTATGGTCGTACCTATTAATGCAGAAAATATACGTTCCAAACCTCCCTTGATTTTCACTAAGAAAAATTAGATTGTCTTAACAAGCGGATTGATTTCCCTGTTTATCTCCCGGAGGAAATGATAAGAAGATTTAGCTGGTTTTAAATAAGCGCAAAGTGGAGAGTCGCAGAGAAAACTTAACGACACTGCACTAATTGGATTATTTTAAATTAACGTGAATTCGATGCAAGATTTATATGTTCAAATACGCAAATATCAGATAATGTCCGATATTTATATTATAATTCATAGCTCAAAACATTGTCAACTAGTTTGGACATCAGAAAGAAAGGATTTTGGCTTAAGTCAGCGCTGGCAGGAGTTGTGGCGCTGTTGCTAAGCGGCTTGCTTATTCCAATATCAAATCCACTTTTTGACCATCCATACGCCACCGTCTTGGAGAGTAGTAATGGGCGATTATTGGGGGCAAGAATTGCCACAGATGGTCAATGGCGCTTCCCTCCATCAAATTCCTTACCCGAAAATTACGTGATATGTCTGCTCCAATATGAAGACCGTCATTTTTATCAACACTTCGGAGTCAATCCTTTTTCCATAGTAAGAGCAATCCGTCAAAATATTAAAGCACATAAAATTGTGAGTGGAGGGAGTACGATTACGATGCAAATTGCCCGGATGGCCATGGGAAATAAACCGCGAACCATATCACAAAAACTAATTGAAATTTGGCTGGCATTGAGGATTGAAATAAAATACTCCAAGAAGGAAATTCTTTTGCTTTATTCGAACAACGCTCCTTTTGGAGGGAATGTGGTTGGGATATCTGCTGCTGCCTGGCGATATTACGGACGTTCTCCACATTATCTTTCCTGGGCTGAAGCGGCCAACCTGGCTGTTTTACCAAATGCCCCCGGTTTAATATTCCCCGGAAAAAATGAGCAGAAACTATTCGAAAAAAGAAACCTCATTCTATCCGCTTTAGCGAAAGATTCTATTATAGATCAAACTTCCTATCGATTATCGCTTGATGAGCCTTTACCAAAAAAGCCAAAACGTTTACCAAACAGTGCGCCGCATCTTCTGGACCGAAGTATTAAGGATGGACTAGCGCATACCACGATTAAATCAACTTTAGATGCCGGCATTCAAAACACTGTAAACGAACTGGTTAAAGCTCATTATTTAACATATAAGTTTAAGCAAATTCACAATGCGGCGGCGATTGTGGCAAGCATAAAGTCTGGTGAAGTGATCGCATATGTCGGTAATGTGGCCACAGATAGAAATGCAAATCATGGACAACAGGTAGATATTATCAACAGCAAAAGGAGTCCGGGAAGTTTATTGAAGCCAATTTTATATGCCCTGGCGATAGATCATCAGTTGATTACCCCATACCAGCTATTGCCTGATATACCGGTTTTTTATCAGGGATTCGCTCCACAGAATTTCGATAAGCAATTCAAAGGTGCAGTGCCGGCAAATCAGGCATTGCGAAGTTCACTAAACGTTCCCTTTGTCAGCTTACTCAAAGATTTCGGTTATGAAAAATTTCATAATGAGCTGAGAAAGCTAGGTGTGCTCAGCCTTAATAAACCTGCATCACATTATGGATTATCCATCATTTTGGGTGGGGGTGAAGTGACCCTGTGGGAAATGGCCGGTCTGTATGCCGGGATGGCCAGAAATCTTCAATCCTTTAATAACAATAAAGGAGAACATCGCTACCAAAGCAATGATTTCCGTGAGCTCAACTACATTAAATTAAAAGAATTTGCCGACGTTAACCACGTATCAGAAAGCAGGATTAGCGCTGCTGCTTTATGGCATACGTTCAAAGCCATGCAGGAATTGCGAAGACCCGACGCCGAATCGAATTGGCAGCGTTTTGGCAATAGCAAATCCATCGCATGGAAAACAGGCACCAGCTACGGGCATAAAGACGCCTGGGCCATAGGTTTAAATTCAGACTATGTGGTTGGGGTATGGCTCGGAAATGCCGATGGAGAAGGAAGGCCGGATTTAACAGGCGTTTCAGCAGCAGCGCCACTCATGTTTCGGATATTTGAAACCATAGATGGCGAGGCAGTATTTCAATTGCCAATTGCGGATATGGCTATGATGAAAATTTGCAAGCAAAGTGGGAGTAGGGCAAGTAAAATTTGTCCTGAGATTGAGATGAAGCTTATTGCCAAAAGTGTTGCTACGACGGCTAGTTGTAGTCATCATCAACTTATTCATTTAGATGAAAGCAATTCTTTTAAGGTCAATTCTATGTGTTACCCAATTCAAAAAATGAATACAAGTTCCTGGTTTGTTTTACCACCTGCCCAAGCCTGGTATTACAAAAAAATTAATTCCAATTATATTGAACCACCAGAATATCTGAGCGGATGTGCCCCTCAAGCCAAAGGAACTATGGAGATGATCTATCCTAAGAAATTCACAAAAGTATTTGTTCCCATAGAAATTGACGGTCAACAGGGCAAAGTAGTTTTTGAAGCAGCCCACCGAAATACAGAGGCTAATGTCTATTGGTTTTTGGATGATGAATATGTCGGAGAAACCAAAGAGCTTCACCAAATGGGATTATCTCCATCAGCAGGGCATCATCGAATAACCCTGGTCGATTATCAGGGAAGAGAATTGAGTGTGGCATTTGAAGCTGTGAATAAACGAAAACTTTAACGCAACATACTTTTATCTGTTTCCACCCATGCCGAATTATTTCTTTCATACCAAATTCCGTCATCATCCTGGCGAAATAAGTTGCCGTCCTTATCTGCAAATATGTTATCGGAAGTCTCCGGATTTCCGACATTAAGTATGACGGGATGTGATGGGTCATTTCTGCGTGTAGTTTCAGTTTTAATTATCCCAACAGTTCTATTGTTATAAATATTTATGGGATCGATTGGTTTTTCCTCAACTACACCATGATCAACCTCCACTTGCTGGCCTTGATAATAATATTGGTTGTAGGCCATTGTGTTCGTCATGCCATAACCGCCGTATCCATATCCTCCCCAACCACCATAGGGATGTCCAAATCCCATACCAGGATACCCTCCGAATCCGCCATATCCTGTGCTGGCATAAAAGCTAATATTCGGTCCTTTCTTAGACTTCTTTTTCGCTCCATGTCCGTAGGTGGATGGCCTGGGAATGTACTTGTTGCCGTACCATGGTTTGTATCGGTAGCCTGTGCCATAATACACCACACCATGATAAAGAAAGGATCCCATGTAGCCGACAGTATAGCCGGTATATATAATATTTGACGAAAAGTCATAGATATAGACAAACTTGAGATTGAATACCGGGCAACTAGGAGGGATGTTGCGAACTTCATCTGGAAAATTATCCGCTGCTTTCCATGGTCCGCCTGTGCTTTCGGAGGTAAACCAAATAGCCTGATCAACTGCATAATATGTTGAATTTTCGTCCTGAATGATACTTCCACTGGTATTTACACCATATTTTAGGGAGGTACCCTCTATTGCTACAAATTGTGGTGTTCCATCAAATTCAATTTCCATAGTCGCTTTTTGTCGATCTACCACAGCAGTTTGAGGAATGGCATTATCCAGGGCGGCGCTTACGGATTCCGGAGTTCCGGGAATACTCAATCGAATATGGGCGACAGGTGAGGTAGGAGGGATCGCCTTAAATATCTCCGGTAACTCTTCCGGCGCTACAAATGCCCAGGAACCACGCTCCAAATTTTTTGTTTTATACCACCTGCCAGAAATTAGAATGTAATAATAGTTAGAATAAGAATCGAATAAGATTTCATCATCAGAGTTGGAAATGCTAAAGATATTTTCATACACAGATTTTATCTCCGGCTCTCCATTGGTTTGTATCAATTCTGCCGGTTCTTTGGTAACGATGAGCTTAGGTGCTTTACCTGATTTTAACTGTGCTTTCTTTTGAGCATCCGGCGATAATTTATTGGCATTATTCGCCAATTGAAGTATATAACCTGGTGGCGTATCAATTGACTTCCAGATGCCTGTAGGATCTGAAGCAGTGTACCAATTGCTTCCGCCTTTGAGATAATATTGTTGATCGCTGCTACTTTTTATAATAAAATGTGGTGTATTCACAATGTACTGATACAATTCTGATCCATTGATATTGGCCATAATTGGCTCTCCATCTATGAATACAAGTACAGCAGGGACTTTTGAATAATATATTTTCGGAGGATTGCTTTTTAAATCTTCACTGTATTCATTGTTGATATCAATCGCCTCCAGCGCTTTATAAAACAACTTCAAGTTGCTATTGAAATGCCAGTTTTGCGAAGCTGCTGAAATCAATTTTTGCAATTGTTCGATGTGTTCAGCAGATGCATCAGGAAAATTTGCATTTACCAAATGAATGTCTTCAAAAGACACTACATTGTTTTTTACATCTGTATGCACTCTACACCTAAACCACATGGCTCCAAAAATCGGCAGGTGTTCTTTATCAAATAAACTAAACGCGGCACGCGCATTCAGGATATTGTTTTCGAATTTTTCAGGTTCAGGGCCATAAATGGTAAGTACATACTCATTTAGGTCGATCTGTTTGGGCCAATAAGATATCGCTTCCTGTCCGACTACATTTGACGCGATAAGAAATAGCATCGAAGAAAAAATATATATTATCATCATATGTTTTTGAATACATAAACATAAAACAATAAGTCGAGCAAAAGTTTTAATTATAATGAAAAATTCAGAATCATAGTTTCACTTTTTTTGTATAAGAGAAATAGCTCATTGAAATGATGGGGAAAAGATTATAGCAACTAAGATTGTTCGGCAACGCTAAACACCACAGATTTATTAAAATCATTCCCTGATGATTTTAATAAAGGAAGAACGATATTAAACTCACAAAACTTGTCTTCTTCTGTATTTACATCTATAGTTCCATGCAAAGATCCAATAGCCTTTTTAGTAAAATATAGGCCTAAACCTTCTCCCTTTGACATTTCATTACCAATATAAAACATATCCCAAATTTTGCCCAAAACATCTGTCGTAATACCACAACCATTGTCTCTTACCGAGAGATAAAGATTTCTATTTTCATCAAGCTTTGTTGATATCTCAATTCTGGGAACATTCCTATTATTAAACTGGCAAAAGAAAATAGCGTTTTCAAAAAGATTATATAAAATAACCTCCATTACTAAGGGATAAGATCTAAACTGAACACCTGGCTGGAAGGAAATAGAAAAAGTGATATTCAAGGCCTCTATTTGAGCTGCAAATTTTAATTTAAGACGTTCAATAATTTCCCCAATATCTATGTCACCAAAGTTTTCCGGTTGGTTGATATGACTCATGGTAGTCAGTTTATCAACCATTTTTTCCATTGCCTTTGCTGTAAATTCGATGTTTTCAAAAAGAACGTTAGCTTCACCATTTGGAGTAAATTTTGCGATATTTGTCAAACCTCTTATGGAGGTAATAGGTCGTCTTAAATTGTGCGAGGAGTGATATAGGAAGGTCTCCAACTCATTATTAATAAGTTCCAATGATACTGTTTTTTCAGATATCATATCTTCCAGATTCGCATTAATTTTTTCGATTTCAGAATTCGCCCGGTCCAATTTATTTTTTTGCTCTTTTAAGGTGTGAATTACGTATTTAAAAAAGAACGTAATTATTGCCAGTCCCAAAAAGGCAATAAATGTAATTGCTAAAATTTGCTTGAAATTTCGGCCTAACACTTCACTTTTAAAAAGAAGGTTTTCTAACTCGAATACATTAACAATTTGACTTTGAAGGGATTCAACTTTCTTTTTATAGTAGAGATTGTTTTTATAAAATAAATCTTCATTTTCAATTAATATTTCTTTTAAGTCAAGAACTAGTAGAATAAGTTTCTCTTGCTCATCAACACTCAGGTTTTGACCTCCATCTTCCAGTTTTAAATTTATCTGCTCAGTGGCGGTCTCAAATTCTTCCTGGTTGAGAATTAATAGCTCTTTTTCATTTTTAATTTTATCAATTATCAACATGACGTCCCTGTTGACAAAGGATGAATCACTAATTAAACTTAATGGTGACTTCAAGCCTATGGAGGAAAGGTTGTTAACCTGCATTAACTCATTAAATTTGTCGTCCAGCATATTTTTTGGCAATGTGTCAAGCTCCTCATAATTCACTTTTTTTATCAGGGCATATAGCACGGTAAGAGAAGTAATGGAATCCAGGTCTTGTAATCCAATATCGAATAACAAATCTTCTCCATCCTTCGCATCCTGGTCGCTGGATTGTCCCTGAGCTTTGACATCCGCTTTTTCATTTTTGTCATCTTCCATTGTTTGCGTGCTTGGTCGTATTATTTCTTCAATGAGAATTATACCACCTTCATCATTAAAGCTTCTTTTAATGATGGTGTAACCTTCCATATGGAATAAATCCGGATTATTTACATCTATGTTATTCGGTAGAATCAGAGAAATCTGACCTTGGGTGTCGGAAGTAAGTGTAGTTGGTATTGTTGAAGATACATGTACTTTGATCCCTTTGAGGGCAACATTGTTATTGTCAGCGATTTTAATTTGTAGATGCCTGTAATTTTTTTCCCGTATAATAATTTCCAGTGTCCCCTTGCTATAATTCCATGACTCAGCTTCAAATTTCTGATCGGAAATGTCAATTGCGGTGGGTGGTAGTGAAGCTTCAGGCACGACAACAAAAGCAATACCTTTTTCATCTGTTTTAAAAGATATTGCATTATCAAGCACAATTCCAATGGTGGGATAAGGATTTAGTTCAAGGTCATAGACTTTTACGAGTACATTTACCATATCCTGGGCATAAGCATAATTGTGCATGCTAAAAGCCATGGTAAGGAAGAGACAGTACAACAATAAATGTCGTTTATACCAATTCATATCTTTGATTACAATTCTTTATTATTCAACAATTTCATATCATTTGGGCTATTAAGCAAATTATTTTCTTTATCCTGTTGATTGTTAAACAGGTCTTTGACTATAACAATATCATGATTTAGATAATCCTTTGGATTTCGCGGAATGTTCATAGCAACCACCGCAACGCCAAATCCTTTTTTTGTTACACCAAGCATAAATTGGCCCTCATAAGGTATTTCGATAGTAAAGTTTCCTTCAGCATCAGAATGTGCCTCCTGTACTTTGCTTCTCTTTAATTTGTCAATTAATTCCAGTTTTGCATAATCCAACTGCTTCATTTCAATGGTGGAGTCTTTTAAGTTGGTAATTTTATATTTTATTTTCCCACTAACTGTTATTGGGTAGGAAGGCTTTGAAATGTGTACTTCAAAAATATCGTCATTAATTATCTCTGTGTTTCTATTTGACACAAAGTATCCAAATGACATAGTCCCATCCAAAACTAAGCTGAAATCATCGAAATACGTATTAATGGGGTAGCCCAAATTAATCACCTCGAAAGGATATTCTTCCAGAATCACCATAAAAATATCCAGGCCTCCAAATCCCGGCTGTCCATTTGAAGAAAAATAAAGAGTGCCATTCTGGATAAAAGGATATTTTTCATCTTGTTTTGTATTTATAATGTTTCCCATATTTTGAGGATCAGACCATCTCCCATTTACAATATCTGTCCTGTATATGTCCATCCCACCATAGCCGCCAGGCATATCTGAGGTAAAATAAATGGTGTAGCCGTCTTCACTTAATGCAGGATGGTTTACGGAATATTGATTGCTGTTGAATGGAAAAGCCTCACACTCCTTCCATAATTTGCCCTCTTTTTTGGCAAAAAAGATTTGCGTAGTACTTTCTCTATTTTTATTTGGCTGGTGAATCGTGCGGACAAAAACCATTGTATCCCCGCCAGGGTAAAAAGCAATAGATCCTTTGTGATACTTTGCATGTATACTACTTCCAAAGGGCTCAGAAACTGCATATTCTCTTACCTTTTCAGCATCAATTTTCGTGGTAACTTTCGAGATATACCAACTATAGAAGGGCTTATTATTGGCGTCAATACGATTAAAGGTTTGTACAGTTTCTCTATTTGACGCAAAAACAATTGAATTCTCATAAATATTCGGACAAATCTCATCGCTCCGGGTATTATTAGGAAGTCGCACTACTGAGTAAAAAATCGAGTCTTCATATAAATATTTAATATTTTGAAGCTGCCAGATTCTTAAGGAAATTTCATGGTCTTTTGGATTCTTTTGCGTATACTTTTGAAACCAAGCGATAGCCCTGTCATAATCACCTGTAGCCTGCAAGGAAGTTGCAAATCGCACTATTTCAGTCTCATTAAATTTGCCTCCATCTTGTGCATATTTTGAATACGATGATACTGCCGGCTCCATTTTATTTAGCATAAAATAACTATTGGCAATTTTTAGATGAAGTACGTTATTCCCTTTTTTTTGATCAGTAAGCCTCGTATAGAGTTGCACAGCATCATGATATGCATTGGCTTTGTAAAATTCATTTGCTTTTTTCAAGTCACTTTTTAAGGCTTTAAATACCGATTCCTGCGCCAATAGCGTAGTGCCCGAAAGCGCCAGATACAAAACAACTAATATGTGCAAGGAATCCTTTTTCATAAATTTACCTTATCGAGGGCTTTTTACATTATAAGCTTTGTATTGAAAAATATAATTTAACATTATTTCATGTGTATTGAAATTTATACCTTGAATACTGCTCAGTGGTATATCGTATGCATACCCAAATTTCACTTGTGGCAATATTTTGACCTGAACAATGGCGCTCAGAGTTTCGAAAGACCGATAGGATAGCCCAATCATCAGCACGTTATTTAATAATGCATCTATATTCAAATCCATAGATAACGGCCATCCTGATTTACCCTTTAGCAGAAATCCCGGATACAATTGAACGTGATTAGAAAGATCAATTTTATATCTGGTATAAAAAAAATAATGTGGTGTGACACTCGCAATCGTAGGCGAATCAGTATCCCCAACTTTAGCGGAAGAATATATAATTGGGGCAGAGAGGCCTATCTCTAACCGAGGATTTTTGTAGTACATACCAGTCCCGAATTGTATCGCAGATTCTGACACATTCTTTGATCCTAAATTTGGGTCAGTTGGATTTTGGAGACTTCCGGACAGGGAGGCATAATCTGACTTTATAAAATTGATTCCTGACTGCAATCCTAAACTTAGGTAACTGGCGGCGCCTGTTTTAATTCTATAACTATATATGCCTGTAAAACTGGTGTTGCTATGAATATTGATCTTATCCGAAACCAAATTTACTCCGAGACCAGTATGATCATTTTTAAAAAGAGTATGAGCGGAAAGGGTGGTAGTTTGGGGTGATCCAACTACACCTGTCCATTGATTTCTATGCATAAAGGTAAGGCTCAATGCATCATCAGCGCCTGCATAGGCTGGATTTAATACCAATTGGTTAGAAAAATACTGGCTGAACTGTAAAGCTTGTTGTGCAGAGACAAGGCTTGTAGAAATCCATAAAAACACCGATAATGCCCAATATTTTTTGCTTTTATAAGCCTCAACAATATGGGCCGACCGTATTTTCATGTATTAAAAATTTATAGAAACGTTACCTTTCACAGATTATTATCATGCTCTTTAATGCCTGCCGATAGGCAGGCCTATAACAAAAATTTTCTCAGGCATAGCCAGTTTCATCTAATCAATTCTATTGCTCCAGTCAATTTTTTTGCTCCATTACCCAGATCAATTACGTAAAAGTATGTCCCTGTTGGAATCCTTTTATTCTGGCCTAGATTGCTTGTGCCATCCCACACCACCGAAGTATTATTATAACCCGATGTTTGATATAACAATCCTCCCCAACGGTCAAATATATTTACCGAATTCTCCAAAAAATGGTCAATATTTTTAATATACCAGGTATCATTCATCATGTCACCATCTGGGGTAATGGCTCCGGCGATTTCAATAGTCGCATCTCGCTCAACTTCTATGATTACTTTTGCGTGAGCTGATTTAACCGGCATTCCATTATCGACAAACGTAACATACAATGTATCAATCCCATAAAAATCGACAAAAGATGTATATATAAAGTTCAGATTCTCTTTATTAATATTACTTAAGTAAGAATTATTTGCATTATTTGTGATTGATTCAAGGAATACTTGATCACCTTCAGGATCTGTAACATTCATGTAGATATGAATCGGTTGGCCTGCTTTCACATTCATAAACATATTGTCAACCTGAGGAGGCATGTTAAGGATGGATTCTACATCAAAACTGCATTGGGCTATATTGCCCGATTGATCTGTAGAAGTGTAAACTACTGTAGTTATTCCAAAATCAAATGCATCACCGGAATTATAATTACTGCTTAATGATATTTCAGAACATGCATCCACGGCTGTAGGCATGTCCCATGTAATGACAGATTTATTTACAATTGTATCGACAGATTCAATTCTGAAAACAGAAGGACAGAATGAAAAAGTTGGAAGTGTTTTATCTACCACAGTCACATCAAAGGTCGATACCATTGAATTGTCATGAATATCCAAGGCCGTATAGGTGACTGTGGTCTGGCCAATAGTAAAAAAGTCGCCCGGGTTATGGCTCGAACTGAGGGAAGCCGAACAGTTATCACTTGCAGTAGGTAGCGTCCAATTCACAATAGCCCCGCAGGAACCATCATCTGTATTTTGCGTGATGTTGGCCGGGAGGTCGTTAATGGCGGGAGAGATGCTATCCACAACAGTGACCGTAAAACTTGCCTCGTTTGTGTTTCCTGAATCATCTTCTGCATAGTAAGTGATTGTGGTCAGACCAAGAGTGAAGAAATCTCCCGGATTATAGCTCGAACTCAGGGAAGCCGAACAGTTATCACTTGCAGTAGGTAGCGTCCAATTCACAATAGCCCCGCAGGAACCATCATCTGTATTTTGCGTGATGCTGGCCGGGAGGTCGTTAATGGCAGGAGAGATGCTATCCACAATAGTGACCGTAAAACTTGCCTCGTATGTGTTTCCTGAATTATCTTCTGCATAGTAAGTGATTGTGGTCAGACCAAGAGTGAAGAAATCCCCCGGATTATGGCTCGAACTCAAAGAAGCCGAACAATTATCACTTGCAGTCGGGAGAGTCCAATTCACAATAGCCCCGCAAGTACCATCATCTGTATTTTGCGTGATGTTGGCAGGGAGGTCGTTAATTGCAGGAGAGATACTATCCACAACAGTGACCGTAAAACTTGCCTCGTTTGTGTTTCCTGAATCATCTTCTGCATAGTAAGTGATTGTGGTCAGGCCAAGAGTAAAGAAATCGCCGGAATTATAGTTCGAACTCAGGGAAGCCGAACAGTTATCACTTGCAGTAGGTAGCGTCCAATTCACAATAGCCCCGCAGGTACCATCATCTGTATTTTGCGTGATGTTGGCAGGGAGGTCGTTAATGGCAGGAGAGATACTATCCACAACAGTGACAGTAAAACTTGCCTCGTTTGTGTTTCCTGAATTATCCAGAGCGTAGTAGGTGACCGTGGTCAGGCCAAGAGTAAAGAAATCGCCGGAATTATGGCTCGAACTCAAAGAAGCCGAACAATTATCACTTGCAGTAGGTAACGTCCAATTCACAAATGCCCCGCAGGAACCATCATCCGTATTTTGCGTGATGCTGGCCGGGAGGTCGTTAATGGCAGGAGAAATACTATCCACAACAATGACCGTAAAACTTGCCTCGTTTGTGTTTCCTGAATCATCTTCTGCATAGTAAGTGATTGTGGTCAGACCAAGAGTGAAGAAGTCGCCCGGGTTATGGCTCGAACTCAAAGAAGCCGAACAATTATCATTTGCAGTAGGTAGCGTCCAATTCACAAATGCCCCGCAGGAACCATCATCTGTATTTTGCGTGATGCTGGCCGGGAGGTCGTTAATGGCAGGAGAGATGCTATCCACAATAGTGACCGTAAAACTTGCCTCGTATGTGTTTCCTGAATCATCTTCTGCATAGTAAGTGATTGTG
>SDBV01007368.1_pt1 | contig 15060 bp, 21 predicted proteins | sample 2277081 | NCBI WGS metagenome assembly SDBV01 (sample SAMN10402039, study PRJNA504765) | marine sediment metagenome | isolation source: marine sediment core GS10_PC15, 223 cmbsf | place: Arctic Ocean: Southern Knipovich Ridge | collected 2010
ATTGTCGGCGGTGCAGTGCGGGCACTGCGCGCGAGTCTCCAGCATCACGTCGAGAGCGCTCGTCGCGGGCTCAGCCTGAGCCGCAACGGCGGCCTCGTGCCCGGTCTGGCCCCTGGTCGTTGCCGGCGCGTCTGGCTGGCTCCCAGCCGGCGCTGCCGGGGCGCCGTCGTCCTGTCCCTTCTTTGCCATGCGTCTCCTTCTGGTGTGAACCCTTTAGGAGTGTTCCACGTGGAACACTGATGAACGAGATGGCGGGCCGGTGAATCGGGAGAGTCGTCTTTCCTCCTCGTCACCGCACCCGCCACCACACACCAGCGATCTAGCTGATGACGTAGCCCTTCGGGTAACTGCGGTAGTTGACCTCAAGCATCGACATCGGAGCCAGATGCGCCGAGATCGTGAGTGTGGCCGTGCCGCCGCCATCCGCGAGCACGAGTTGCAGCCCGATATAGCGTTGCGTGATGCGGTTCGCCGGCAAGGGGAAGATGAACTTTTCCCCCAGGCCGAGATCCGCCTTCGGCACGATCATCTCTCCGATCACCACCGGTGAACCCAGCGCAGCATCGTCATCATCAACGATGTTGATCTGATAGGTCTCAGCGGAGGCAACGCCTGCCCCGACGTCGACATTGATCCCGAATCCCATCGGCTCGCCCGCGGCGATATCCGGGTCGATAGCCGTCAAGTCGATCGAGTTGGTCGACACCGCGCTGCCGGCAGTGAACGCCTGCGCGGCGCTCACCTGCGTCTGTGCATCCACAAACATGGTCGTTACTCCTTCGAGAAAGGGGCCGAGCCCCGAGTCAGTGTCCAGTGCCCAACCGCCCTACGCGACGGTCGCTTCGGTCTCGAGCAACGCGTCGCACGTGCGAATGGGAACGCCGCGGAAGAACATGATCTTCCGACCCTGCACGTTCTCGTAGGTGACCCCGCCACCCGTCGAGATCTTCGACAGCGTCTGAATGTCGAGGAACTCGGCGATGGTGCGGTTGACGTAGAACGCCGGCACACCGAGCCCCATCGCCGGGATACGGTGAACAGCCTTGGCCATCAGCTGCAGCAGGTTGGCCTCGGATCCGGCGTTGGCCACGAGCAGGCTGATGTCGATGTTGGCGATGCGCACGACGTAGCGCCAATCCTTCAGCGCGATGCCAGCCTTCCACTGGAACCGCTCTTGCAGCGCCCGCATGCGGGTGCCACCGACGCCGGCCGTCGTCTCCACGGTCACCTCGCCGAAGTCCTCGTGAAGGAGACCCGCCTTCGATCCCTTCGGGAAGATCCCGGCGATCGTGTTCGCGCCCCAGACCACCAGCCAGATGCTGGAGTTGTCGGATCCGGCGCCCGCACCGTTGACGATGTTCGACGCGTTCCCGGCAGACAGGCTGGAATAGCGCGGCGCGAGCCCCGTGAACTCCTCGGGGTCCAGCCCGCTGTTGCCGTAGAAGAGCGTCGACGCCATCTCCTGGTTCATGGCCTCCAGGAACGCCATCGCTTCCGACAGCCGGAAAGCCGCAGTGTTCCCGTTGAGCAACGCGAGATCCTTGTCGACCTCAGACCACGCCTCGAGCATGCCGGCTTGCTCATCGATCTGCGCCGTCCGAGACTTGCTCGGCGTCACGCCTTGGTTGAGCAAGCGCCACGCCACCGTGGGCAGCCCGGTACGCACGGTGACACGGTGGCCGGTCGGCAAGTTGCCTTCCATCCACCGCATATCCGAGAGAATCTCGTTGGTCTGCGCCAGCAGCTCGACGATGGTCGGAACCTTTCCGTCCGGGTCGAGACGCTTGGCCCAGTCCGCGAGGGTCAATACGAGCGAGTTCAGTGCCGCCATTGATTCAGCTCTCCAGTCCTACTGAGCCGCACCGGCGCCGGACGACTTGTCGTAGAGCACGTTCTCGGGTGCCTTGGACAACGAGGGCGCTTGCCCTTCTGTAGACCGAACGTCGGGACGATCCTCAGCGATAGCGAGACCGACCGCGTTCACGAAAGCGACCCACGGCGCGAAGTTCCCGTAGCCGGTGAGCGTCATCACACGACGCAACCGGTCACCGTCAGGTGTGCCAGCGGGGAGGAAGTGATCGAGCGCTCGCTTCGTCCGCTGTTCCACCGCTTCGAGCTGTGCGCCACCCAGCGACGGATGGGCCTCTAGTTCACCGCGGAAGCGTGCCTTTGTATCCGCGTATTCCGCCGGCAGCGTGTTGAGCACTGCCTGCGCGTCTTCGTTTGTGAGCCCGGCCTTGCGCACCTTTCCCTCGAAAAGCTCGAGATCGGATGCCACAAACTCGGTCTTGAACCCGTTCGCCTCCGGTACCGTCAGCTCATACCGATCGGGCGCGCCCGCTGGTTGTGCGGTCCCCGCCGCGGGGCCTGAGCCTTCCGGTTTCGTGCCGGCCGCATCAGCGGCCGCTCCAGCCGCACCGTCGCCGGCCGCTGGTTTCGTGCCGGCCGCATCAGCGGCCGCTCCAGCCGCACCGTCGCCGGCCGCTGGTTTCGTGCCGGCCGCATCAGCGGCCGCTCCGCCGTCAGTGCCGGTCGGTTTGGTGTGACCCTGCCCGCCGGTCCCGTCGTCGTCTCCCATGAGCTGTCTCCTTCGTTGATACGAATCAACAAACGTTGATTCTGAAAACGCCCGCCAACGACAAAAGCCCCGCCCTCCGCCGTGCACGGAGAACGGGGCTCTTGTGGAAACCGCTGGGGGGCACATCGCCGCGTAGCCAGGCCCGGCTACGCAACTTCGCCAAACGCTTATCGCATCTTCTCGTCCAGTGCTACCGCCCAGGGATGGGGCGTGCTACTATTGGCTTGCGACCGGCCCGATCTATAGTGGTCGGACAACCGGTCGTAACCCCCCCCTAATTTCCAAGTCCATCGTCAATCTCCCACGGCCGCGTCGCCGGCGGATGACATCTGACCGGCTTCGGCGAGCTCGGCGTCTTTCAGTTTTCGCGCGTTGGCCTCCGCCTGCATTGCAAGCCACGCCTGCTGATCGGCGTCCATCATCTCCGCCATCAACCAGTGGCCGATGTCTTGCTGTCCCGCATTGAAGTGAATGCGCGCATTCGTCTCATAGATCGACTCGAACACACGACACTTGGTCAACATCCTCCAGAGCACGCGGCGGCCGATCTTCGTCGACATGGCCGTAGCCAGGTCGTTTCGCTCCAGTCGCTCGCGCTCCCGGACAACCCGGCCTTGCGCGTTGATCTTCTCAACGTCGGCCGCGTTCTTTTGCGATGTGCGTTCAGGGCGCATGCGCGTGACTCAGCGACGCCTCTTCAACGCGCCGCCGCCCTGGCGCTTCGGCGCGCCCGGACGTCCCTTCGCCAGCCCAGATCCGCGCCCGACGATTCGACCCGGCGCAGACGGACCACTGGGCGCGGGCTTGCGACCAGGCGCCGGCTTACGACCAGGCGCCGGCGCGCGACCCGGCGCAGGCTTGCGACCCGCTCCGCCCGATCGTGCGGCTGCAGCAGATCTGGCCGCCTTAAGGGCGGCGCGGTATGTATGAAGACTCGTTATTGCCATGTCAGTGTCCTTCCTCGAATGCCAGTCGTCGAGCTCGTTCCGCTTTGCTCAAGACCGCGACCTTTGGTGGCTCGCCATTGCACGTGTTTACAACATCTCCGGAAGGAGGGTGTTTGCCGTTTGCCCATCGCTCATCCGAGAGCATGTCGTTGGTCTTTGATAGCAGCTCCAATAGGTGCGATTTCTCGTCATCGTCCAACTTCCCGTCCGGGTCGAGCTTCTTAGCCCAGTCATCGAGGGTTAATACGCCGGAGCCTAACTGGCTGATGTCTTGGAGCGTCGCCTTGATCCCGCGCAGGATAACTTCTGGCATTCTGACGATTGTCACGAGCTCGTCAACGAGGTGGCGAAATGTCCGTAGCTGGCGCTTTAGCTCACTGATTTCTTTCTCGTGGCTACAGTAGCTCCCCTCGAGCTGATCGCCCCACGATACCGCCTGCTGAATCTTCGCGAAGAGTTGGGCGCGGGTGAGCGGCTTCTGTCTTGCCATTCCTATGCTTCCACCAAGCTACGCTCACGGCGACGCGTGAGCTTGTCTGCGCGACGTGCGGCCTTCCCTCGAACCTTCGGGATCTCTCGACGAACACTTCCGTCGCTCTGGCCGCGATAGACGACGCCATTCTTCGACCCCAACCGCCCTCCAGCCCCCAGCGGCGAGTAACGCAAGGGAAGAGCTGAACTTCCTATAGATTGAAAGGGCGGAGGGTTCATTACTGTCCTTCTGCCAGCCGGCTGAGCGCACTGTCCCCGCTGAGATCGGCCTGAGACAGGGCACGGGTCGATTCGGCCGTGAGCTTCGACTTCTCGGCCTCTTCCGCTTCTTGGATAGCACGTGACTCGGCGGCCATGCGTTCGTTCGTGTCCTGCGTAGACCGCACGAGCGCCGGGTTGACGCCGATCATCGCCGCATAGTCGTCCACCGCCTCGAGCGGGTCGACCTTATGGCGCACCTCAGGGAACGTCTGTGCGAGCCCGGCCACCGACTGAAAGAATCGATCGTTGAGCGCAACGCCAGCGATCTTCTGCGCCTGTCCGAGAATGGAGACGTATTCCACCTTCAGGGCGACGCCTTGTAGTTCGGGCGGCGCCTCCGGGATAAGTCCGGCCCGGTCCATCATGGCGAACACCCGATCAATGAGCGGGTCGAGTAGTTCGTCGTTGGTCCGTTCGAGCACCGGACCGAGCGCGAGTAGCTTCTCCTCGTGACGCTCTTCAATCTCACGCGCCGTGACCGGTGCTGCACCGCGTCCAAAATCAGATCGCGCCAGCATCAAGAACAGGTCTGCGAAGAACGCGCGGTCGATACGGAATGCGTGCGCGCCGATATCTTCAAGCAGCTCGCTGATTGACAGCGTCGTGTCGTGAATGGCGCGCAATCCGCCGGCGCTCGCACCACGGTCATCGACGTAGGTGATATCCCCAGGTAGCAAGCTCGTTTTCTGCGCCTTGAGCGCCATCGGCCCGACGAGTGGCGGGTTGATCATCTTCTCGACCGCTTGCGCCTTCTTCTTCTGCAACGTCTGCAGCCCTTTGGCGTCGCCGAGCGCAATCATGCCGGGAGAATCGGTGCCGTAGGTGTCTTCGCCAGTCACGCCCCACCGCGGCACGAGCACCGGAAACTCCCAGAACCCGGATTCGCGCAGCAGCCTGTCGTTCTTGTCGTCAGCGGGTTGACCGCCGACCTCGGCGCCACGCGACTTCTCAAAGTAGGCGCTCAGAAACGGCCACGGCTTGAGTCCCTGCTGCGCCGGCGGGAGGCGATTCGGCAACACCATCCACACAACCCAGACCGGTAATTCGGTGTGCCCTTCCTCGTAGCGCTTCTTGACGTAATCGCTGAACACCGACCAGTCGATCTCTGCCCCTCCGTCCGGGTGTCCAAATTCCTCGACAAGCTGCCCAATCGTAATCTCGTATTCACGTACGAACGTGTTGGGCAGTCCGCGCCGGTCGAGCGCCATGGCGAAGCTGCCTATCGGATACACGTACCCGCGCATCACTTCCTTGTCGTCTTCGAGGATGCCGACCGCCGCGGTGCCAAAGATTCCCAGGTCACCATAAAGCACGGGCAGCACGTTATAGAGATTACTCTGTAGGAAAACCGAGAGCATCAGTTGCGTCACGTCGTGTAGCCACCGCTTCACGCCTGCGACCTCTGACAGCTTCACGTTCGGCGTCGAGAGCTTCATCCACGGCCGCGCCGGCGACGTGAGCCCGGCATGCAATCCAGACTGCAACGTGCGTGCGGCATAGACCGGTGACGAATCGATGATCTTCTGACTGCGGGCGCCGCCCCGGTTGCGGTCCTGCACGAAGAATCGTGGACGACGCGGAAAGAAGTAATCGGCCAGGTCGCGCCAGTGCGCGTCGAACGACGAGCGTTCGGTGAGAAGGGTCGTGCTCAGCCGGTCGTAGTGTTGCCGGCGCGTCAGGGGCGTCGTGTAGTCGGGCATGACCGTCCTACTTCGATTTCTTCTGCGCCTTCTTGATGACTCGGCGCACGATGGCGACGCCGCGTAGCACAGCGCGAACGGTAGACATATCCCGCGTGCCAGGCTTTTGCTTCACGACCTTGACCTTCTGGCCAGGGAGGAGCTCGAGATGGATGTCACGCTTGCGTTGCGGTGCGCGGGGACGGGCTTTGGACATCGGGCTATCTCCCGAGCAATGTTGGTTTACGCGTGGTTGGCGATCCTCCGCCGAAGCCACCGAGAACCGTGCCTTGTCGGCCGCCTAGTTCTGAGCGCCGGCGTTCACGCAGCGCGGCGTCATACGCGGAGGACAACCCGGTACTGGTCGGCGGGTCAAGCGGATTCGGACGCGGCTTCGCTTTTCCCACGACGACCGACCCCTCTCTCACGACCTTCTCGCCCGGTGAGCCACCCGGCGTTGAACTCGACGTCGTGGCGCCCCGCGTTGAACTCGACGGAGACGTGCCACCCGCACCGCCGGTCGGACCGGGAACCTGGTTTCCCTCCAGGTCGAGAAATACTCCCGTGTCCATGAACTGCCGGATATTGCGTCCGGCCTCAGCACCCCCAATGACGTCGATGACGGCGCCGCTCGCTAATCGGATTTTTGCCGTGGTGCCAGCGGCGTTGCGCAAGACGGTAATGCCTTGGCGTCCCAGCTCGTCGGACTTGGCAAACAACTCATCCGGGGACAGGGACGAACCCGGAAACAGGGACTCGAAAAACGCCCTCGCCGCGTCGATTTCGCTTTGGTTGCCCGTGTTCGTGGCCGCACCAGGCGACGCCGCAGGGTCGGCACCACCTCGACGCTGCGCAGCGGCCACCTGGCTCGATGTCGTGCCCTGCGCCTGCGCTGAAGCCGGCTGGGAGCCGGCTGCAGAGCCGACTACATGCCGCTCCCGTGAGCCGGGGCCGCGACCGAAGAACGACGAGAGGACGGTCCCAAGTGCCATTTCGAGCAAAACTGTATCACGGAATGTCAAATCTGTCGTTGGGCTCGTGGATCAGGTCGAGCGTGTAGGTGCTCTCACGCTTTCTGAACTGATGGGCCTGCAGAAATCGACCGAGCCGGTCGTCGAGCGCTGAAACCTGCAGCACGTGCGCCCCGAGCGCCGTCGCCGTCGTCTGGGCCTCGAGCAGCAACCGGATGCCTTGCGTGCCTCGACGCGCCGGCTTGCAAACGAACCACGCCAGCTCGAATGCGACCACCTCACCGGTGATGGGGTGGTCGCCGATCACGAATCCGAAGAATCCATCGACGACGCCGCCGTTGTCGATGACCAGCATCCCGCCGAGTCCGTCAGCGGGGTCGAGACGGTGTGCGGCGCGCAAGCACCGGTCAACGACGAACGCGGCCGTGTCCGTTGCGTCGTCGTATCCGACCTCGACGATGAACGCGTCCGTCAATTCGATAAGGGCTGCGCGATCGCCGAGCGTGGCATGTCGGATCATGTTCCGACCGTCCCTCTCTTACGCGTCGGTTTGCGAACCAACCGCCAGACGCATGCTTGTATGAGCCATCCGTGCAGATAGGCATACGCCTCTTCGGTCTCTGCGCATGGCTTCATTCCAAGGTCCTTGCAGATATTGTAAGTTGTGTGCCAGCACTCGTGAGCGAGCACGTTGAGCCACCAGGGATCGTAAGTCTTCGCATGGTCAGCGATCCAGATCACGGCGACAGGCGCCTTTCCTTGGCTGACCAGGTATATCGAGCGACCGACACCACACGGCTCGTCTTTCTTGTTGGCGTCAGGCACGTAGCGCTTCAGAACACGGACGTAGGATTCAGGGTTAGACCGAACCAGTAGCACACACACACCATAGATCGGAACCTTAAACTCCCATTGTTCGGCGCGCTTAGGCTTCGGTGTCTCTGTTGGCGCGGGCTCTGTCGTCGCGGGCTCTGTCATCGTGGACTGTCCTTCCAAGGATCGAAATCAATAGCTACTTTGCTCGAGCCCATCATCTCCTGCATGAACTTCGCCGGCTGGTCGGGAATGGCGAACGTGAGCGCCAACGCATCGGCCAGGTCCGGTGAGCGTCCGATGCGTTGCTTGATCTGGTCTTTGTCTTCGAGCAAGAACTTGCCGTTGACGAACGTGTAGGTCGGCTCGATAAGCTCCCCTCGTAACTCATCAACAGGGGGAAGCGCACCACCACGCTTTACCCACTTTGCCATTTCGAGCCACATCTCGGCGCGACGATTCTTGTAGCGGTTGTCGAGCGCCGGGGCATTGAATTGGATCCCGATCGGAGCGAGCCCTGCGGCGAAGAGGTTGTCGATAACCCCGTGGCCCCAGTGTCCCGTGTCATCGATCAGGATGACCTCCGCGCCCCAGTTCGCTTGAGCCTTCGCAGCCGCCGCCGCAATATCCGTCGTTCGTTCTTTGCGCAACACCTGTGGCCGGAACGACGCAAGCCCTTGCCGTGGGAACAGCACCGAGCGGTCATCACCAAAGCGCGCGACGTCGACCCCGAGGCGTTTCTGCGCCCAGTTAAACTCCGTCACTTGAAGATGCCGCTTCATCGCCTTCTCGACGTCATCTGGACCAAGTAATGAATTCAGCGACGACGGAGGAAACTCGCCAAAGACGTTAACCAAGACCCACGGATTGTCACGACCATACGTCTTGATCTGTTGACGAGCCCACTCAACGCTGATGCGCGGGCTTCGATCTTTGGAGTCTGGGTCGCCGGAGATCTCCACCACGAACCAGAGGTTTCGATCGATCACGCACGCTCGATAGAGCGGGCCGGTAAGTGACGTGGGATTGCCAGACTGGACAACCTTGCACTCGATACCCGAAGAGAGCACAGCTTCGGCCGTGGCCATGATCGCCTGCGGAATCTCCGAACTCTCATCGAGCACGAACAGCATGTAGTCGGCGTGCAACCCAGCGAGCGTGAGCGATTGCGCGCTGGCGTCGGCCGAGCGCGACCACTGCCGGGCACTGACCCACCATGTCGCCGGCGACCGTTTCGAGATAATTCGTTGCTTTTGCCACTCGAACTGATCGCTGAGAAACGGCGATCGCTGCAGCCACTTGGCGAGCTCCTTCCACAGCCCGTCCCGAAGATTGGAGCCCGTAATGCTTGTTGCCGCGATGTTCGAGTCGGGCCGAGTCGCGAGAAAGTTAAGGATCGCCCAGGCAAGGGTGCAGGTCTTGCCCGGTCCCTTCGCTGCCTTCATGGCTAGGCGGTTGTTATCGGGAAACGCGTGCAGAAAATCCGACTGCCAGGGGTCCGGCTCTGCCTGGAAATTCTCACGAACGAAGTTCACCGGGTCAAGTTGCCATCGTCGTGCGGTGTCTACTTCGATAGGCACGTCAGCTCTTTCTAAAAGAGGTCGGTCCACCGAGCACCAGCGTGCTGGCCGTGACGCTTGATGAGTCTATTCGTGTGCTGGTCAGGTTCAAAGCCTACCACGCGCCTTACTGTTGCCAGCCGATCGACGTTCTGACAGATACGGCAATGCTCGCATGTCGTGCTCCGGCTACCGCGGGTCTTGAACTGTGCCGGGCATGGGATGACGTCGAGCCTGTCGAATGAGTAGACCTTCCTGGTCAGGTGACGTGGCGTCGCTAGCGCAAAGGCGCGGTAGCCCATGGATAACGCCGAGTAGAGTTCTGTTTTCGAGTGCACCGAGGCCAGCACTCGCGCACCGACCCAGTCGTCCGCTTCAACCTCCGGCCATGCGTGCGTATAGACCCAGGCCGGCTGTCCGTGCTTGCGTTCGTGGTCGACCATGGCTTGGCCGACGAGCCTGGCCCCGCCGGCTGTTGTGCAATCCCCGACGACGTGCACCCGGAGCTTTCGCTTTCCCGTGAGCTCTCGGATGGCCAGGGATTCCCTGAGTGCCAGCTCATACGGAGCCGCATGGATTTCGTCAGCAGCAACGTTCACACGGTCTGTCACGAATCGCTGATTGCCAAGCTCGGCGTAACACCCGGCGCGCAACAACGGGCACGTCGTCGGACACGACGCCTGAGCTACGTGCGTCACGCTGATCGCACCCATCTTCGCGTTCGTCGTGACCTCGTGCACAGCGACTCCCAAGTTCACGCCATCGGCGGCCGCAATGTTGGCGTTGGCGTCCATCAGAACAACTGTGTCGGTTCCGGCACACCAAAGTAAGTGTCGTGGCTATCGTAACAGCCCTCTTCGTCCACGCGATCGTTGCATCGCTGAGCCATGGCCCGTTTCGTGATCTGGACCGCGCCGGCGCGCACGGCGAGACGGCGTTTCGACAGCGTGACATCAAAGTGCTCGTGTGTTGTTCCCTGTGACTGCAGCCAGCGCTGAGCAAGCCCGAGCTTCTTAGCCATCTCGAGGAGCTCCTGCCTGGTATCGGCGATCATGTGACACATCACATAGCGCTGTCCCTTGCGAGACGTGTAGCTGGCGCGCATGTCGTCCACGTAGACTGCCATCAGGGATACCTCTCAGATTAGGGTGAATTCACTTCGAATTCACTCTCCTCCACCACAGACGTAACGGATGCCTCTATCTGTTGTGCCTGAGCTCTGATCTGACGAAGCTGCTTCATGTAGCCGTCGACCCCACCAGCAAGAACGGTCTTGACGGCTTGCCCCATTCTCCTGCCTCCGTATTGTCCGACGTCGACACCAGACGCCTCCTCGAACTCTTTTCGACACCTCTTCAGAGTATCGAGCTCTAGTTTCATTCGACCGATCTCATACTGTGCCTGCTCTTTCCCGTTCTCTACTCCGCGTTCATAACTGGCCTGTCCAGCAGTGCCGGCAATCTCGGATAGCCGGCGTTGCTCATCGACCGCATGCTGCCCTTTCGCTGCCGCCTTGAGAAGGGACGCGATGAACAGACGGTCTAACGGCTTGGCTGCAGCGCCGTCTGCGTCAGGCTTCTTCGCGACCTTGAGACCCGCCTGGCCCTGCGGCACTAAGAGCCCCCACGCTTGAGGCACCTCGTCGAGCTCGACGATACCGGCGTCCCCCACGACCAGATACCAGGTATCGCAGTAGCTGGCGATCGCGTCGGCTTTTGCCGGCGAGCGCAGCTCGAGCAACCAGTCACTGCGTCGCACCTTGATTTCAAAGCCGATCACCTCAAGCCCGCGCGACGGCCACAGCCCCATCGCGATAGCATCTGCGGTCCGATCGACGCGCCGGGTGAATCCCGTTCCGTTTCGCACTTGCGGGAACAGCGCCCAGGCGGCTGACGGATACCGCTTTTGCAGCGCAGCGAAGACTTGAGACTCGTTCTGATAGCTCATCCTCACGTCACCTTGGTCGCGTAGACGATCATTCCCTGACCGAGCTTCTAAAGCTCCGGCGCCGGACCGTCACCACAGGCGCAGCACCGATCGCCGTTATACCAGCAGCTACAGTGTTGCTGGTCTTTGAACTTCGGACAGGGCGTTTCCCAGGCGTCCACGGGCTGTGGTCCTGCCTTAGTCATCAGCCGCCAGACCTATCATGCGATCGTTCGTATCGCTCACACTTAGCTCTCCAATCCTGGTCCCGCATCCATCGCAGCACAAGCCGGTTCAGAGCCTTGTCACAGAGCCAACAGATAACGCGCTCCTTGTTTCCATCGGCGCACACGCTCCAGGTGCTGTGTCCGGGACGCCGACGACAGCGACAACAGAGCTTCTTCTTCGTCTTCGCTAGAGGCAGTGCGCCACTGCTCACGCTGGCGTCTCCTTGCCGGACGGTCGCAGGTTCGCGACGCGATCCATGTAACCGCAGTCACAGTCGTCTCCGTCGATGTTGTTGGACGCGCAATCTCCGGTGCAGCCGTCTGGCTCCTCGACGGCCGGCGAGCACTGGACAGGGAAACGGACAGCGAGCTTTTCCAACCAGATCGTCGCGACCTTGTTACTCCACGATCTGCACACATGCGGAGGTCGATGAGCGTGGTGGTCTTCTTGGAATGACAACAACCCACGTCCGCCGTGTTCGTCCCTGCATGCCTGCACGGCTGGCAAAGCAGTCTCTTCTGTCAAGAACGCCTCGTCCAGGAAGAACTCGCCCAGTTCTTTCCCGCGTGGTCCAAAGGTGACAACGTAGACATATCCAGATGGCGTTAGTTCGTGGCTGTCCAGCCATTCCCGAAGCTTCTCTGCGGAGCCATCTTCCATCAACCGCACAAACTGGCCGGCTCGCTCATCCCTCAGCGTAGACGCACGGTCCTGGAGCGGAACCGCCGTGACGGTGGTCTGCTGGCGCTTCTCGTCCCGAACCCTGTCAGCCTCCCTGAACTCGTCCAGCTTCGTCTGTAGCAGGTCTCGCTCTACTGTTAGCACCGCGAGCGCTGTTTGATAGTCACCCTGGATTTCTTGCGCAAACTCATAACCATTCAGGTAGGCAATTAACAGCGTGTCCCACTCTCGACCGGGAGAATGCCGGCGGGACGCGAAGACCTCGGCCCGCTTGTAGGCGGCCATGTCGTCGGAGATCCGCCGTGGATCTCGATCGCCAGCTCTGAGCTCCGCGCTCATCAACGCATACTCTCGCGCCGGGCAGATCCACACGGAACCTCGCTTGAGCCGCGCGCGAAGAGCGGCCAGGTCTATCGTCTTGCGATCTTCATCGGTAGCCATACTGTGACCTCATCGGTTGCGAACATCAAACGAGACCTCGAGCACCGCCCAAGCGCGTCAGCGGTTGGGCAGTGTTTGTACGGATCCTTTTCCTTTTCCTTTTCCTTTTCCTTTTCCTTTTCCGCGCGCGCGCGCGGGGGCCGGAAATTCCCGGAAGTACCCGGAAGTACCCGGAATCTTGGGGTGAAGACCTTTCTGCCATTCTCCAAAGTTCAGTCCTTGCAACAACTTACAGGATTAAGCCTCGTGCCACTTACCGCAGTCGAGGGCACCAATGAGCGCACGATGAGATCTCGACGAGCCCTCAATCGAGCCCTCGATTTGGAGCTCGAGGGCTCGATCGAGCCTTGAATGCCGCTCGATCGAGCCGTTCGAGCTCGGCGACCAGGAGCGCGGCCGCCTTGACCAGCGACCGCCGGTAGTCATTAATCCTGCGCCGCGGGTTCCCTCCGTCCCACGGCCACGGGTCCTCAAACGAGATGTGCCTCGAGCCGCGCCGCTGCACGAAGATCGGCTCTCCCTCGACGTAGCAGATGGCCGCCACAGAGAGACTCCCATCCTCGTGCTTGTCGTCGTGCGCGTCGCCCCACAGCACACGCTGGCGCTCTCGCTCCTTCCGGACGTCGCCAATCGCCATGTCCGTGAACTCATTCATGTGATGCCCTTCCTTTTGCTATTCGCCGGCACACCGAGCTGACCGAAGCGCTCTATGATGTCCAGGATGTTGTCGTGATGGGTCTTCCATAGGAGATGCTGCGGCTGACAGCACGGCCGCCAATGACAGGTGTGCGCAGCCTCTAGCTCAGCGTTTTGATTGTCCATGAGCTGAAAGACCGTCAGCTCGTCAGGACAGGTCGCAATAGCCAGGGCCACCCGGTGTGCCTGGTAGATCCACCGGATGCCTGTCTCGCTGATGTGGAGTCGACCGCCGCGGATGGTGCCGTAGCCGTTCTTGTTGATAGACCCCAGCCACGGCCAGCAGGCGAAGAGCCCTCGGGACCGATCGACCTTACGCCTGTGCCTGGCTACGAAGCGCCGTTCGTAGTCACGATCAAGATCGAGATCAAGACCGCCCATGCGTCTCCGACGACCAACTACCAAACGTCGTCAGCCGCGTGCGAATGGCAGTCGCTAACTCGTGGTCCGAGTTGTTATAGGCAATCGCCAACGCTCCCAGCGCCCGCCGTGCGTGCGGATCCTTGAAGCTCACCACGATCTTGTCCGGCGCCAGATCGGGATACTTGTCACTCTGGAACCGACCCTGCTCGTCAATGAACCGTCCCATGAGACTCCCTTCTACTCAGAATCAGCCGCCGGCGTGTCGGCCGGCAGCTTCTCCGCTTGCATCTGCTGCAGCACTTCCTTCCAACTCTCGCCAGCTTCCACCTTGACCTCGGGTGTCAGGAGCCCCTTGAGCTTTGCGATCAGCTCGAGACCCTTGAGCTTGTCCCAGAGCTTGACCTCGGTCGTTCTCTTGAAGACCTTCGCACTACCGATCGAGGCAGCTACCACCTCCGTGACCTTGATGCTCCCGATCGCCCGGACGATGTTCTCCGGCATGTCGGCCGGCGACAACATCGCTTTCGTCTCCGGGTCGAACAACTGCCTGACATCAGAGACTCCCACGCGTGCCGCCTCTTGAATGATTCGCTCGACGCTTAAATCGAGGTCCCCCAGGTGTCGCTCAAGAGCCACCGACACAGCCGCATTTATGTGAGGTTTTGTCAGGTTCTCATACCCCATTTCGCGCGCCGTCGACGCGCTGTAGCCAGCACGCTCAGCAGCCTTCGTCGCGTTCCCATCCTTCGCATATTCCAGCGCGAACCGCGCCTGTTTCACTGTCAGCAAGGCATTGCCCGCTTCGCCATCCAAGCGCTGCTGTTGCAGTCCCGGCTGCATCTTTCTCTCAGACATCGAGAGCTCCTCTCGCGTTCGGCTGAGCGCCCATGGTGCTCAACTAATCCTAAGCGTATACCCTCTTACATCACATTTGTCCAGCCCGGCGGGAGCCACTGGCGCACCGCACCGAACCGCTCGGTGGCTTCCTGCGTGCCCCGAATATCCCGGATTGCTCCACAGAGAGCGGCCTCCGACGCCACGAGCCGACGCTTGAGATGGTACACACGTCGACCCTGCGGCTTCGTGTGTTCTCGCCACTGCCCGAATCGGATGCTTCCCACACCGTTCAACGCCGTCATGGCCAACGCGAAGAGCTGCCTATTGTTCGCACCCAACGATGTAGAGACGGAGACGTGCCACACCGGTCCGCCTAACCGTTGCTCAATGCACTCGTAGCCGGCATTGACCGTCATCACGCTCGTCACACCGTCCGCCACGCGCTTGAACCGAGGGTCTGCCGCCTCAACCGCAAGAAACGTTGGACATCCCAACGCTATACCCTGTTGCTCGGTCACTTGTCGCCTCCTGGAGCTTCACTGTTCCCTACTACCCTAAAGACCACACCATGCCTTGCCTGGCCGGGCC
>SDBV01007369.1_pt1 | contig 15059 bp, 11 predicted proteins | sample 2277081 | NCBI WGS metagenome assembly SDBV01 (sample SAMN10402039, study PRJNA504765) | marine sediment metagenome | isolation source: marine sediment core GS10_PC15, 223 cmbsf | place: Arctic Ocean: Southern Knipovich Ridge | collected 2010
TCTGAAAGATTCTGGGCTGCTTGAGGTGACAAGAACGGGAGTAAATATTACTCCCGTTCCTTTTTTTTTGAGATCACGTCTTTATATATTTATTATTTCAATTGACATAACTTCCAAATGAGCTATGGCAGGATTGAACTGCCGACTTCTACCGTGTGAATGTAAAAATAGAGCTAAAATAGGCTTTCCTGCCTTTTCCTTTTTTAGCATACTTTAATATAAATATATACTACATAAATAATTACGTCAATCATCTTTTTATCCTTTGATATTCCTTGATCCTAGTTTTCTGTAAAAACTGCTCACAATTTTGCTCACACTTTTACGTATAACCCCACCCCTATCTTTGCTGACGATGCGAAGGGCAAAATCCATCACTCGGCAGAAGGTATACTGCGTAGAATAAACCTCATCAGCTATCGTTCGATTGTGAATGCTGCCTTGATTGAAATCAACATCATCGATTCGAAAAACCTTAATCTCGATGATCTCTCAGACTGAACCTCATGGAGGAGAAGTGTTCAGAGCTTTTCCTCCATTTTTTTGGGGTAACCCTTGAGAGCCCAACTCTATTTTTCTATTTGGATAGTTCTTCAGCTGCCTGTTGGCAAAGAAAAAAATCTATTCAGGAATGGTTTGAGAAGCTCAACCTGGCAGGCGACAATTTGTTATGCCCTGTTATCCCCTAATATTATTTTTTTAACTTCAAGTTTTACATTTTCCATATTTTCCCTTGCTTCTTTCCGCAACTGTTCTGCTTTCTGCATTCTTTGTCTTACTTCTTCAGCGATTCTATTCTGAACAGCAAGAGGGGGCAGAGGGATTTTTACATTTTTCAATAAATCATTATTTACACCAGATTGGTTATTCCAATTTGTGCATATTCTAAAGAATAGATTATTCATTTGATACACATTAAGCAGTTGTATTAAGTATATTGGATTTATTTTTTTATCATCCACTTTTATTCTTGTTATGTGATTTGAGCAAAAATAATCTCCCTCAATATCAAAAAAAATGCTTTTTCCTACTAAATCTTGGCTATTTGTATTATTAAATAAAATCTCTCCTTTATTGATTAAATCTGCTTTTAATGAATCTCTTTTCCATTTTTGAATATAGATACACTTATCAAATATAAACTGCCTATTTTTACCGATATTCGTTGGTCTGATTTGGATTATTCCTTTTTCTTCCAAATCTTGTTCATTCTTTCCTGCTGCAAATCCTGTTTTAAAACCAATCGATATTTTGTTTATATCCGAAAGAGAATATTTTGATTTCTCCAAGAAATAAAATACATCTATTGAGTAATATAATGGATCAATCCTATTCTTTATTTGCGTTGATTTTACCGTGAAGACTTTTTCACCCTGCTTATTGAAATTTAAATTTAATTCTTGGATTATATACTGATTTATTGAATCCAAAAACTCGTTAATCTTGCTTTCTTTATCTTTTTGTTTTTTATACGAATTTTCCACTAAAGCGACTATCTTATTTTGTATTGCTAAAGACGGAAATATAATTTTTATGCTTCTTACCTCATCAAGATTTATGTTCGCCCTTGCCACAGGCCGTTTAATTCTGTCTAATTGTTTTTGCCCTAATGTTGAAATCATAAACGCTTTAACATATTCAGAGTTTATCTCTTGTTTTAATCTTACTATTGCTATCGCTTGGTTAATGTTTGCTTCTTTATCATAATCATAAATAGAAATCTGCCCAATTGTTGCTCCAACAATTGCTATTAACACATCTCTTTTCTTTAATTTTGAGCCTTTTAACTGTTTGTTGTGAATTTTATCTTTGATATACAAGGCTTCTTCAAAATTAATACTCTTATCTTCGTTTATATCTCCACTTCTAATAAATGGTATTCCCTGTTCTTTTGATGTATATGCATCACCTTTAGACAATGGTGTTGCTCCGCTTGTTACTTTTTCTGCAACTTCGTCAATAGTTTTAATCTTAAATTTTGATTTCTCTAATTGCTGGTAAAATTGGATAAAAGCGGGTATATAAAAATGTGGGTCTATTCTATTTTTAATCTCACCAGCAAGAACATGAAAGCATTCCATTTTAGACCCCTTTATACCCTTTCGGGTTCTTCTCAAATTTCTTATATTCCTCGTAAATCTTCTCAAAATCATTTATCGGGTCTTTTCTACCTGTTGCGTCATAGCCGATATGTTCGGAAATCGCCATAAAAATTGGGTAATTGTTTGTTTTTTCGTTATCTTTTTTTTTCCTCACAAACAACAGAGAAGATTTAACCCCTGCACCAAAATGCGCAAATGCAAACTGTGGAAGACTGACAACCGCTAAAATCTGCGTCTTCCCCATCAAGAAATCTCTAACATATTGCAATGATGAGTTTGTCAAAATACCATCTGGCAAGACAATCGCCATTTTCCCTGTTCCAGGTTTCAAAAAGTCTAAACATCTCTCAATAAATATAATTTCTGTTTTATGGCTTTTCTTTCCTTTGCTTAACTCGTACTTATCCAAATAATCTTTTTCTGTTGATTTTACTTTTGCCCCAAAAGGCGGATTTGTCAGGAAAATATCAAAATAATTTTTCTTAAATCTTCTGTGTTGTTTTGTAATCTCATCTATATCTTTTAATGAATCTGTGCTGATGATATTTGTATGTCCATCATCATGAATAATCATATTCATCTTGCAAACTCTGGCTATTTGGTCGTTTATCTCTATTCCATAAAGATTATTCATAGCAAACTTATGCCAATGCTCCCAAGCTTCCCTTTCGTCATAGCTGTCTTCTGCATCTTTTCTTACCCTGTCCAATGCATTAAGCAGAAAACCGCCTGAACCACAAGCAGGGTCTATAACTAAATTGCTTTTTCCCGGGTCAATCATTTCAACGCAGAAAGTTATTATTTCTCTTGGAGTAAAGAACTGCCCCATCTTACCCTTAAAGAAGTCTTCCATAAATCTCTCAAAAGCAACGCCTTTAGTGTCCAAATCAATTTTATTTATCGCTAATTCCTGCAAATGCTCAACAACGTTATAAACGACTTTTGACTCTAATCGTATGTCTTCTTTAAAGACTTCCGCATCTTCCTTTCTTGCTTTAAGATAAATTTCGTTTATTCTCTCAAAAACTTCTTCGGCTGTTTCATGCGTGCCAATCTGAAAACTATAAGTTCCGCCTTTCTTTGTTGTTTTCTCATCTCGCAATTTGCAGAAAAGAAGTTTTGAAACTTCATCAAAAGCAGTTGTCGGAGCTAATTTTCCGCCCTGCCAAACAGTATCGTGGGATTTTTCCAAAGTCCTGATTAATTCTTCTTTTGAAACTTCCTTCAGGTCTTTTTCTTTACTCCCTTTGATAAACTTGTATTTAGGTGTCCTTCCGTATTTTTTGGGAATATCGGAAATAACATTTTTTTCTCTTTCACTCGGCTTAAAGCCCGCAACATCAAAAGCGGTTTTAGTAATTCCCGCAACGACAGAGGCGAACTTTCCCCTTAAACTGTTTGCGTTTCCAAATGACTGTTCAATTGCCTGCTTAAACTCTGCGTCTGTAATTCCGTCTTTTTTACATTCAATAACAAGATATTCAGCGCCGTCTTTGTCGTAAACGACAATATCCGCTCTATCTTTGGGCGTTCTTCTTGGAACAGTAACCTCAATATCAATATTTATTGCTGGATAATCATAATCCAGAACAAGCTCACAGAAATAAGAAGCCCTTACCTTTTCTTCTGGATTTTTGAAAGAAGTTGAGTACTCTCTTTTGCAGTAATAAGTAATCTTAGAATCATTAGAAGAAACGGAGATGATACCCTTTTCGATTCCTCTTTGGATAGTTTTCATAATTTATTACAAACCCCTTCTACCCTGTATTTATTGCTAGATTTCTAAAAACGGCCTTTTTTCATATATTACAACACTCCGAACCAATATAAAACCCCTACAGGGCGATCCTCATCCAAATGCTGGCCTTTTATAAGGATATCTGCACCTCATTTTCCAGCCTTCAACCGCTTCATGTAGTAAAAACCGCCTATTTGCAATCAATATTTATTTTTTCATTAATAGGCTTTTTTTGTTTATACCTTCGAGGCGTTTTTTACGCCATAATTCATATTTGCCTTTCATAAGTTGTTTTAACTCTTTTTTGCTTAATGGCCTCATTGAATTCATATCACCAGCGGGAATAGTCAATAGCTTTTCATCCCAGCTTTTAGGGTAATCACTGGTGGTTAATGAGAAACCTCCTCCTCGAACGTTTGCAAAGCCTTTAAGTTTTGCGAGCCTAAGTGTTGATTGTTGTTCTATCCGTTTAAAATCTTTCATTGAACCAATATGTTTACTGCAATGTATAACCGAAATCGGTGGATATTGTTTTGTCCAAGCAGATCCTGTTTTTCGAGACATTTTAAAATGCTCCCAAAGGCGGAGGCCTATATATTCAGCCATGCCAACGTAGTATTTTTCCTCTTCTAATAGCAAAACATATAGGTACACGATTTTCATTCTGGCTTATAACGTATAGCTGAGCGGAACCCTCGCAGCGAGCGAAGCGAGCGAGAAGGTTTCCGCTCCAGCGCCATGTTCGGCTGCTTTATTGATATTAAAGGCAACTATGTGGCATCAAGTGACTCCAATATCAGCTCGGTTTCTTTGCAAACCAATTAAATAAGAGGTTATGTGCAAGCCAGATGATAATAAAGAAGCCAAACGGAATAGCAGATTTTAAAAGAGTCCAGGCGAGACTATCCCAGTCACCAGTGGCAAGTGAGCCTTTCATATTATCGTTAACAAATATCCAGAGAGAGGCACCTATACTCAGTATAAAGATAATTGGGATGGTTGGTAATTTGGCTTTTCCGCTAAGAAAGTACTTATCAACTAGTTTTGCAGGTGTGTCAGCAAGTTCAGGCTCAAAGGCACCAGTCGATATATTTCTTGTTGCAGTAGCATCTCTCGAAAAATGTGCAGATGTTGAAACGTCAGAATAATCTTCTGGTATTGAAGTAGTATTTGGTAGAGCCCTTTCTGCTTCTGAAGAGGCTTTAATACTTGCCCTTTCTCGTTTTAGTCGGGACTTTCTACCCATTGGTTAACCTTCAAGGATTAGCGATGTGATTGCACTATACCGTACCCAGGAAGTACGAGCGTATTCTTGAATAATTTTTGCTATTGCGTTATCTGAGATTTTGCTATTGGGTTTTTGCCAATAATCAATGTCATAGAAAAGACCTACTTCTGGATACTCAGTCCTTTTTGGCATGAAGTCCTTCATTTGTTCCTTTTTCATAGGGCCACAGACAGTATTAAAATTTCCAATTTTGTCGCTGAAATTGAGAAGAGCACCAATATCTACTAGCTTCGCATTAATGCATTTCAGGGCCTTGTCCGCTATTGAGATATAGTTCTTTGTAAAGAGTGCTAATAATGCCTCGAAATTCGATTCATAAGCTGTAATAAATTTTGATTTAATCCCAATACGCTCAACAAATAAAGGCGAAACAAATCCATCTAACTTAGAGAGAAACTTATAGAATTTGATAGCCTTGTCGGGAAAAAAGTTCGATGTAGAGGGATCGCCGCAAGTATAGCCTGAATTCCTAAAGCCTACAAATGCTCGTTCAGAATTTGGTTTGTCAAAGATATCTATGCGATTCTCGACTATTGACCAATGCGGTAGAGCAAGATGATCTGAAATGAGTTCGGCCCACTTGCCTCGATAATCCAATATTTTAGAGTTTGCACGATAGCGCACCTCAAAAATGTGCTCGCTTAGTATGGAATAATGTTCTTTGGTCATTATTTGTCCCTTCCTATTATTGCACCTGTAATTATACAATAGGTTCCGTTATAAAGCAATTTAACCAAAACTAAAGCAGCCGAACATTATATATTGAGTAGTTTTCTCCTAAACTCAAATTCATCCTACATCATTGTATGAAAAAGAACAAACAAGAAAAGAATCTCTATATTTAAAGCGGCATAACACTATTAAATGTAATAGCTATGGGGAAAACTCATGAACTTTTATTTAGAGCCATACTCTATATTAGATCCTTCAGAACAGTAATTAGACTGAAAAATGTTCGAAATTATGATCATTAATATTATATTTTACCGTCAAGGAACATTATCCAAGGTCTAAAATATCTTTTGAACTCCTGTATTTTCGTGGCCATAACCCATTACATATTCCTTTAATAAATTTATCGTCCGAAACCATTTTTACGGTGATATTATTCTCCATATACAGGAAATGAGACAAATCCAAACCATGGTTCTTCCCAGGTATTTGGTCTTCCATAATCATCTTCTCTACATAGTGCGAAATGGCTTCGTAGTAGAATTGTAAAGAACCTGAATAACTATTTAGGATTCTTTCTAACTGGTTTTCCCAACCATCAATTTCTAGTGACATACACAAATTGATAGCAATCTGGGAGATAATTCCCCACTGTCTCCAGGCGTTGAAAGCTACGCGAAGTTCATCTGAGAAGTTCGATTCAAGTTCTTTCGTAAATCTATACACAGCCTTCAATTTATTACGTCCTATCTGATTCTTCATAAATTCCGAACCATGTATATATATCGAATTAAGCATTCCGGAAAGATGTTCGTCCAATCTCGCGAGAGATTCTAAATCAGCTAAAAGATTAGATGAGCCACACATTTGATTTGCTTTTATGAAAGAAGCGGATTCCAATACGACTTGCACTATCTCTCTAAGAGTGTTAGACAATACATCTGTAAATGAAATATCCGGAAACGCATTCTTCAGCATCTCATTTGGTAAAGCCCATATAATATTTATCTCTGAATCAATGAATTTCTTAAGAATGGTCCTTCTTTTGTCATATTCTTCTTCAGTCATTCCTGACAGCAATTCGAAAATGGACAAACCGGATGTAAAACATTTTTTTAGAATTTCTGGATTTGTGATCTTACCAGATAATCTTCTTAAAGAGCTTGTTTCAAGATAAAACATGTAAACTCATTTTATCTTATTCGATTCGTTTTGATAATCCTGCCCACCAATACTCATGTCCGCGCAAAGGTTCTGGCCTTAGCGATAAAAGCATGGGAGAGCTCGTGATATCGTTTCCTGTAGCATCTTCCACTTGTATTTTGCCGATACAGTCACTTTGCCATATATCTGGTATTGCCCGATCCATGTACTCAGACAGCGCCAACCTTATCTCTTTACTTGAGTCCAAATTCCTGTTCTTGAAATGAGTCCTTAGCTTCTGTCTCCAGACCTTCGATAGCAGGAAGCTCATGGATTTCATTCCCCCGTATTCTCTGATAGATCACTCGTGGCATCCTGCTGCTGCTGTTTTTCTCCCTGCACTTCACTCACTAAATCTGGGCTCTTTCAAACATAACTACGAAAATCACAATTTTCGTAGTTATATATTCTTGCCTTTTACCTTTTTTAAACTACTCCCTATCTTTACTATATAGGCTTTAATTAGTCTTCCTTAAAATACTTTTTTCTTCTCTCCTTATTCTTCTTATCAATGGTTTTCTCCCATTACAATAGAGAGTCTTATTCATGGTTTCTATTCTTCCAGTCACGCTTCTTGATCATAAAGGTCTAAATATGGATAATTGCGCATCCATTCTGCCAATTCGATCAGCCGCTCGTCTTTATCAATTAAGCCAAGCATGTCCTGCCAGGTCAGAATGTGTGCCTTATCTTTATCAAGCAAATACCCTTTAAATTTCCTAAACTCCTGCTCGTGGGAATTACCGTTTTTTGCACGGTTAAGTCTATTAACCAAAGCACACAATTGAAAATCCAGCTTCCATGCCTCAGCCAGCTTATTCCCTATTACATAATTCCTCACCAGTTGATAGAAACGCTTTCCCTCTCTTCCAAAGTCATCAATAAAATCCTGCGTAAATAAGCCATCTAAGAAGCCTTTATCCCTATATCTAAATTGCTTCCCTTTTCTTTCAAAATCCTTTTTTCTTGCCCAGGCACTTATTTTTGCTCCTTGCTTGCCAAGCTTTGCCTCGATAAAAACCAGTCTACTCTTGCCCTTCAGTATCACATCAGGCTCTGTCTGCTGAATCCTCCACAATTTTTTTGGCTCAATCAAATTGATTATCCTCACAAGATCCTTATCATAGTTGCCTTTTTTTGTATCCCTCGTCCAGAATATTGTTGTTTGCAACGAATCTTTTATGCCCCCTAGTTCATAAAATAAATTCATGCTGTTTCTCAATTGCAATGTTCTGAAAACACTCCAAGACAAAGCATCCTCGCTGCTTCTGCTCCCAAATCTTGAACAGCCTTTTGCTTCCCCTCTGGAATATCTTTCCCTTTTTAACCCTGCCTTTTCTGTCAAGGCCTTGTTATTTTTATCCTCGCAGCAGATATTTTCATGCCAATTTTTATATACAGTTACATTACTTTTTGTCACTATGATTTTTTCCATATTCTGCCTTTATGTCCAGGCACACTCTTATTATGACACAGATAGAAAGAGGTTTAAAAGCATAAATCTAATTATACCTTTTGAAGGTCTATCGCTTTTGCAACTCCATTTTTCCAATCACTAAACTTTTTTTCAGCGGGAGGATCTGGTATTAGATACTTAACCGGATCTTGAATTATTTCCAATTTTGGCTTGTTCCCTTCTTTAAGTCCACTTATTATGTAAACAAAATATTTATCTCCTTCTTGCTCAGCTTTTTTCCACTGGTGTGGTTTAAGTTCAAAGGAACCAGCTTCTCCCCTGAAATGCTTTACCTCTATAAATATCTCATTTCCGTCTTTGGCCTTTGAATGTATGTCATATCCTATCCCCTTCTGTTTATGTCTATCCTCAGCTTTTCTGTCTTCGAGTTCTTCAAACCTCATAACAATCTCTAGTGCAGTCGTTTCTGCATCTTCTCTACCAGCTATTTTCCTTGTTTCCCTTTCGACTCTGTGGGTACCAGGAGTACCCTTTTTTAGTTCCACTATCCTTATAATCATATTCTGTATACCCTCTGATTTTGTATAAGGTTCGTACTCTTCAATTCTATCAAAAATAAATTCGCCAGGATTTATCAAACCGAAATCCTTAACCTCGGCTTCAGATATAGGCAACTGTGGCTTTTCACTGATTTCTTCCGAAACTTCGGATTTTTCCTCTTCCTTTACTGTTTCTTGCGCTTTGGTTGGTTCTTCTTTAATATAAGGTTTTAGCTTTACTTCTTCTTTAATCTCTTCCTCTGTGAGCGTATCTTCAACCCGGATATTGAAATATTCGAGTTTTTCATTCAATTCATCCTCATCTCTGACATTAAAAAGCGAATTTAAAATCGGCAAAACGTATTCTTCTTCAGGGAAAAATAACTTTGAGAGCTCCTTAGCAACGGGCGTCGAAAACAAATAAATCTGATTTAATATGTAAATCCTATTTTCATCATTGCTAAAGTATGCTTCTTTTTCAACACCATTAACAACCGTAGGTTCTTGATTATCTATAGTCAACCCATAGTCAAGTGTAATTTTTGTCGTTTCATACGCCTGCAACCTTTTAATTTTTTTAAATACATTTTCTTTTTGAAGTTCTCCATGTAATTCGGCATTATTTTTCTTGAGATAACGTTCAACATACAGTAATCTTTGGACAATCTGATTTGTGGTTTTACCATCTATCTCTTTTAAATCTTCGATTTTTTTGGTTACAGAAACATTTCTAGTTAAACTTCTGAACCCTGCAATCAAAAGCATATTTCTAATGTTAACCCACAAAAATGGCAGCCATAAGATTTCAATTTTCGTTCCGAAATATTTTTTGTATTCATTATTATCGCTATAATATAGTTCCGATGGACTTAGAAATTGACCTTTTTCAGATAAGAATACTGGTTTGTCCCAATCTGTTTCTTCTTTAATATCACGTTTCACAAGACTATTGATGTAGGTATAAATCTTTGGTGCAAGTCTTCTATAGTAATCGAAATCTCCCTTTTCCTTCAAATCTTCAAGCATCATAAGACATTCCTTAAGCGATGGTTCCGCAACAACTCCTAATGATGAAAGAAAATCTTTTATAGCAACGTCATATACTGACGTTCCTTTATGTTCAATATACCCTCTTAAAGTTTCGTAACCTTCTGAAAAATCCGTCCAAAAGACATGAATCGGTTTCCACCAGACTTTATCTTCGCGTGGCAAATACAAAAGTTCATGTTCAGTAAAAACCTTTCTTATTTCTTGTATCTCATTTATTTTGTCCTCGTGGATTAAGCTACTCAGCTTATCTTGAAAAAAAGCATACATGGCTCCCGCTTTTTCAATCTTACTTTCTTTAGGCTGCGGGTTTTTATCTCTGTATGCTTTTAAGTGATTAATAACCTCCTCAATTGTGGGTTCAATCCTAACTCCTAGGTCTTTCAAAAAGGTTTCATTAGCTTTTAAAGAAAGGTATTCAGTGTCCTCTCCGATTAATAAGCGATTCCTATTTGTATCTACTAACATTTCGTTGGGCTTATAAAACCCTCCATCCTCTGCAGGAACCCAGCTGGCATTACGTAGAAATTCAAGAAAGGAGGAAGTTTCATAATCTTTAAAGTATTCTGTATGGTCAAACCACTTGTATCTAATACTGCAATATCCTTTTTCTTTATAATATTTCCAGTTTTTCTCAATAGATTCCCAAAGAAGAACCATTCGTCTTTTGATTTCAACCTGATCATTTGTTTTGGAACAATACTCAATCAGCCCTTTTAAATCATTACTGTAATCATCACCATAAATTTCATGTATCCCACGCGCTGAATATTGTTTTTTGATCCATCCATACTCCTTCTTGCCACTTATTGAAACCCAGTTTTCTTCCTTCACAACTACCAGAGAACTCCATACTCCAAGAATGTCAAAGAACTTTCTCCATGTATGCTCTACTTTTTGCCTGCCTCTTTTTCTCTTTTTTATCTCTCTCTTTTCTCTGTTTAAATAGTAGGGTGAAAGAAAATATACGCCTTCTATTCCTTCAAACAAATCCTCCATTACTTCGTTTTTACCAAATCTTTTGGAAAAATATATTTCCCCTGCTTTTCTGTATTCTTCAAATATATTGCCGCCTTTATGGCAAAAAGCTTTCAATAAAACAGTGTTTTTTATATCATCGATAATATGCTCGGATAATTTCTTATTTCTGATTTCAGTTTCTATCGTTGACCAATGTGTTCTGATATAATCAGCGAATCTATACAATTTTAAATCATCATAGTTCTTGTATTTCCCGCTTGAAAACTTTGGGAGTATTACATCTTTTATAACATGTACCTGTTTGAAATACTTTCTTACGCCAATCTTGACAAGCCAATTCTTGACTCGTTTTCTTCTCTCCTCGATTTCTGGATTTTCCTCTTTTCGATGGACAATGCTTGATTCCTGAAAATAACGGTTTAGGTAAACGATTTCTCCATCAGAAACGAGTTGATGGACTTCTGCAACATCAATGTTTTGATGGTAGCAGATTAACCTATCAGGCATTGCAGAATCTCTCAAAGGAACAAGGCTGTCATCGTCAGTAAGAATAAATTTAGTTTTTTTTAGCTCCTCAAACAAATTCTTGGTATCCTCACACCAGTTCCATTGACTGCTTGCATCAAAGACCGAACTTAAATAATCATGGAGGCTAAGGAACCATTCCTTGTCTTTCTTTTTGAGCGCCTCTTCATTTTTAAGAAAATCGACCACCTCTCTTAGCCCAACTTCTTTGGCACCCAACTTAAACAAGACATTTTTAGCTCTGTCGGAAACATCTAGATCAACATAGAAAACCTTCTTGCCTAGCAATAATTTTAAATCCGTTTCAGAAAGAATATGCCTTAATCGGTCATCAGAGGGAATTGTACAGTCTATCGGTTTTATCCATCCCTTTGATGTTTTGGCTATTTCCTTCCCATTAAGGCCTTCAATAAATGTATTATAAAGTTGCTTTATGAGTTCATCTTGGACCTCTTCAGGCAATGGAATAAAATCGTATAAAAAACTTCCCAATAACGGGTCATTCTTTATTTCATCTATAGCATCTCCTGCTAAATTGCCGAGCTCTTTTATTAACCAGTAGTTCCATGATTCACTCGAGATATTTTCTCTTCCAATCGTTGGTAAGAAATCCGCCTGGATGAGAAAAGGCAAATCAGTTCTCTTTTTTGTAGGAAGATAGCAATATACTACTCCGCTTTTTCTTAACGCTTCTATTGCAGAACTATCAATGGGGAAAATAATTGTTATGCGTGTTTCACCTATTCCTTCTTTTCCTTTTGGCACAATTTTTTTATCTTTAACGTCTAAGTCTCGGTGAAATACCTTCCATTTTGTTTCTTGGTTTGTATGTGTATTTTGCAAGGATATTAAACCGTTCTTTATATTTTTCTTGATAGCCCAGTTAATCTTATTCGTATTATCAATGAAGTTTAATTCTTCAAGCTCTATCAGAAAAAGGAGTATTTTGTCATCTATTAAGTTGAAGTTCTCAATTAGCTCTTTCGGATTCGATAATCCAAAAGAATAGGGCAAAATAAAAATTGCCCCTTTTGCTGGAGAACAATAATCTTTCACATTCTCTGGAATGGATGTTAAAGCGTTAGGATATACATAATTTTCTACCTCGAAATTAAACTCACCGGATATTATCTGTGGTTTCTTTGTTATATTAAAAACTGATTTAAAACCGATGCCGAAAAACCCGATTTTCCTCTTTTTCCCACCAGGTCTAACAGAACAAATTCGCCAAACATCCTTCTTATCGAATGGCTTTCCATCATTGATTATGCTTATGTCTCTATCGTTGAATATAAAAGTAATGGACTTAGCAGCTTCGTCTTCGGCATTTTGAATCAGTTCAAGAGCATAATGAATTTTCTCACCATACAAGCTTTGGCTTGTAAGTTCAAGCAGATTGTCTCTATCTTCCGATTTTTCTTTTTCTTTAGCAATTCGAATTTGCTGAATCAGATTTATATTCCAGTTCATATCTAAATTTGTGTACCTCTATCATTATCGATCCTGATGAGGTGAAAAAAATCCACTATGATGAAAGTCAAGCACTTTTCCTCTCCTCCTTAATCTTTTCTAATCCCTTTTCGAATTTCTTTAACTTTCTCTCAACATTATCTTTCTTAATCCAATGATATTCTTCTCTATTTAATAACATCCGTCTCATTATACCGCAAACTTTTCTTATAATAGCAATACGAGCTCTTCCTGCTCCTCTTCTTTCCCTTAATTTACTCTAGGAATTCCTTAAATACCAGGATGAATTTGCTATATTTCGAACTGACTGGGTAAGAAGTGTACGGGTCAACTTTCTAGATTCCCGATTAATGTGACCTTGCTTTCTCTTTCCACCACTATCCTTAGATTTTGGGTCTTTATCTTCTTGTCTTACCTCAGTGCTTTCTGTGTACTCTGTGACTATCTTCATTTGGTTGCGGCCGAAGGCCGCGATATGCAATATCTATACGAACTAGCAGAACTCTCCAACAGAATTTCTTTATCTACTAACCATCTTATATATTCTTTTTCGCGCATAACTTATGATCTCTTACTTATGAATCAATCTAGTTTCTTATTCTCCATTTTTCTTCATCTCTCCAATCTGTTCTGCTAATCTCATTTCCCTTTTATAATCTGTCGGATGCAATTCCATTATACTATGTAATCCAATACCCTCATAAGGAAGCTCAATTGATTCTTTCACATTATTATTTTCATCTACCTCCAATAAACCTAATCCAATCGATTTTAGGAATGGAGCTCTAACAGCTTCTTTCTCTGGAAATGCTAAATAGACAAATGTTGCCATGCGTCTCCATAACATGCATCTTCCTAGAGCATCAAAGAATCTCTTTTTATCTTTTTCAACTTCAACAATCACAACCTTATTATCCTTAACTCCAATGATATCAGGTATCATATGTGACATCGAATACAAGTCACTGATAGATACCACAAATTCCTTTCTGTCTCCTGTGATTAATGCCTTGAATCCCCTTTTATCTAACCACAGTCTTACGGGTTCATATAGAGTCTTCTGAGATTCTCCCATGTTGTCCCTGAAAGCGAAGCCCTTCTTACTTAAGATTATAAGCTGTTTTTAATCATTTGCAATAACAAAATGTTTATTCTGGGTAGCTTCACTATTATATTAGCTATCCCAGATGCCCTTTATCAATCGCCTATTTCAATATTCCCTCAGGCGAACTGAGTGAACCTTGTGAACCAATTATAGCATTTTCGCTTATATAAGTTTGTTTTTTTGCGGCTTCAATCTTTTTATAGAAATTAGGTTCACTTGACTCACTTGGTTCACTTTGATTCGCAAATATAAGTTTTTGTATATTTAGAATAGATAGATCAATACTTACAGTTCTGGCTTTCCTATTTTTTTCAATTCTTCTTCTTTGATTTTCTTTTCCAAATCTAATATTTTCTTGCTTATATCACTCGCTATTTCTATGTCCATATAGTTCAATACAACGGAATCACCATATTCCCATTTACCATTACCCAATACATCTTTTATGAGAATTATTAACTCCATCGCGACCTTTTCATCACGCCATAGATATCTTTTTTTCCCTGCTCTGAAGGCAGCTCCTATATTCTCTGTAAATTTATAATCATTTGGTTCCCCATATTTACTTATGAGTTTTTCTAATATTTCCTGCTCTGGATTGTATCCTTCAATTATTCTTAAAGACCTTCGAATTTCAAATAATTTATCATCTACAATTTTTAAGAATACGGAATCAGGCGTTTTAATACATAACAATTCATAATAATGATCATAAGCATATATAGGATTACGCTCACTATCCCATATCATCCAAGGAATCAAAGGAGTAAAATCCCAATAAAAAAAGGATACTAACTGAGGATTTGACCTTTCTTTTTTCTTGATTTCAACCTCATACTCTCTTTCATGACCATTCTTTTCTGCCTCCTCTACAGACATACCAAATTCAAAACCGAATAATTCGTGCCTTAACGGTTCTGCCAATAAAGCTTCCGACAATAAAAGAACAAAGATTGTTAAAACGCTACACAG
>SDBV01007370.1_pt1 | contig 15058 bp, 13 predicted proteins | sample 2277081 | NCBI WGS metagenome assembly SDBV01 (sample SAMN10402039, study PRJNA504765) | marine sediment metagenome | isolation source: marine sediment core GS10_PC15, 223 cmbsf | place: Arctic Ocean: Southern Knipovich Ridge | collected 2010
AACAAACGAAAGAAAATGAAAAGAAAAGAGGTTGTAGAAGATATTCATGCGGGTGCTCAGGAGTGTAAGAAGAGATATGGATTAAAGATAGAAAAAGTCTCATCGAAAGTAACTGTTAAAAAGAACCAATAATTTAATATTTTTTAAGATGATTGCCTAAAATTATTTAGGTCGTTAAAAAATCAGTATAAATCGGTGCTTGTCAGCATCTTATTCAACGACGTAGATATATTGAAAATCTAAAACTTGAAAGAGCATATAAATTTAGTGAGAAACTATTCGCTAAACTCAATGCATTTCTCAGAGCAATTACTAAATCATAATCTGCCGTCAGTAGTCTGCGCTCAGCTCTATGCACTACACACTATGCTCTTTGCTCTTTGCTCTATGCGCTTTACGTGTTAACCCATGTCTAATTCTGTAATTTCAGTAAATAATCTTTCCAAACTATACCGTATAGGTGCTAAGGAAAACAGCAACAAAACCTTTCGTGAGGCTATTATTGATGGTCTAACAGCACCGTTAAGAAACTTCAGGCGATTAAGTAGATTAACAAAGTTCGATGATAGTAAAACAAAGCTCAATTCTCCTGACGCTATACGCTCTGCCACGTGCCCTATGCCGTCCTCTGAAGAGGACGTTATCTGGGCCTTAAAGGATGTTTCGTTCGAGGTACAACCTGGTGAAGTTGTTGGCATTATCGGGCGCAATGGCGCTGGGAAGACTACACTTTTAAAAATATTATCTCGAATTACAGAACCATCTGAGGGAACAGTAGATCTAACGGGCAGGGTATCAAGCTTACTTGAAGTAGGAACAGGTTTTCACCCTGAATTGACCGGTCGTGAGAACATATTTCTCAATGGTGCAATCCTTGGAATGAGCAAAAAGGAGATCGAGGAAAAATATGATGAAATAGTTAACTTTTCCGAAATTGAGAAATTTATTGACACACCGGTGAAGCGATATTCCAGCGGTATGTACGTACGTCTAGCATTTGCGGTTGCTTCATGTTTAGAACCAGGAATACTTTTAGTAGATGAAGTCTTGGCTGTTGGTGATGCCGATTTCCAGAAAAAATGTCTTGGCAGAATGCACGATGTTAGTTTAAAGGGCCGGACGGTGCTTTTCATCAGTCATAATATGTTCGCAATCAAGTCGCTGTGTAGTAGATGTATTTTGTTAGAGGAAGGTCGTAGTGTGATAGACGGTTCGCCGCACGAAGTAGTTAACTACTATTTGAGCAAAGGGTTTGTGAGTAAGTCAGAACGTCAATGGAATGACCCGAAGGAAGCCCCGACAAATCAAGTTACAAGATGGGTAGGTGCTAGAATACGCAATGAAAGAGGAGAAATTACAGCAGACATAGAAAGTGATAATTCTTTTACACTTGAGTTGGACTATTGCAATTTACGTGAAGGAGCTCGGCTTGGAACAACAGTGGCACTTTTTAATGAAGAAGGTATACATGTTTTGTCTTCTCTAACCAATCATTGTAAGGAATGGCATAATCGTTCTCGTGAAAAAGGAATATATAGAAGTATATGTGAAGTTCCGGGGAAATTGCTATCAGAAGGAAAATATAGCGTGACTTTTTTAACGTGGGCCGATAATTATTCTTTAATTCACAGGGAAGATAATGTTCTGGAATTCCAGGTAAACGATTCTGGCTTTGTCAGGGGAGATTATTATGACATAATTGAAGGTATTATTAGACCTTTACTTCAATGGAAAGTGCAAAAGCTTTAAATGGATTAAGTAGCAAAAGACTAAGCATAGAATGGCACGCAAAATTAAAACCTTGATCATTTCTGAAACTGTACCTCCGATGGTTCAAGGGCCTGCTATAATGCTCAGAAATCTTTTAAAAGAGTTTCCAGAGGGTTCATATTGCGTTTTAACTAAAGAAATAAATTGGAGAGGTAAACTTGATGAATCTTCACGCTTACCCTGCACATATTACTACGTGAACAGGGCATATAGTTCTTATAAAACAAAATTACATCGCTTGCTTTCTCAAATATTAGAACAATTGTGGATATTTAAAATTGTTTTTAAAGGTTTGAAGATAATTAGACGAGAACGCATTAGTAACATACTAGCATTTAGTAACGAAGGTGATTTATTAATTGCATCATATATCCTTCATAAGCTTACCAAACGCCCTCTGTTTTTATATATGTTGGACGTTTATGAAGAAATGATAAGAGTTCGTATAAGAAAAATAATAGCTTCAATATTTGAGGAGAGAATATTCAGGGCCGCCAGGCAGATATTCGTTATGAGTGAGAATCTTCGATCCCATTACCTTAACAAATATAATCTTAACACTGAATTTATGCCGCATCCAGTAGTATTGTCTAACTATCATGGCCAGGTAAAAGAAGATAAAAAAGATGATTGCAAGACTATTATATATACAGGAAATGTATGGATACCCCAGATAGAAAGTCTTGTAGATATGTGTAGAGTTGTGGACTCAATGAAAGGAGTAAGATTCATTGTTTATACCGATCGTTCAGCGGAAGAGTTAAAACAAAAAGGCATATATGGGAACAATGTTTTTGTACGCTTTGCTGGACACAGCCAAATATCAGAAATTCAACGGAATGCCGACATTCTGTATCTACCACTTGCCTTTAATACACCTTTTCCCTTGATGATTAAGACTGCCTCACCCGGGAAAATGCCGGAATATTTGGCTGCAGGCAGACCTATTCTAATTTATGCACCGGATTATTCTTATGTTGTCCAACACGCAAGAAAGTATGGATTTGGTTTTGTAGTGGATAAACAATCTGAGAATGAGTTAAAGAAGGGGCTCACGGCTCTTTTGAGCAATGATAAACTTAAAAATAGCTATGTTGCTAAAGCCAGGAAACTAAGTAAAGACCATGATGCTAATGTTCTTTCAAATAAATTGCGGACATCTTTAATTTGCGAATCTTAAAACACATGTGGGATACAATCTATAGTGCATATAAATGTTAAATAATTGTGTATAGGAAAGAAGAAATTTTTATGAAGAAAAAGGTTGACATTAAAACATCATACACAGCAGCAGACTCAATACCTTTGAAAGTTTTGTTGGACAATGAATTGGTGAATTATACCAAAATACACAAGAAATTATTACCGATCCACATTCAAATTTTGCCGACAAATAAGTGCAACTTGAATTGTGATTTCTGTAGTTGTTCAGAAAGAAACAAAGGATTAGAAATTGATTTTGAGACTACGAAAAGGATTATTGACAAGTGTAAGAATTTGGGTACAAAAGCAGTTACTATAACAGGTGGAGGAGAACCTTTGCTTTATAGTTATTTCGACGAATTAGTTGATTACTTTGCACAAAAAAATATTAAGATGGGATTGGTAACCAATGGTTCCTTTTTATATAAAGCCAATAAAATATCGCTTGGTAAAATAACATGGTGCAGGATAAGTAACGATGATGGTAGAAATTTTGAAGAATCATATAGAAATAGGTTGAAAAATGTAGTTACAAATACTCCCAACGTTGATTGGGCTTTTAGTCATGTCGTATCTATTAACCCTAACTATAGGGAAATAGCAAGAATAATTAGATTTGCAAACGAATTTAATTTTACTCATGTAAGATTAGTGGCTGATTTATACCAATCGGATAAAGTTAATATGGATTCAATAAAGAATTATTTAAAAGAAAAAAGTATTGACGATAATAAAGTAATTTATCAAGCTAGAAAAATATTTACTAGAGGTGGTGATTGCTATATAGGTTATTTAAAACCGTTGATTGGCCCTGACGCAAAAGTTTATGCGTGTTGTGGAGTTCAATACGCTTTAGAAATACCCACGAATGACTTACCTGGAGAATTATGTCTGGGTGATGCAATTGACATCGATAAAATCATAGAAAAAAGTAATTTACCCCTTAACGGAACTATTTGCACCAAATGTTATTATATGAATTATAATACTATTTTAAAAGGAATGGTAAAAGGAGTCGTGCATGATGAGTTTGTTTAAAACGGCTCCCAAAATCGCAATAATAAGTAAAGAGGGTTATAGAAGAATGACTAATACGCTAAATCCTTACGGAGATGGGCATGCCGCTGAGAAAATTGTAGAGATTATTTTAAAAGAATATTTTAAAAAAATGACAGGAAAGATTGGTTTTAAATAAATGGTGTATATTACACTTAAGCAGTCAATTAAAATTGTTTTAATTGTCGCCTTATCAATAACAGTAGGACAGGCGGTTGCGTCAATGCCGGGTTTCTCTGTTGTGGCATGGATAAAGAACCTTGCACCTGCGTCCTTTTTTGGTGTTTTGTTGCTTTTGTTTCAAATCGAAGCGTTGCCAATAAGATGGTCCGACTGGATAACCATACTAAAACTTCCTGACAGACGAGAGTTAAGCATAAAGTCGGTTTTAGTAGTAATTGGGGTATCCGTAGTCGCCGGCCTTGCTTTAATTCATTATGGCTCTGGCCTGACTATTACATTGTGTTTTTTATTAGCAAGTGCGGGCATTGTAATCTCAGGCATTTTGATTGTTTCGAACAAACAAGCTGCTGGCTTATCTTTGTTAATCATTACACTGCCGATTGTCCATTTTCTGGAATTTCTATTCCGAACTTTTCATAGTGCTTATCATGGCGTTTTTTATACTATGCCATCAATTATTATTTTATGGATAATGGTTTTTGTGTTCATTGTTACACAGCTATCAATGAGGCAACCTTTTGTGAGAACACCATTCAATAAAGTTTGGCTGATTATACTTATCCCGATGCTGCTGTCAGCCACGTTTTCTTCTGACTATATTGTTAGTTTTCGTCATGTATTTTATTTTGTTTCTATCAGTATCCCATTTTTTTTAGCTGCTAATATTATAAAGTCTATAGGAGAACTCAAACTTTGTACTATTGCATTGGCAATTGCCGCAGGGATTAGAGTGTTGATTTTACTTTATTTTGAAGTGGGTAAATCGTCTGGAGGATTTGGATATGCAGCAACGGCGCATGAAAGTGTACCTTCTTATCCTTTCGTATTAGGACTAGGAGTTGCTTTATGTTTTTTTCTTTCATTGGCATTGATATTAAACGAGGAATCTAAATCGAAAAAGATTCTGGTTATTTGTGCAATTACAGGGCTACTATTAATTACCTGTTTGAAACTGCCACGAAGTATAGATATTGGTATAGCTTGTGGAATGCCGTTTTTATTGTTGATTCGAAAGGCAAGGCCGTGGGTCATTGCTGGTTTAATAGCAATAACATTAGCACTATTTTCATCATGGGACTTCTTAAAAGAACATACTGCTCTTGGTCGTTTCGAAAAGTATTCGTCTGTTGAGTCTGTAAGAAGTACTCATAAAATGCGTATGGAAGGTTATCAAGCAGCGCTTTCGATGATTAAGGATTATCCTGTATTTGGTATTGGTCCGGGAATGTGGGATGAGTATTATTTTAGATATATGAAGGATCCTGTGGTATGGATGACTAGAGGTAAAACAACTACTGCATATATACGTGGTTCCCATAATATTATTCTGCAGCATGGAACCATAAGTGGCATCCCTGGATTAATTTCTATAATTATTCTCGCATATATGATGATGAAAAAATCTATATTGTTATTCCGTTCACAACAAGTTGGATTAATCAGGGAATTCTCGGTATCTTTTCTTGCAATCACAGTTTTCTTCTGGGTCGCGGCTATTTTGGGAGGAGCCTCCTTTGAACTTTCACGTACTCCCGAGGAACATTATTGGCTTTGGTTGCTTGTGGGATTAATAGCTGCAGCGGTGAATATCAGCAAGAGGGAAAAAGCTCATAACCAACTGAAATCAGCATGAAGTTAAGAGAACGCATGAAAGAGAAAGTGAACTTATCGAGTACTTATTTATTTATAATCCTTATTTTACTATTAGGATTATCCTTAAATTTAGTGAATAGGTATATGACAGAAGGATTAAGTGTTGATGAAGCAAATACTCTTTTATTTGCCTCAGGAAATTGGTCTTCTTATTGTGACATGGTGGAAATCAAATCACCGCCGTTGTTGACAAAGGCAATAGCGGCTGATTGGAAACAATATATGATGAATAGCGATTATATCAACAGCTTTGGAAATATCTGGAAAGACTCAGCAGTTGATGTGCATCCTCCTTTATTTTATATAGTACTACAATCGTGTTTTTTAATATTTGGACAGTCATTGATCGTTGCTCAATTAACAAATGTATTAATTTATATACTATCTGCCGTAATCTTCTTTTTTCTTGCCCAGGTATTGTTTGAACGTAAACATGCATTTCTAGCTTTACTATTATTTTGTGTTACTCCGGCTTCATTTGCAGTTACTGGTGAGATTCGTTCATATGCCCTAATTGGTCTGTTCAATATAACAGCACTATTTGCTATTATTAAAATTATAAATGGATATATTGGCTGGAAATGGTGGTTCGTATGGATTATGTCCAGTCTTGCAGCCTTATATACTCAATATACTTATGCATTAATTTTTGCATCCACGTCTGCTTATCTTCTCTTATATTGTCTTAAAAGAGAGAACTGGTTCCTTTTGATCAGATATTTGAAAATAATGGTTCTATTTGTTATTCTTCTAATACCATTAATGGTGCTTTTCTGGCAGCAAAAGTCTGTTGCCCATAATTTGGGATGGCTCAGTGATAAGTGGGCGTGGGCAAATAATACACCGGCAACCATGATATGGATTTTCTTTGAAACTGTTACAGGCTCAATGAAGGGCATAATCTTTGGTCTGCCCGTTTGGTTTAATCTGATATTAGGTGTTACGATATACGGTTCAAGTTTTTACTTTCTGACCAGACTTAAATACATAAACGATATCTGCTTGTTGTCAATTCTATTGTTTGTAACTACTATCTTTTATGCTGTCTTATATCAATTTGGGGCTATCCCATCTCATGCCATTGGGGCAAAATATCAAGTTACGGCAGTACCATTAATTTTAATAACTATTGTTTGCATAATTACAGTATTCAAAAAAAAGTCATGGGAATTTTGTTCTGTAATTTTAATAGCAACTCTAATGTTTTTGGGCAGTACATACCTTATTTGGAAAAACTATAAAGCAAGGGATCATACGATTTCTACTTACTCTATGGCCAAATTAGTTCCTAAGGCCGATCTGGTTATTTTGGATCATACATTTTCAGGTTTAGTGGGTCCGGTGATTTTCGCACTTCCTGAAGATCAAAGAATCCTTATAGGTTCACAAAAAGACCTTTTATCAAAAATAGATTTTAAAAACGAAGTTATAGATGAAAAATCTGTAATGTATATAAGTGCTACCAAATACAATGAACTTGGGCTTCGGGAGGAGATCACCAACCGTCTTTTGAAGGCTTTTGATTTAAATCCATCTTCTCCCTTAGAACCCATAGCTCGATTGAGTTGTAGAGGTGCCGGGAGTGGTTATAGTATTTTTTACTTCAATAAAGATTCTTGAAAAGTTGAAAATGTTATAAATTATAAGTGATTTTCACTTAATATTATGTTTGTTTTTTAATTTGAAAAAGTATTAGGGATATTTTTCATGAACAATTCATTCGAGAAAATGGTCATTTCAGGTAATATTCTCAAATTATTAAGGCATAGGTCTTTTGTTAATCAGGAGAAGAAGCCTATAAGCGCTCAATTAATCTTGACAAATCGCTGTAATTTAAAGTGTGTATTCTGTTGTAATAAAAAAAGGTGGGGACCTCAGGAAATGGAAAAAAAGACAGCTTTCAAGGTACTGGAAGACCTTAGGGATCTTGGATGCAAAGGTGTTGAATTTACAGGTGGTTCGGAACCAACTGTGCACAGACACTTTAATGATGTACTTGCTTATTGCATTAAGCTTGGTATGAAACCCGCTTTAGTAACGAATGGAATAAGATTAACGACTATTCCCTTAGATTTGATAGAAAAGCTTGATTGGATAAGGATTTCCATAAATGCAAGTCAAAAAAATTATAAAAACATTCATGGTGTTGATGCATACGATAAGGTTATTAAGGGTTTGGAGTATATTGACAACATATCTATTCCAAATAAGGGCATATCGTATATTTTTTGTTTTCAAACAACGCTTAGGGATACACAAGAACTTATTGATGATTTACAGCGCTTCAATCTGGACTATTTTCGTTTTTCTATTGATGTCTTTAACGAACCAAAATGTGAAATAATAACTCCCAGTTTTAAATCGGACAGATTCCCCGTTATAAGCCATGCTAATCGTCCCACTTACATACCTAAGGTGTGCAACATATTTTATTATAAACCTGTCATTGACTGTGGTGGACTTTTGTATCCTTGTTGCACAAATATGCACAAAGAGATATTACCATTGGGCAGCATTACTAACCTGAAACGAATTTATAATCGTAAAGATAAGAAACTAAATACTAAAGAATGTATTTACTGTATCTATGGAGAAGCTAATGACTTGATTTATCAGATGGAACAAGATATGAAAAATGAGGATTTTATCTGAGCTTAGTTTCTTACTTGTACTAAATATTTATGTGTTATAAAGTACCTCTTTTTAAAACTTTTCTTGCCCCCAAAAATGTGCTAATGCCCGCGCTTGAAGATGTCCTATATAGTGGTTATATATCAGAAGGTCCTCCTGTAGAAGCCTTTGAGAAGAAGTTTGAAGAGTGTTTTAATTTAAAGAATTGTATTTCATTTAATTCAGGTACTGCTGCTTTGCACACAGCGCTTATCTTGGCCGGTGTGGAGCAGGGAGATGAGGTAATTTCTACCCCAATGACTGCAGAACCGACAAACGTGGCTATTAAACATGCTGGTGGTAAGATCGTCTGGGCAGATGTGGATCCACGTAATGGTAACCTCACAGCAGAGAGCATTTCTGCCAATATCACAAATCGCACAAAAGCCATAATGGTTGTTCATTACGGAGGTATCCCTGCACCCATAAAGAGTATAAGAGAAGTAGCAAAAGCTCATGGATTACCCGTAATAGAAGATGCTGCACATACTTTAGGTGCTAAATATGATGGAAAACCTATTGGTCATCATTCTGAATTTGTGATGTTTTCATTTCAGGCAATAAAGCATATGACCACTATTGATGGAGGCATGTTATCTTGTCAAAAAAAAGAAGATGCACAAAAGGGGAAAAAAATACGATGGTTTGGAATTGGCCGTAAAGCTGATAGAACTAACGTTGACATTCAAGAACTAGGTTATAAATATCACATGACTAATGTACCTGCCACCATTGGAACCATTCAACTTGATTATATAGAATCAATTATAAATCGTCATATAGCTAATGGTAAATATTATGACGATAATCTGAAAAATATAGAGGGGTTAGAAATTTGCAGTTGGGATAATGTTGCTGAACCGTCTTATTGGTTTTACACTGTTTTGGTGGAGAGACAAGCAGATTTCATTAGAAACCTTGAGGGCAAAGGTATTTCGGCATCTACTGTTCATAAACGTAATGATCTTCATTCCGTATTTGCTGATAGTTGTTGTCCGTTGCCGGGAGTAGATACTTTTTATAGTCGCATGGTTCACATTCCGTGTGGATGGTGGGTAACAGATGAGGACCGTGAATTCATTGTCGAAACAATAAATGAAGGTTGGTAATGTGTCATCTTCTAAAAGATGCCCGGTTTGTACGATATTTACCGATCAAGGTGTTTACTACTATGACGCTGAGCTGACGATTTATCGTTGCTACACATGCTCAGCTATCTTTTTAGATCCCAACATACCAGAAGTTGCCTACGATAATGACTACTTTAAGGCATCCTACTACAAGAACTATCGTATAAACTACGATGAGAAACTTCACCCGATTCCGCTATACAGAAGTATCTTAACAGCTACAAGGCACTGGGTATCTCCTGGATCTAGAATGCTTGAAGTCGGTAGCGGCCTGGGGCTATTTCTGTATCTGGCTAATACTGATGGTTACCGGGCAGTGGGTGTAGATACTTCAGCCTATGCCTGTGAGTATGCGCGTCTCCAGATGGGTGTAGATGTACGAAGGGAAATGCTTCAGGATGCCGGGTTTGATCCGGGCAGTTTTGAAGTCATCGTATTAAATGATGTAGTCGAACATATTAGCGACCCTTATCCCTTGTTGGAATGTGTTCGCAAGTTGCTGGATTACGAAGGGTTTTTAGTGTTGGAAACACCCAATGAAGATGCACTTATTAATTTTGTGTCAAGGTTGATATATAGGGCTTCATTTGGATTGATTAGGTCACCATTTCGTGCAAACCATGGTGCTGAGCATAGACTTTATTATAATCAAGCTTCTATTAGTTGGTTGCTGGAACGCCTGGGATTCAATGTCGTAGAGATATCTCAGGCATCTATTGATCCTGCTTCACGTGGATGCGGGATGCTGTTGACTGCTGGAGGTCATCTGATATTTGCCCTATCAAAAGTCCTCAATTCTCAACACAAAATGATCCTTGTTGCACAAAAGATGACTAGCCATAGTGAGACCGATCAGTAGCCGAGAAGGGTTGGTAATGAAAACAAGCTTCGTTGTTACCCTGATAATAAATATCTGAACTTGTTGATGTGGTATTGATGCTCGACAATGAATTAATCTGTATCTTTGAGAAATGTATATACCGTTACAAAGAAGTCATATCACTGTCCAAAATTGTCTTTTAAGGTACTTGCTTGTTGAATGTGGCTTATAAAAACTACGGAATCTTTTATTTAATAAAAGCTTGAAAAGAAATATGAGGAATATCTTCTATGGAAAAATTCAATTCGATTAATGTTGGTGATAAAGCAGAACTTAAGCATGTCATAACTCAATCTGATATTGATAAGTTTGTTGCGTTAACTGGTGATGACAATAAACTTCATGTTGACAAGGAATATGCAAGCAGAACGTCATATAAAAAACCTGTTGTCCATGGAATGCTAGGCGCATCCTTTATTTCTACAATAATCGGTACAAAACTGCCTGGTGACGGAGCGTTATGGTTCGCTCAAAATTTAGAATTTCTATTACCTGTAAAGATAGGTGATACTATTACAATAAAGGTTGAGGTAGTAAAAAAAGTTAAAAGGATGCAATCAATTGAAATGACTACAGATATTTTTAATCAGAATAAACAGAAAGTTACAACAGGGACTGTAAAGGTCAAAATAATTGAACAGGAAAAGCCAGCCCATAAAAAAGATATGGGAAAAAATATAAAGCGGGTTGCTTTGGTCATAGGGGGTACTGGTGGAATTGGCAAGGCAACCTGTTTGCAGTTGGCGAAAGATGGATTTGACATTGCAGTCCATTACCACAAAAACAAAGAATTAGTTGAGAAAATAAAAAATCAAATTATTGCCCTTGGGAAGAAGGCAATTTCTGTTAATGCTGATATTACAAACTTTGATCAAGTCCAGGAAATGGTGGCAACAGTTGTACGAAAACTTGGCACAATTACAGTGGCCGTAAACTGTGGGACGGTAAGTATACCAAATATAAAATTTAGTGATTTGGAATGGAATAATATGCAAGAGCATTTTGATATAAATATAAAGGGGTCTTTCAATATTCATAAATGCATTGTCCCTGTAATGGAAAAAAAGAAATATGGAAAAATAATTAATATAACCACGCAAGCTATTGAAAAACCTAATGCAGAATGGTTGCCCTATATTACCGCGAAATCTGCTCTACATGGTTTTTCAAAAGCAATGGCTGTTGAATTAGCTTCCAAAGGAATAAGGGTTAATTTAGTTTCACCAGGCATGACTGATACAGAACTGATAACCAATATTTCGGAGAAGGTAAGATTGCTAACCGCAGCACGGACACCTTTAAAAAACATTGCAAGGCCAGAAGATGTTGCCGGCGCTATAAGCTTTTTGGCATCAGAGAAGTCAGATTTTCTAACGGGTGAAACTATTAGAGTAAATGGTGGTCAAATAATGATATGAAAGATTTGAAATATTCAGAAATCCTGAGACTTAACAAAGAGATAGGTAATAATCTCAAGTCAAATCCTTATAAAATCACCATACTTTCAAATATTACTGTTCATCAAATTAAAGATATCCTGGAATATCTACTAAGAACTGAAGGTGTTAATGCTCGCGTGGTGTTTGGTGATTACGATAACATTGTTCAGGACAGTCTGAAGTATAAGGATTCAAATTTAAACATCATTTTCTGGGAAATGTGCAATATTATTGATGGTTTACAATATAAGGTTGAATTATTCAACGATTATCAGGTAGATGAAGTACTTGAGAAAACAAAATTAGAAATCAATCTTGTTCTAAAGAATCTTAAGAAAACATCACTTGTCCTATTTAATAAATTCACCCCCCTTGCATTTTCCATATCTAATATCAGGAAGAATATTTTTGATAAATTGACAGGTCAATTAAATCAATACTTGGAAGAAAGAATATCAGTAAATATCAAATTAGTTGATATAGAAAAACCAATTGCCAAGGTTGGAGTAAATGGCAGTTTGGATCTCAGATATTATTATTCTTCAAAAGCCCTGTATACGATTGATTTCTTCAAGGCCTATGCTGAATATGTTAAACCATTCATCTTGTCAGTAAACGGCAAATCCAGGAAAGCCATCATTTTTGATTGTGATAATACTTTATGGAAAGGTATTTTGGGTGAAGATGGATTTGATAACATTGAAATGTCTACAGAGACAAAGGCCGGTGCAATTTTCTCGGAGATTCAAAGTATCGCATTGGAACTTAGTAAGCAAGGTATCTTAATCGGGATTTGCAGCAGAAATAACCCTCAGGATGTTGATGAGGTAATTACGTCTCATCCGGATATGCAGTTACGAAGTGAGCATATCACGATTAACAAAAGTAATTGGTCAGATAAAATAACAAACTTACGGGAGATTGCCAGAAATCTGAATATCGGGTTAGATAGCTTGGTATTTGTGGACGATTCTTCCTTTGAGGTAAATTTGATTAGAGAGCAACTGTCGGAAATTAAAGTTTTGCAGGTCCCTGAGAGATTATATGACTATCCAAAGATGCTTAGAGAAAACATGGGCTTATTTTATAACCTGTCTTTTGTTAAAGAAGACGGGCAGAAAATTAAGATGTATAAACAGCAAGTTCAGCGCGAAAGCACTAAAAATAAATTTTTAGATATTGAAGGTTATCTTTCTTCTCTGGAATTAAAACTAACTGTTTTTGAAGATGATCACTCCCTTGTTCCACGTATGTCTCAAATAAGTCAGAAAACAAACCAATTTAACTTAACAACGAAAAGATATACCGAAGGAGATATCATTAATTTTATTGTTAATGATGATTCAAAGGTTTTTGCATTTTCTGTCTCTGATAAATATGGAGACAACGGTGTCACAGGCTTGTGTATTGTCAATATTGACAGCAAAACTCAAACTGCAGATATCAACACTTTCTTGATGAGTTGTAGAATTATCGGTAGGAATATCGAGTATTCTTTTATGGATTACTTAATGAATGAACTTGGGAATCATAATATTTATACAGTTACGGCACAATATGTTAAAACACAGAAGAATGAACAGGTAAAAGATTTTTATAATAAATGCTCATTTTTATTGACTGAATCAGATAGTACGTTTAGAAATTATACTTTGGATATGAGGGAATACATACCCAAACAATTGAACTACATTGAGATTATTAATGGAAGATAAAATAAAGAATATTGTAGCGACAGTATTTGAAATTCCTGTTGAAGAAATAAATGATAATTTATCCCCGGATACTATAGAATCTTGGGATTCAATAAAACATATGCAGTTGGTCGTTGCGTTAGAAGAAGAGTTTGATGTTCAATTTACTGATGAAGAGATAGGTGATATGTTAAACTTTTCTCTGATTAAAATAATCACAAGTGATAAGCTATAAAAAGATGGACATATAAATGTAAAGTCCATATAGAGTTATTCTTGATGTTCGATGAGATGTTATTTGAGGTGTAATCTGAAGATGCGTTATCACATATTGTGCAATTAGAGCAAGAATTTCAAAAGCTTATATATTGGAATTTGAAATGAATCTTTCGAAGCAAGTATTCTTTGGTATCGATTGTGATACCTTGTACGATGATATTATATTAAAAATACCACCTACTGAGATTTCACCTGCCAGACGAAAGAAGTTAGTAAGAAGAACTTATGAGACTACTATACCTAGGATTCTTGATTGGCTAGACGAAATGAGAGTGGTTGCTACTTTCTTTGTAATTGGGCATGACGCACACTTGTGTCCGGACGTAGTTAGGTTAATATATCAGCGTGGGCACGAAATTGGGAATCATAGTCACAATCACTTAAAAAATCTTACTCAGCTACCTGATAAAGAGATATTATTAGAAGTCAATTCCTGTCAAAAGATAGTTGAGGACATTCTAGGAAAACGTCCCATTAGCTTTAAGGCGCCAGGTTACACCCTTTCGCCCAAACTACTCTGCATCCTATACAAATGCGGAATTCGAATCGATACTTCCATGGTTACCTCCATTTTATATCAAGTAATTAAGTATATACTCAAGCAAATAATGTCTAACAAAGAATCACTCATCCTTCAGGAGATTGGGGTTATAACGGCTCCTAATAAACCATACAATATCGATTTTGAACGAATCTTTCACAGTAGAGAGGACAATTGTATGGGTTTAATTGAGTTCCCAATTTCTAATTCGTCCTTTTTGCCATTTCCTTTAATTAGTGGCCTTCTCTTGAATCTACCAAATTTTGCACGAAGAATCGTGGTTAAGTCTGCAATAAGGGCAAGATATCTAAACATTAACCTGCATCCTCATGAGTTCATTGTCGAAAAGGATGACTGGTGCGACACCGCTCCTCACGCAATCTGCCTCGCAGCCCTGGCAGTCGAATGATTCTCATTGCCTCCTCAGCCTACTTCATCTTCATCCCCCTCGTTCTCCTCGCTTGGACGGCAGGCGAATTCTTCTATCAACAATATCATGGGCATTTCGTAGATGTTGCGAGGCTCAAATTTCACATCTACGGCGTCTTAGCCGTCCTCCT
>SDBV01007371.1_pt1 | contig 15058 bp, 16 predicted proteins | sample 2277081 | NCBI WGS metagenome assembly SDBV01 (sample SAMN10402039, study PRJNA504765) | marine sediment metagenome | isolation source: marine sediment core GS10_PC15, 223 cmbsf | place: Arctic Ocean: Southern Knipovich Ridge | collected 2010
GTGGAAGAACTTGAAAAACGAGAATTGCTTGTTCATTCAGAAACAATAACTCATTCTTATCCTCATTGTTGGCGATGTAAAAGCCCGGTCATATTCAGGGCTACGGAGCAATGGTTTATTTCGATGAAAACCGATGATCTTCGGAAAAAAGCGTTGCAGGCCGTTGGATCAGTAAAATGGATACCGGAGTGGAGTATAAAAAGAATAACAGGAATGATTGCCGACAGGCCCGACTGGTGCATATCCCGTCAAAGATCCTGGGGGGTACCGATTCCCGTATTTTACTGTTTAGCCTGCGACCACGTACTGGCGACAGATCAAGTTCTGGAGAAAATAGAGAAGCTTTTTGCTGAAGAGGGCGCTGACGCCTGGTTTAAAAAGGATCCGGAGCAGATGTTGCCGGAAGGCACAACCTGCGACAATTGTGGTTCAAAAGAATTTCGCAAAGAAGAAGATATACTGGATGTCTGGTTTGAGTCAGGCGTTAGTCACGCGGCCGTTCTTGAGGGTCGTGGCGAGTTGTCGTGGCCGGCGGATCTTTATTTAGAGGGCTCCGATCAGCATCGCGGGTGGTTTCAGTCTTCAATGCTGACATCGGTGGGAACGAGATCTGCCGCTCCTTATCGACAAGTGCTAACGCATGGGTTTCTGGTAGACGGCACCGGGCGGAAGATGTCTAAGTCGCGCGGGAATGTTGTTAATCCGCTCAAAGTGATCGAAAGAAGCGGGGCTGACATTTTAAGGCTGTGGGTTTGCTCGGCCGACTTTAGCTCCGACGTGGCCGTCTCTGACGAGATACTCGCGAGAATTAGTGAAGCATATAGGCGAATAAGAAACACAATCAGGTTTCTTCTCGGCAGTTTAGGTGATTTTAGTCCCGCGACTGATATGGTCGAATACGAGAAGCTGGAATCAATCGATAAGTGGGCCTTGATGAAACTTCATGAGTTAACGAAGAAGGCCAGGAGTGGTTACGATGAATACAAGCTTCACCAGGTTTTTCACTCCGCGTATAATTTTTGTTCGGTCGATATGAGTTCCTTCTATCTTGACGTGCTAAAAGACACTCTTTACACAATGGGGTCGGCTTCAAAGAAGAGGCGCTCAGCTCAAAGCGCGATCTACGAGATATGCGAAACATTGATAAAGGTCTTGGCTCCGGTTTTAGCGTTTACAGCTGAAGAAGCGTGGGACTATCTGCCAGATGTTGAAGGTCGTGAAAAGAGTGTCCATTTGAGCAAAATGCCTGATTTCAATAATGCCTACATTGAGCTTGAAACAAAAGGTGAGTGGGAGCAGTTGCTGGCAGTCAGGCAGGAAGTGACAAAGGCCATCGAAGAGGCGCGCGCAGCTAAGATAGTCGGCGGGTCTTTGCAGGCTAAAGTTCTTTTGTCTCCTCCGGAAGAACTAGCCAATCTTCTAGCGTCATACAAGGAGATGCTTCCGGCAATTTTTATTGTTTCTCAAGTGAAGATTTGCAATTTAGTTGAAATTGGGGATAACCCCTGGAAGAGCCCAGTATTGTCAGGGTTATCAATCGGTATTGTTCATGCCGAAGGTTTAAAATGTGCGCGATGCTGGAATTTCAAAGATGACGTTGGAGACGACAGGGATCACCAAGAACTATGTGGTCGATGTGTCGAAGTAATAGACTCTTTAAGTTAACCTTGGAGGCCGATGTGGAGAAAAGCAGCGCGAAACGTTTTGAAGGTGAGCTCCAAAAGGAAAAGAAACGTCTCGAGATCGAGTTAAAGCAGCTTCACGATGAGAATCTCAACGCGGCTGCCGCCGACCAAGAGGTTGGTGGCGATCAAAACCATGAAGATCATATGGCTGACGGAGCTTCAAATGTGTTTGAAAGAGAAAGAGATCTATCCCTTGAAGACAATCTGAAAGATATCTTAAATCACGTAAACAGCGCGTTGCACCGCTTGCAGGATGGGGTATTCGGCGTATGCACGAGATGCAAGAAGCAAATTGATGATAAAAGACTAAACGCTCTCCCTTACGCCAATCTCTGCATTGAGTGCAAGAAATCTGAAGAGCGACCGGTTGCCAACTGAAAATAGTAGAATCCCCGTTTTCTGGTTATTAGCATTTGGCGTGCTCGTATCAGATCAGATTTCAAAATTTATGGTTACACGGGCGCTCGTATTGGGCGAGACAATGCCAATATTTGAAGGCTATTTTCATTTTACGCATGTGAGGAATACCGGTGGTGCTTTCGGTTTGGTTCCGGGAGCCCAAAAATTCTTCCTGGTTGCGTCTGTTCTCGTCACAATTGGAGTTATTATATATAAATTGAGCCAAAAACCGAGAGGATCGCTTGTCAATATGGCCCTTGGCCTTATATTGGGAGGAGCCGCCGGTAATCTCGTAGACAGGCTTAATGGCGGGGAAGTCATTGATTGGATCGATTTTCAAATATGGCCCGTATTTAATATAGCGGACATGGCTTTGATTTCAGGGCTAGCCCTGCTAAGCCTCTACATTATCCGCTCGAATTAGATGATGAACTCCGATATGGAAAACAGCAATGAGGTCGTTGTCAGCCTTGGCGACGAAGAGCGGCGTTTTGACACTTTTCTAGCCGAATGCCCTGGTATCTATTCAAGAGGACAAGCTCAGCGCCTGATAAAACTGGGGAAAGCACTGGTCGACTCAAAATTGCGGCCGAAAGATTATCACCTGAGAGTTGGGGAGCGGGTGGTTTATGAACCACCCAGTGGGCTTGCTGATGAAACAGTTCAGCCAGAGGAACGTGATCTCGATATTGTTTTTGAGGACGAAGATCTTTTGGTCGTGAACAAGCCTTCTTCTCTAGTTGTTCATCCGGCGCCGGGAAATCCAGCGGGTACTTTGGTGAATGCTCTAGTGGCGCACACAAATCTGGCAACGATCGGTTCGCCGCTCAGGCCAGGCATAGTGCATCGCCTTGATAAAGACACGAGCGGTTTAATGGTAGTCGCCAAGACAGATCAGGCATATATGTCTTTAGTGTCGCAAATCAAGGATCGTCGGGTTAGTAGAAAATATCTGACTCTGGTTGAAGGTAATTTTAAGGATAAACGAGGTCGTATTGAGGCTCCGATAATTCGAGATTCAAGAAATCGCAAATTGTTCACGGTAGGCACGTCGGGCGGTAAAGAGGCGATTACTGATTTTGCGGTTGCCGGCTCCGTGTCAGATTTTTCTTTATTAGACGTCTCGTTGTGCACAGGCAGAACCCACCAAATACGTGTCCATATGAAATTTATTAAACACCCGATTGTCGGTGACCAGGTTTATGGTTCTGCTAGAAGTCGAAAATTGAGTATCACACGACAATGGCTGCATGCGTACCGACTTGAATTCTTACATCCGAAAACAGATAGAACACTAAGTCTCTCATCAAAACCGCCCGAGGCCCTGATCAGCTATTTAGAGGAAATCGGGATTGAGATCCCCCCGATCTTTTAGTTTTCAATAAGTTGTCTTAATAAGCATACTCTTGCTAAAATCTGATTTGGGTAAGAAAAGGATTAGAAAATGAGACCACTAACCTTTCCGAGAGGCATACATCCGCGAGATCATAAGGAAGCAACTAACGCCAAGTTGATTGAAGACGGGCCGCTCCCCGACGTAATAATTTTGCCGCTCCAGCAGAGCGCGGGCGCCTGTTGTCTGCCAGCAGTAGACAGTGGCGACAAGGTTTTGGTTGGTCAAAAAATTGGTGACAGCGAAGCGTTGATAGCGGCGCCCATTCACTCTCCGGTTTCAGGAACTGTCAAAGCTATCGAGCCGCGTCCGCATCACACGGGCCTTAAGCTGTCCAGTGTTGTTATTGAGTCTGACGGGCAGCAGAAACACGTAGAATGCAAAGGCCTTTCAGCAAACCCATCGCCAGATGAAATACGTCGAAAGGTTCGAGACGCGGGCATAGTTGGTTTGGGTGGGGCCGCCTTTCCGACGCAGGTTAAACTAGATCCGCCAAAAGGCCAAGAGATTGTCTCGTTAATCATAAATGGTTGCGAGTGCGAGCCGTATTTAACAGGTGACCATAGAATCATGGTTGAAGAGCCTGAACAGATACTCGACGGTATGCTGCTCTTAATGAAGGCGGTCGAGGCGGAAAACGGATATATTGGAATCGAGACGAACAAACCGGACGCAATTGAGGCTATGATAGCTGTCACGGAAAAATATCCGGATATTGAAGTAATTGCTCTGGAGGAGAAATATCCGCAGGGCTCGGAGAAACAACTGATCGAAGCAATCCTCGACGTTCAAGTGGCCCCGAATATGCTTCCATGCTCAGTGGGAGCGTTAGTTCAAAATGTGGCCACGTCGATTGCCGTATCAAAGGCTTGTCGGGATGGTTTGCCGCTTGTTGAAAGAGTGATAACGGTCAGCGGAAACGGCATAGCAACCCCAAAGAATTTGCGCGTAGCTGTAGGAACGCGGGTATCAGATGTAATTGACTTTTGTGGAGGAACGCGTGATCAGGTTGTCAAATTAATCCTTGGGGGGCCGATGATGGGGACTACATTGGTCGGCCGGGAAGCCCCGGTTGTAAAAGGAACATCAGCTATCCTGGCCTTGACAAACGACGAGATCGCCAAGGTAGACGTACATCCATGTATTAAGTGCGGAAAATGTGTTGAGGTCTGTCCGATGCTTCTGCTGCCGTACAGGTTTGGCGCCATGGTCGAGTTCGGGGTCTTCGATGAGCTTGAGGATAACCATATTTTCAACTGCATTGAATGTGGGTCGTGTGCTTTTATTTGTCCGTCACAACTTCCGTTGGTTCAATATATAAAACTAGGAAAATATTCACTCGCGCAAAGCCGGGAGAAGAGCCGAAGTGCTTAGAACGGTGGGAATTTGACTGAGGAAAAGCTAAAAATATCGCCGGCGCCACATATTGCGACTACCGAAACTGTGGAAAACATAATGTACTCTGTTATATATTCCTTAATCCCCGCAGGTATTGTTGCGGGTTATTTTTTTGGCCTAAGAGCGATCGCTTTAATAATTACGTGTATTCTGACGTCAATTGCCACCGAATACGTATTTCAAAAAGTTAGAGCAAAACCGATAAGCGTCTTTGATGGCAGCGCGATTCTTACTGGTTTTTTGTTCGCTTTGACGCTCTCACCTCGATTACCATTTTACATGGCTATGATTGGCGCTGTGGTCGCGATTGGTATTGGCAAGCAGGTCTTCGGCGGCCTGGGTCACAATATTTTTAATCCGGCTCTAGTGGGAAGGGCTTTTCTGGTAGCTGCATTTCCGGTTGCCATGGGAAGCTGGTATCAACCGTTGACACGATTTGGCGTTTTAACCGACGCTGCCACCGGGGCTACGCCACTTGCTCTAATGAAGTTTGAATTTGAAACAACCGCGATTTCAAGTATGTTTTTCGGGCAGATCAGCGGCGCGCTCGGGGAGACCTCAGCGGCGGCGCTCTTGGCCGGCGCAGCTTACTTGTTTTACAAAGGATATATTGAGTGGCGTATACCATTTGGCCTCATAGGTACGGTGGCGGGCGTAAGCGGGATCATGTGGTTGATTGACCCGAGCAGATATCCCGATCCCGTTGTTTCTGTTTTTGCCGGTGGCCTGATACTCGGAGCTTTTTTTATGGCAACGGATTATGTAACTTCCCCGATCACTCCTGTCGGCAAGCTCATCTTTGGTATAGGTGGCGGTTTACTGGTAGTTGTCATTAGGCTTTGGGGCGGCATGCAAGAGGGTGTAATGTACGGAATACTGCTGATGAACGCCCTGACTCCCATAATAAACAGATATACAAGACCGACAACATTCGGGGTCAAACAATGAACGCGCCAAGAATTGTAGCGACTTTGGGTGTCATTGGAATAATTTCCGGCGGCTTATTGGCCTGGGCCAATGGGGCTTCGGAACCGCGGATAATTGAGAACAGAAGAAGAGAAACAAAAGAAGCTGTTCTTTCCGTATTGCCGAAAACAAAGACGGTAAAGAGGATTAAGATCGATGGGCTGATTTTGCATCAAGGAAAAGACGCGGCAGGCCAATCAACAGGGTACGCTTTTCGGGCCGTAACCACGGGCTTTCAGGGGGATATAGTTATGATGGTCGGCATAGATCGGGACCTAGAGAAGCTTTCGGGGCTCAAGATTTTGGAGAATATCGAAACACCGGGCTTAGGGAATCGAATTGACGAGGTGAAATTCACAGACCAATTTTCCGGGCTAAACGGGCAGACGCAAATAGATCTGGTAAAGAACGAAAGAGCGCAAAAATCCAAGAATGAAGTTGAGGCAATTTCCGGCGCGACTATATCTTCTCGGTCGGTAGTGGCGGGCCTGAACAAACATGCGAAGAAAATCATAGAAGCGTTAAAAAAGAGGTGACATGGAACTTAAAGATGATCTGAAAAGAGGTCTTTGGGATCAAAATCCGATCTTTCGGCTGCTCATCGGGTTATGTCCGACGCTGGCTGTGACCAATTCTGTTGTCAACGGATTGTCGATGGGACTGGCCACTTTTTTTGTTCTGGTGAGTTCCAGCACAATTATTTCGATCATTAAGAAGTGGATACCAGCGCAGGTGCGACTGGCCTCCTACGTGGTGATAATTGCCACATTCGTTACCATGGCCGATATGTTCCTGGCGGGAAATTTTCCGGTTATCAGCAAGGCTCTCGGACCCTATGTTCCATTGATAGTTGTCAATTGTCTTGTTTTGGGAAGAGCGGAAACGGTTGCTTCATAAAACACGGTTCCAAACGCTGTCGCGGACGTCGTTGGTATGGTTTTGGGATTCACTTGGGCCCTTGTGTTGCTTGGAGTGATAAGAGAGATTATGGGATCCGGGAGTTTGTTTTCAATCCAATTGCTGGGCAACTGGTTTCAGCCGTGGTTGATTATGGTTCTTCCGGCCGGAGCATTCTTTACTTTAAGCATCGTGCTGGGATTGATCAATCATTTTAGCGGCAAAAAAGGAGAAGCGAAACATCAGCACTGATCGAAATAGATTAGAGGAAAAATGAAGCTAATATTGATCTTTCTCTCGGCCAGCCTGGTAAACAACTTTGTTTTCACATACTTTCTGGGAATCTGTCCTTTTGTGGGCATGTCCAAGCGCGTTGAGACTGCGATCAGCATGGGAATGGCGACCACATTTGTTATGACGCTAACAGGCGGAATAACCTGGCTGATAGAAACTTATATCTTGAATTATTTCGGTGTCCCGTATCTGAGATACGTGGCCTTCATCATCGTTATAGCCTCACTTGTGCAGTTTGTTGAGATGTATATAAGAAAGACTTCTCCAAATCTATATAAAACTTTGGGGACATTTCTGCCCATGATAACCACTAATTGCGCGGTACTTGGATTGGAGCTCTTTGCCATTCTTCGGGACTATAACTTTATCGAAAGTCTCGCATACGGCTTTGGCGCTGGGGTCGGGTTTACAATAGCTATTACTATTATGGCTGGAATTCGTGAAGAGTTGCGCTTCTCCGATGTTCCAAAAGCCATGCAGGGACCGGCGATAACGCTGATGGTTGCCGGGCTTTTGGCTCTGGCCTTCATGGGTTTCTCCGGCTTTTTGACTATATAGACATATTTGACCGGCGATTCTACAATAGAAGTTTGATTTCCAATTATTAATGAATCGAGATGAAGCTTATGTCTGATTTAATCGCACCAGTTGTCAGCATGGGCGCGATAGGCGCCGTTTTAGCCCTGATATTAGTAATTGCCGATAGAAAACTGCGGGTTAAGGAAGATCAGCGTGTCGAGAAGATCCTGGAAATATTGTCCGGATCAAATTGCGGCGCGTGCGGAGCACCGGGATGCCGTCAATTCGCGGAGCAGCTTATTTCAGGTGAACAAGGTCCGGCTGGTTGTATGGCTTGCGGCCCCGAAGTGGCAAAAAAAATAGGCATTATATTGGGAGTCGAGGTCAAAGTCGGATTGCCCCAAAAAGCCCGGGTGCTGTGTCTTGGAGGCAACCTGGAATCTCAACCACGCGCTCGGTACGAGGGTATCCGCGATTGTCAGGCCGTGACATTGCAAAGCGGCGGAGACAAAAGTTGTGTATATGGTTGTCTGGGCTACGGGAATTGCGCGAGGGCTTGTCCGTTTGACGCTATAGAAATGACTGACAATGGCTTGCCTTTAGTTGATGATTTTCTGTGCACTGGTTGTGAAATTTGCGTGGCGGCTTGCCCCAGGCAGCTAATGGCTATGAAGACAGAGGAGACCAAGATTCTAGTTGGTTGTTCCTCGCTGGAAAAAGGGAAAGCGGTAAAGCAGGTATGCGCTCGTGGTTGTATCGCCTGCAAGCTTTGTGTCAAAGTTTGTCCGCAAGATGCCATTGTCATGGATGGCAATCTACCGGTCATAGACGATAAAAAATGCGATGATTGCGGCATTTGTGTAGAAAAATGTCCGACCGATTCACTCATTGAGAATCTTATCAATCAATTGCACCGGGCTTCAGAGAAAAAGAAGGCAGTCTAACAGAGGCTAAAACATGTTAACCATTTGGGATAGAGCGCTAATCTTGACAGTGATGGCTGCGGCTGCTCTCAGCTTCTTTCTTTTACCAAAGGCGATCGGGGCGACCAAAGGCGAGCGATCAGTTATCATTCAAAGCGGATCCAGGCCGATTCAGTCATTTCCCATAAACCAGGATCGTGTCATCAATATGGATGGACAAGATGGGTTTTGCGTTGTGGAGGTTGAGGCCGGCCGGGTTCGCGTAAAAAAATCGGATTGTCCAAAGAAATTATGTCAATCCCAAGGTTGGATAGATGACATTGGTGAGCTAATAGTTTGTTTGCCGCATCAGACAGTTATTAATGTTTCATCAAAGAACACGGAAGCGAGCGAAGTGGATGCGGTGGTCAGATAATGAAACCACTTAGAAATATTGTCTGGCTGTCTATGTTGCTTGGCGTCGGGATTATAGTACAAGCGATTGAGGCGCTGTATCTGCCCTCGCTGATAATACCGGGCGCGAAACTCGGGCTGGCAAACTCAATAACATTACTGGTCATGATCATGTTTACGTGGAAGGACGCGTTTTTACACGTAGTGGTCAGAGTTTTGACGGTCTCTCTCATAACAGGGACTTTTTTGTCTACAACTTTTTTATATAGTCTGGCGGGTGGCCTCACGAGTACGCTTGTGATGATAATCTGGCTGCGATATTTCTATGGAGCGTTTAGCTTCGCGGGCGTTAGCCTGATGGGCGCGTTGACCCACAATATTACTCAGTTGTTTCTGTCAGTGTTGATACTGGGGCACATCGGAATAATGACGCTTCTGCCATGGCTTATTTTTATGGCAATAATAACGGGGGTCCCGAACGGTCTAATGGTCAATGTGCTAAAGCCCCGATTAGAGAAAGCAACCGCTCAATTACTGAACGCGTAGTTGGCTAAAGCCTAAGGCCATCCAGAGCAAATGTCTCTTTTAATCTTGTTATTTAGCGTTGATTGGTTTAACCTAGATAAGCTGGAAGTTCGATATTTTCGTGAGTGTGAAATTTGGATACTGCTGTCGACAAATCAGTAACAAAAAATATTACAACCAAAGAACTTCCGGAGTCGATAAGACCTCGCGAGAGGTTGGCGTTAAACGGGCCTGAGAAAATGTCTGACACTGAACTCATAGCGATAATTTTAGGAACGGGAACACGCGGAATAAATTCCATGCGAATGGCTGAAAATCTAATGGCGGGTTTTAAGAGGATAGGCCGGCTCGGCGCGGCGGACTATAGCGACGTGTCAGCCGTTAGCGGAATTGGGCCGGCAAAAGCGGCGCAACTTCTAGCGGCGGTAGAACTTGGAAAAAGAGTCAGTCATGAGGAGCCAAGCAAAAAGATATCTTTGACATCGCCAGGTGTAGTTGGCGAAATGTTAATGCCTAAAATGCGAAACTTAGAAGAAGAGCATTTCGTGGCTTTGATTTTAGATACGAAAAACTGTTTGCTTAAGATGGTCGATATAGCCGTCGGGACATTGAGCTCGGCAATTGTTCATCCAAGAGAGCTATTTAAAACGGCGATTAGAGCAAACGGGGCCAGTATGATTGTTGCCCACAATCATCCGAGCGGAGACGTTGAGCCCAGCCGCGAAGACATCGAGTTAACCAGAAGGTTAACTGAAGCGGGTCAAATTTTAGGGATTGAACTAATAGATCACATAATAATAGGCGATGGTTCCTGGTTGAGCTTGAAGGAACAGGGATACTTCGCAAAAGCGGGGACTAAATGATTTTTGATTTTTTATTTGGAGCAATTGCTAGAGACATAGGGATCGACCTAGGGACAGCAAATACGCTTGTTTACGTTAAGGGCAGGGGTATTGTTTTAGAAGAGCCCTCGGTTGTCGCCGTGGAGAAAGATTCCGGAAAAGTATTGGCGGTTGGGACCGAGGCAAAGAGAATGATTGGCCGCACACCCGGCAATATTGTTGCAATAAGGCCCTTAAAAGATGGGGTTATTGCTGATTTTCAGGTGACTGAAATAATGATTAGAAAATTGATTGAGAGGGCTCATAAAAGGCGTTTTGCGGTCAGGCCAAGAGTTGTTGTCTGTGTTCCGTCGGGCGTGACCGCGGTTGAAAAACGCGCGGTTTATGAAGCGACACTTTCCGCTGGAGCACGAGAAGCCCACTTAATGGAAGAGCCAATGGCGGCGGCTATCGGCGCCGGACTGCCAATTCAAGAGCCAACGGGCAATATGATTGTTGATATTGGTGGGGGCACAACCGAGGTGGCGGTAATTTCACTCGGAGGAATTGTGACCAGCATATCGGTAAGGGTTGGCGGAGATGAATTTGATGAGGCGATAATCGCGCATGTTAAAAAAGAGTACAATGTGATGATAGGGGAGCGTACAGCTGAAGAAATTAAGATTGAAATTGGCTCTGCGTATCCGCTCCCTGAAGAAGAAGATGTCGAGGTGAGAGGACGCGATCTTCTAAGCGGATTGCCGAAAAACATAGTTTTATCTTCGGAAGAAATTCGGGTGGCGGTTGAAGAACCGCTGAGCCAGATAATAGCGGCGATCAAGGGAACGTTGGAAAAGACGCCCCCTGAGCTTTCTAGCGATATCATGGATAGGGGCATCGTGTTAACGGGTGGCGGCTGTCTCTTAAAGGGACTAGATGAACGCCTTCGTCAGGAAACAAGCATTCCTGTCCATATTACGGAAGATCCGCTGACGTGTGTGGTCATCGGATCAGGAAAGTCGCTTGAAGAGATTGAGTTATTGAAGCGGGTCTCAATAGGGACGCAGAGATAATTCAAAAAAGAGCTTAGGGACTTTCAGGTCTAGAGATATTAAATGTATTCACGAACCACGAGCCGTAAACGGTCGATCATTATCTTGTTTGTGGTTATTATCGGACTGTTTGCAACGGCTTACTATCGTAATGAGAAAGAGAGTGTCGTAAACCAATCGCAAAACTTGCTTTTAGCGATGGTTACACCTATTCAAAAAGGCGTAAACGCGGTCATTAGTCCATTTCGACGCGCTGGCGATTACGTAGTCTTTCAAAAAGAACTTATCGCCGATAATCGAGACCTGCGAGCGGCGAATGGGCAGCTGATACATCGGGTACGAGAGCTCAAAAAGTATGAAAGCGAGAACAAGCGCCTGCGTGTTCTCGCTGACTTTCGACGGAAGACCCCATTTAAGACTACGGCAGCCCGCGTTGTGAGTCAGTCACCTTCAAGCTGGCAGTCATTGTTTACGATTGACACCGGATCAAAGGGTGGGATAAAGAAGGGAATGGCCGTCATTTCTGACAAAGGCCTCGTCGGGAAAGTAACAAAAGTTTCAGCTCGAGCGTCCTTGGTGCAGCTCATCGACGACCGGCACAGTGGAGTAGCAGTTGAACTTGGCAAAACCGGGGCAACTGCAGTCGTTGAGGGCTCTATAGACGGCTTATTGAAGCTTCGGTTCTTGCCGGACGACGAGAAGATTGTCGTAGGCGAAAAGGTGCTGACCTCCGGAAAAGGAGGGATATTTCCACGGGGGCTCTTGGTGGGCAGAGTTGCGAAGATATCTAAATCTGTTTACAGCATTGAAAAACTGATAACTATTAAAAGCCCTGTAAACTTCAAACGTGTTTCTGAAGTCCTCATTATCACTACCACCCCGGTCGGAAAGAACCTTCAGTGAGCAGGAACGTACGGTATATCCTGGTGCTCACGATCGCGTTTATTTGCCAAGCTACAATCGTTCCATTTTTTTCTATAGGCGCGGCCAGGCCGGACATCGTTTTAATAGCGATAGCGACCTTTGGCTTTATCGATGGTCCCATAGCAGGGGCGGTTGGTGGATTTTTCGGCGGACTTCTACAGGATTTAGTGGCAGCCGGCTCCTTTGGTTTAACGGCTCTGGCAAAAACCCTTACCGGTTATATTTCGGGTCAAGCAGAGAGGACAATTCTTGGAAGCAGCCTGCTGCTGCCAGTAGTTGTTATTGCGGGAATTAGTGTAATTTCTCAGATAATCTATGTTGGTCTGGCTTTTTTAATGGGAGAACCCGTGAATTTTGGTGCGGCTTTAAGGGTCGTTGTTCTCCCGTCGGCTGCATATACGGCACTTGTTAGCGTTCCGGTGTTTCCATATCTTAGCCGTTTTTTAAGTTCTCAAAGGCAAAGCAAGGTATTCAAATAAATGGATGATATCGGTGACATTACTCAGGCTCGACTTCGAATATTCGCATTAACGGTTCTGGCGGTCTTCGCGGCCCTCACAATTCGCTTATGGTTTCTTCAAGGAGTTCAGGGGCAGGAGTTTAAGCGTTTGTCCGAGGACAATCGGATAAAACAGATTGCCATTCACGCCCCCAGAGGACAAATATTAGATAGAAACGCAAAGCCAATCGTAAAGAATCGGGCTTCTATCATCTTAACAATTGAACCCGAAAAGATAGACAACGATCGTTTGCTCAAAAAGGTGGCTAAGCTCCTTCAGATGGATCAAGCGGAAGTCACAAGGAAAGCCAGAAGTCAGAACGTTAATCCGATAGAGCCAAGAACGATAAAGCAGGATATCTCCCCGGAGGTAGTCGCGTATTTTGAGGAACATAAGGACGAATATATTGGAGTTGAGCTTGAGGTTAGGTCCGTCAGGGACTATCCACTAGGCAACATTGCGGCTCACCTGATTGGCTACCTTGGTGAGTTATCTGAACAGGAAAAAGAAGAAACAGAGTTTGGCGGATACGATCTGGGCGATCTTGTCGGGAAGGGCGGGGTAGAGAAAGAATATGAACACCTCCTGGCCGGAGACAAAGGAACCCAATTTGTCGAAGTCAACGCAGCCGGTCAGCTGCTCCGGGTTATTGATAAAAAAGACGCGATACCCGGGAACAACATTATTCTTACTTTAGATACCGATATCCAGGCATCCGCTGAAAAGGCCCTTGTAAAAGCGATTGCGAGAGCAAAAAGAGACAAATTTCCGAGGGCATCGGCCGGGGCAATAGTGGTGATGAAACCAAAAGGTGAGATATTAGCCATGGCCAGCTATCCGACATTTGATCCCGAGATATTCATTGGCGGTATCAGTCAAGCCAATTGGTCGGAGATGATAGATGAGAAGAATGACTATCCCTTAAACAACCGGGCGATTATGTCTAGTTATCCGCCGGGCTCAACTTTTAAATTGGTTTCAGCCATAGCCGGGCTGAAGACAGGCGTTATTTCGACTGGAACCACGTTTGTTTGTCGTGGGCGCTGGTTCGGCTTGGGTAAACAGTGGGGCAAATGGTGCTGGGACCGGAGCGGACACGGGCGGCAGTCGCTCGAAGGCGCTATCAGGATCTCTTGTGACACCTACTTTTATGAGGTAGGAAATATGCTTTACAAAAGAGGCAAAAATGATCTTCAGCGCTGGGCTCGCCGCTTGGGGGTCGGGTCGAAAACAGGAATTGATTTACCATCAGAGGTAGGGGGGCGTGTTCCGACACCGGCCTGGAAGAAGGAAATGAACAAAAGTTGGGTCGAGAATCAACAGTGGTTTCCCGGTGATACCGTGAACATGGCAATTGGGCAAGGCGATCTCCTCGCGACCCCCCTCCAGGTAGCAAATATGTACGCGGCGCTTGTCAATGGCGGTGTTTTCTATAAGCCACATGTTGTAAAAACCGTTAAAGGATTGGAAGGACGAAATATATACCGCGCCTCACCAAAAAAGGGCAGAGAATTTGATCTTTCGCAAAACGATCTCAATGTTATTCGGAGGGGTTTAAGACGCGTCACCCTTGACGGGACAGCGAAAGGCATCTTTACCGGCTTGCCGGTAACGGTGAGCGGAAAGACGGGAACTTCAGAGGTGGCCGGAAAAGACGATTATGCGTTCTTTGTTGCCTATGCTCCGGCTGAAGATCCAAAATATATTATTTCAATAATTGTAGAGCAAGGAGGCCACGGGGGGTCGACTGCCGCCCCGGCGGCCCGTGAAATTCTAGAAGACATCTATTCTCCAAGCGATAGCGACGAGGGTTCAAGCAATTAAGATTACAGACTGGCGAGAAAATATAAAACAAGTTGACATTGTGCTATTTGCGACTGCCATAGTTTTGGTGGCTATCGGTATATTGGCTCTATACGCCATGAGCAGCGGCGTAGACAGTGATGGTTCGTATCTCAAAAAACAATTGGTCTGGATTTTCATTGGACTGATTTTGATGATGGCTTTGGCCATATTTAACTACAGTAGCCTAAAGAATTATATTGTCATCATCTATGGCGTCAACATTCTTCTTTTGATCACTGTATTTATAAAGGGCAGAGTAGTATTAGGTGCGCAAAGATGGATCCAGGTGGGATCTTTTTCATTTCAGCCGAGTGAGCTCTCTAAAATACTAATAATTCTTACGCTTGGGGCCTATCTGGCCGAAAAAAAAGGCGACCTTTCTGATTGGCGAGATGTTCTGCGTGCGATTGCTTATATGATTCCACCGATCCTCCTGATAGTGCTTCAGCCGGATCTTGGAACGGCCTTAGTACTGGTCGCGATTACAATAGGGATGCTAATGGTTGCCGGTATAACCCCAAAGC
>SDBV01007372.1_pt1 | contig 15058 bp, 11 predicted proteins | sample 2277081 | NCBI WGS metagenome assembly SDBV01 (sample SAMN10402039, study PRJNA504765) | marine sediment metagenome | isolation source: marine sediment core GS10_PC15, 223 cmbsf | place: Arctic Ocean: Southern Knipovich Ridge | collected 2010
GCTTTTCCAGGCTGAAGTACGCAACCGAACCATCTTTGAGAGTGAGAGTATCTCTCACCCCAAGGGAATCTCTGTGTGACATGTTTGCTCCTCGACGTACGGGTGGACCTATCTTCTTCGACCCAAGATTCGCAGGAAGAAGAGAAAGAGGTTGATGAAGTCCAGATAGAGCTTGAGGGCTCCAATTATTGAGATCTTGATATACATCGGCTCCGAGACCGAATCACTCATCTCGGCGTTCCAGCGCTTGATAATCTGGGTGTCGTAGGCCGTCAGAGTGGAGGAATTTCTATCCGACATCGTGACCCCCTAAAAATAAATTGCTGACGGGATCAATGTAAAGGAATTGGTGTAACAGGGTCAAGTTTGGGAGTTATACGGGTTATGCTGAGGTTTTGGCACCGCCGCGATTGACGTGAAGGCCATTAACGTGCAGGTCGATTGTTACTGCTTCATAGCCACGATATTGAGCATCTTTTCTGTGGCCTCTGCTGCAGCGATCACCTGATCGGGATTGACTCCCTTTGTTACGAAATTCGTGTCGTCTTTCCACGTGATCGAGCATTGAACGAGGGCATCGGACATACCCCCTGAGGGGATGCTCACCTGATAATCGGCCAGGGAGGGGCAGGTTATTTTGAGGCGGGAGGTAATTCGTCTCACGGCATTCATAAACGCGTCGTATCCGCCGTCTCCCTGGGCGCTCTCTTCGTACTCCTCGTACTTCTCTGAGTCCTTCTTTCTGTAGGCGAGCTTGACCGTGGCCATGGGCTTCAACCCGAGGCTTGAAACCACGACACAGGACCGTATGATAAACCGCCGGTCCTGCGGAGTTTCCAGGATATCCGAGATGATGTAGGGTAGATCCTCCTGGGTGATCTTGGCTTTTCTGTCCCCTAACTTGACGATCCTGTCCAGGACGAGCTTCTTCTGATCCGGGGTCAACTCGACTCCCAGCTCTTTCAAGTTGTACTCCAAGTTGGACTTTCCGCTGAGCTTTCCCAAGGCATACTGCCTCCGCCTGTCAAACCGCTCTGGAAGTAGTCTGCTGGCATAGAGGTTGGCCTTTCTGTCTCCATCCGCATGGATTCCGGCTGTCTGGGTGAAAACATTGATCCCGCTTATGGGTTTGTTGACCGCCAGACGGCGTCCGGAAAAGATCTCTACGGTTTCGCTCAGGTGACAGAGCTTCTTTTCATCGATCGTCGTTGTTCCGCCGAGAAAATCGTGGATGCTGACCACCGCTTCGTCCAACGGTGCGTTACCGGCCCTCTCGCCCACGCCGTTTATCGTCACATGAATTCCCTTGGCCCCCGCTTCGATGGCAGCGATCGTATTTGCAGTAGCCAATCCGTAGTCGTTGTGCCCATGAAAATCGAACCAGAGCTCGGGGTAGCGGTCGACCAGATCTGAGACAAATGCGGTGACCTGCTTGGGGCAGAGCACGCCAAGCGTGTCGGGAAGAAAAAAGCGTTTAATGGATGTTGTTTGCAGTGCATCGAGGAGAGTGTAGACGTAGTCAGGAGAGCTCAACATTCCGTTGGACCAGTCTTCCAGATAGATACTGCACTCGATCCCTGCCCGATCGGCGTTTTCGATAGTCCTGAGGATATCGTCGATATGCTCTTCTGGGGACTTTCTGAGCTGCTTGGAGAGGTGATTCAGAGAGCCCTTGGCGAGGAGATTCATGACCCTGGCCCCGACCTTGGTCAGCCATTCCACCGAGGTCGTTCCATCGATCAAGCCTAACACCTCAATTCTCTCGGCATGACCGCTCTTATTGGCCCACTGCAGCACTGTGCTCGCCGCTTCCTCTTCACCCTGACTGACCCGGGCGCTGGCTATTTCCACGCGGTTCACCTTGACATCCTCGATGAGCATTCGTGCAATAGTGAGCTTTTCGGCCGCGGTGAAGCTGCCGTCCTGCATCTGTTCCCCGTCCCTGAGGGTGGAGTCCATGATCTCTACGAACCGTTGATTCTTGTCAGCCATAGTGCCGCTCCTGTATCAACTTCTTCTGCATCAAACTCTCCTGCATCAAAAAAGCCGTGTGTTCCGAAAAACCCACGGCTCAAGACTGATGGTCACAAACCATTTAAGTCTTGCGCGTGGGAGGCGAAGCGCCAATAATAATGATGATAATACCGCCAATGATGTTATCGTGCTTTACGGGAGGTATGATAATGCCTTTCATATCGATGGTGAATATATCGATAGAGTCTCTGACTGTCAAGAACCGCTCTGTGCACCACAGCCCTGACCTATCCTTCTTGACAGTTTTTTTTAGTCTCTGTAGGTTGCATTGAGGCCATGTATACATGAATTATTATGTCGCGTTGCCGGAAGGAGTGAATTATGCCGAAGCGGATCAACAAAGCTATTGAGTTACTGGAGAAGGGAAAACCGGTTTTCTACACAGGCAGCCATACCGGAGCCGTTCTCACCTACGAATCAGGCGGAGAGATGGCCAAGACCTGGGCCGACTACATCAACATCGGAATGGAACACGGCGCCTTCGACCTGGCAGGATTGGATGAATTTATGCGGGGCTTGGCCGACGGCGGCCCCACCAACAGCGGGCACAGAACACCAGCGGTAATCGCGGAAGTTCCCGTGGATGGGGCGAGTGAAGATGTGGTTCGGGCCAATGCCTGGCAGTTTAGACAGATCCTGGCCAGGGGAGTGCATGGAATCATTCTCTGCCATGCTGAGACTCCTGGGGCAGTGAAGGCTTTCGTAGAGTCCTGCCGGTACCCCTTTCAGAGAGTAGGGGTTGAAACGGGAGCCGAGGAGGGTCTCGGTCAGGGACGCAGAGGTTCGGCCGGCCAGGCCTCGGCGGCCCCGGTCTGGGGAGTGACTGTGGAGGAGTATCTGGAAAAAGCCGATCCCTGGCCCCTCAATCCCCATGGTGAGCTGCTTTTGGGACTGAAGATAGAGAACAGGCGGGCTTTGGCGAACGTGGAGGCGACACTCCGGGTTCCGGGAGTCGCCTTTGCCGAGTGGGGGCCAGGCGATATGGCCATGTCCTTTGGCTTTAAAAACATTCCGGACAGACCCTATCCCCCGGAGCTGATGGAGGCTCGCGATCGGGTTTTTCGTGCCTGTAAAGCGGAGGGAATAGCGTTTCTGGACAGCATGACTGCCGAGGATGTGTCTCAAAAAATAGAGGAAGGCGTGAGAATAAGCACCGGTGGTCCTGACGGGAAAGCAGCAGAGGCGGGAAGAGCCTATGCCAGGCGGACGATGCCGGTGTGAGCCCGATGGGGGCGCTGCACGCTCCCGTTGGGGCGTTGTAGGCGATAATCCGTTGACTGTTGACTGACACGTCGCCGGCATACTACTCTTGCCCTCATAATTCAATACATACAATTACATACAATAAGAGGTGTGGTAGATGGCGACAAACAGAGTATCTATGCGTATCAATGCGTTTTTCGGTGACGAGAGGATCGAGCTGGCATTCCCGGGTAGTTGGGAGGTTCAAACCTGTCTCATGGCCGGGCACGACCATCCGGCTCTGAGCGAGCAGCAGATGCGCGAAGCTCTTCAGAATCCGATTGGAAGCCCGAGACTGAGCGAGCTCGCCAGGGACAAGAGAGAGGTCTGTATTCTCTTCGATGACCTGCCAAAACCAACGCCTGTCGGTGCAATCGTACCCTACGTTTTGGAGGAGCTGCACAACGGAGGGATAGAGGACGGGCAGATCCGATTCGTCTGCGCTCCGGGAACCCATCGATTTCTAACCTACCGGGAGTTTGTCGCCAAGCTGGGAAGAGAGATCATCGAGAGGTATCCTGTATACAACCACAGTATCTGGGAGAATCTCGTCGACGTCGGCACAACGAGTCGTGGAACACCCGTCCAGGTCAATCGAGAGTTTGCCTCCTGTGACCTTCGGGTCGCAATCGGCAGCATCTTTCCCCACGGAGCAGCCGGATTCGGTGGTGGGGGTAAGATCGTTCTTCCGGGTGTGTGCGGCATCGATACGATCGAGCATCACCACGGGAACAGGAAGGGGAACCCCAACTTGGATGAATTGGACGAGAACGAGTTCCGATTGGACATCGAGGAGGCGGCGCGGTTGGCGGGGCTTCACTTCAAGGTGGATGCCGTGCTCAACAATCGCCGCGAGGTGATCGGCCTTTTTGCGGGAGATTTTGTGGAGGAGCATAGAGCGGGAGCCGTGTTGGCACGCTCTATGTACACAACGGAGATAGCGACGAACGCGGACGTAGTGGTGGCGAACAGCTATCCCGACGAGAGCCAGATGGGCCGTTGTCAGTGGTGTGTCGATCCATCTTTGAAGGAGGGGGGGGATGCCGTATTTGTCGTTCACTCCCAGGACGGCCAGAACCTTCATCAATTATCCAGCCGTTTTGGAACGGGATACGGGGGAAGGAAGTACAATCCCGAGCGGTTGAGCCGCAGACTCGACAAGGTGAAGCGCATTATCGTGATGACCCCCAGTCTCTCCAAGTACGACAGGGCAGACCTGGTGCCGGCGGAGAAGGTAATTTGGTGTCGAAACTGGGGTGAGGTGCTGGCCGAGCTCTGCGACCGGCACGGCTCGGGCACAATGGCGGCGGTGTATCCGTATGCCCCTCTACAGATTCCTGCGTGAGCTGGCGGCCAGAGTCCGAATCTCCGGATCGAACGTCATTTGCTCAAATTGTAATGGGCTATTGACATAGGCATGATTGGGTTTGGTCTTTTGCCGCAACAGCAGACGGGAGGAAAAAACACTGAAAATCGAAAAGGTTGAAACGGCCTGGCTACGGATTAAGTGCGATGAACCCCAGGGTCTCTCCAGCGGGCTGATGACACACAGCACCGACGGCATCTGCAGAATAACAACCAGCGACGGTATACAGGGAATCGGAAACGGCAGGGGAGCACCTCTGGATCAGATCTGCTCCATAATTTTCGAGATTTTTACACCTTTGCTTGAAGGTGAGAACGCACTTTACACTCAGTATCTTTGGAACAAACTGTACAATGCGACATTGGACTCGAACGGCAGGGTGCGAAGCGATCTCAACTCCGGGGCCGTCCGCGGGGCCCTCTGCGCCGTCGATACCGCTCTCTGGGACATCAAGGCCAGAGCAGGGGGTATGTCAGTCTGCGAGCTCTTGGGCGGCAAACCTCATCCGGTGCTCGGCTACATCCAAAAGGGTTTCTACGTCGAGGGGCAGAGCCTCAATGAAATGGCAGATGAGGCTGTTTTCGAGGCGGATGCCGGCGGGTTCCGCTATCTCAAGATGCGCATCGGGCGTAATGGGGTTGCGGAAGCAAAAGAGCGTGTAGAGGTCATGCGCCGGGCTCTAGGCGACGACATGAAGCTAATGGTCGACGTCAACCAGGCCTGGGAACTGCCCGAAGCGATCGACGGGGCAAAAGCCATCGAGCCCTACGACATACACTGGATCGAAGAGCCTATCCCGAGGCATCAAAAAAGCAAGCCCCGGGACCCCAATTACGACTGGAACCGGATTCTGGGAGAGTTGGGAGAAAAGATCTCGATCTCCATCGCCGCTGGAGAGGGTCACGAGGGGCTCCATGAATGCAACGAGCTCATCACCAAGGGCAAACCGACGTACATGCAGCTCGACATTGCCAAAAAAAGCGGCGGGGTAAGCGAGTTCGTGAAGGTAGCCGCGATCTGCCAGGCCAATGGCATACTGATGGCCCCGCATCTCGCTCCTCATTTTCACGTTCAGCTCGTAGCCGCCGTCCCCAATGGCTATATAGTCGAATGCGGAGACTACAAGAGACAGCATCCCGCGTGGCCCGATCTGTTCATCGGTTTTCCGGACGTCAAAAACGGATATATGGACTGTCCCGAAGGCCCCGGGTGGGGCATGGAGATCAACGACGATATGGTCAAGAAGCACGGAACGGTGCTGAAATGGGATTTCAAATAGCGTAATCAACCGGCCTTGGCGGAGTCACCTGGGCGCCTGTGTTACGGCACAGCCCAAGCAGATAATCAGGTCAAGGCAGCATGCGTCTAAAAGCGAAAGGCTATTTATGGGGATTCTTGATTATTTCCCCCTGGTTGATAGGGCTGATCGTTTTTCAGCTCGGCCCCATGATTTCTTCGGTTCTCTGCCTAACTTCAAGAATCACGCCCCGGATCTTAACTTCGGATCGGCGCTCAATCCCAAATAGGCCTACCGAAATAAGGTATCTGCCCGCAATGCAGGCTTTCGGCGACGCTTACGCGAGAACCATGGAGATCATCAAGTCAAAGTAAACCGCCGGGAGAGCTGAAAACAATCGGCTTATCAAGAGGCAAACCACTGCGTTCACCGGGCTAACCGTTGTTTCTGCGCCGCCGTGCATGTGTTGTCGTTGTCCTTGAACCGGAAGCCCGACGTGTAGTACAACAGGTCAGATTTAGCTCGAGAGAAGAGGAATTGCTTTATGCCAAAGCAGATGAGGATCGCCTTGATAGGCTGTGGAAGGATCGGTCCGGCCCATGCCAGGGCCGCCAACGATTCTCCGCTGTGCTACATTGCCTGCTGCGCCGCCCGTCACAGAGACAGGGCGGAGAGCTTTGCATCCGATTGGGACATACCGAAGGCGTACGGTTCACTGGAAGAACTGCTCGGGAGAGAAGAGGTCGATCTCGTACTCCTGGCTACGTGGCCTGCTGATCATTTGGAGCAGATCCGTCTGTGCTGCGAGCACGGTAAAAGAGCCATCCTGTGCGAAAAGGCCCTGGCCATGAATGGCGAGGAGGGTGACGAGATAGCCCGAATCGTTCAAGAGAACCACGCCTTTCTCATGGAGGGGCTCATGTACCGGCACCACCCCCAGATCCAGCGGGCACGGCAGCTCATTCAGGAAGGTGCCATCGGAGATGTCGGTTATATCGCCGGGTACTTCTCCGACCGGATTGTCGGCACCCCGGATACCGGCAACTGGCGCTTCAAGCCCGAGTTGGGCGGGGGCACGATGACGGCCAAGGGGTGCTACATGGTGGACTCACTCTCTTTCCTTGCCGGGGCGAGACCCGAAAAAGCCATCTCGTACATGTCAATGAGCGAAGATGGGACCTTCGATGTGGGACACACGGGAACCATCGTCTTTGAGGGAGGCATAACGGCCCACTTCGAGTCGAATCACCGAACCATCTGGAGGGAGGAGATCAGGATCGTCGGTGCGGAGGGAATCATTCTGATACCTCACGCCATTGTGACGGCGACACAGAAGCGCCACATCGTCATTTCAAAGGGAGGGCGGTTCGAGCGTGAGCCTGTGCATGAAGAGATCGAAGAGTTCGATATCGCCGACAGCTATCGCCTTCAACTGGAAAATGCCTACGATTGTATCTTCGGCGAGGGAAAGCCTGTTGTGACCCTGGAGGAGAGTGTCTCGAATCTCAAGCTCACGAGTGCGCTTCTCAAATCGACGCAGACCGGCCGGTTCGAGGAGGTGGAGAGATGAGATTTACCGGGAGAACGATCCTAATTACCGGCGGTGCCATGGGAATAGGTGCGGCAACGGCGCTGCGTCTGGCAGAGGAGGGAGCGGAGGTCATCATTGCTGATATCAACGAGGAAGCGTCGAAAGAGACGATTTCGAAGGGAAAGGCGCTCGAAGGGAGGCTGTGGTACCAGAACGTGGATCTTTGCCGGGAGGAGTCGATCAGGGCCATGGCTGGTGAGCTGGAAAAATGCGTAAAATCTCTGCACGGATTGGTCAACAGCTGCGGTATCAAGACCTCAGCAATCGTGTCCGAGACCGGGGACAAAGATTGGGAGCCCCAGGTATCGATCAATCTCAGAGCCCCCGCCCTCTGCGTCAGAGAGCTGCTGCCCCTTCTGAAAAAAGGGCCCGGACATATCGTGAACCTCTCTTCCCAGGGCGCCTTCACGATACCCAGGACCGGCAGCTGGGTCTACGACGCCACGAAGATGGGCATCGTTGCTCTGACACGGAATCTGGCCTGCGAGCTGGGGCCGGCGGGAATTCGGGTCAATGCGGTCGCTCCCGGATGGACCGTCACGGAAATGCACTATATCGACGCCCCGGATCCGGAAAAGAGAAGAAGAGAGCTGGAGGAGCACGTCCTCGACCATGCCATTATCAAGCGCCTGGCCAGACCCGAGGAGATCGCCGCAGCAATCGCCTTTCTGTTGAGTGACGATGCCTCCTATATAACGGCATCAACCCTGCACGTGGACGGCGGATCAACGGCCAATTAGACGGACGCGCCCATGGATCTCATCTGAGGTCAGAGAACACACTCAGAGTATTCGTGCCGCCCTTCAGATGCATCTTTAATGACCGCGATGATACAGGCTGTGGCTTTTCCCTGCGCCTTATCCCATTGCTCCGTGTTTGTGATACAAAGTGAGTAATGCAATAAATCTCAGAAAGCGAGACTGGCCGGATCAACGGAATTTCGAGCTCTCTTCGATCAGTCTTTGGTAATACTTGTTCAGGTCCAGTATTCTGGCCCAGGTTTGCATGTATTCCCAGTCTAGCGTCTCCGCTTGAACGATCGCGACTCCCAAGGCGGCTTCTTCATCAGCATAGTAATCTTTGTTCTGAAGTATTGAAACCAATTCCTGAAGGTTCTCGAGGGTTGCTTCAATAATGATATCGACATCCTGAGTTGAACGCGGCTGGCCGTAGAAAGTGCTGCTAATTGATCCGCTCACCATATATGAGATCCCCGCTTGTGCCAGGGCAGTAATGATGTCTTTCAGGAATTCCTTCTGGCTTTTCACGATCCGCGGTCGGTTTTGGTATCCTTCAGTTGCTGCGGGAGCTGCCAGCCGAGCACTCTCTCAAGGAATCGAATCTGCAGTTCTTCACGGGAAAGGGTTGGGTTGGCAGATTTGTAGGCGTTATAGGCGATGTCTCTCGTATTGTCGCTGAGCTCGATTCCAATTGCGGAGCGTCTCTGCGGACCCATTTTTCTGTAGCTTTCAAAAATGGCCTTTGCTACCTTTAATGAAGTATCTGCGGCGAGCATCACGCTATTATCATATCGCCCCCGCAAGGGTGTGTAAACTGCGCGTTTTGATCGATGAAGGCGAGTTTCAGCTATTTTTGTATTTGCGCCTTTTCCCATTGCTCCGCGTTTGTGATACAAAGGGGGTACTGCAATGAATCTCAGAAAGCGAGACTGAAATGGCCTTCAAAGATACCCTTTCTTACCTGGATTACCGGACCGCATGCAAGCTTCTCGGTGCCCAGGGTGCGACCTTGATCCGTCGGGGGGGGAAGTGGGAGATTGACCTGATGGGGCAGACTAGCCTGGACAATAAGCGCTTTGTCCTCGACTTAGGGGAAGCAACGGTAACGATTGCCGATGATCCGGGCAGCCCGAAGCGACTCCGCCACACCTGCACTTCCTGCACAAAAGTCTGCGAACACATAGGGGCGGCTTACAGCCTGATCCTGGAAGAGAAGATGCTCCTGGGTCTGGCTGCTCCTCCACCGGAGGACGTACCCCTTGAGAGCCTCGACGAAGAGCAGTTGCTGGAAAGAGCTCTTCAGGAGCGGACTCGGCGGGCGGCTGAAGAAAAGATGATTCTTAAGCCAGCCGACAGAGGCAGGCTATGGACCGATTACACCGTCACCAGCCGCGTATCGGGCAAGACCTACCGGGTCGCCCTTCGCGGCTGGGAGCAGGGGCAGTCATACTGCTCCTGTCCGGATTTCAAGGTCAATACCCTGGGAACGTGCAAGCACATCATCTATGCCCTGAACGCAGTGGGCAAACGATTCTCCCGGGAAGAACGGGAAAAGCCTTACAGGCGAAAGGCAATCAGTCTGCACCTCCGTTACGGTGAAGATGTGCAACTGCGTCTCCTTCTACCCGAGAAGCTGGACCCACAGCTGATTGAGATTGCCGAGCCTCTGCGGGAACGGTCCGTGACGGATATCCAGGACCTCTTGAGGCGCATCAAGCGGATCGAGGAGCTGGGCTTCCAGGTCACCATTTATCCGGATGCGGAGGAGTACATCAACAACCTCCTGGTCCGGCAGAGGCTTCAGAAGAAGATGGAGGAGCTGCGCAGGAAACCGGAGCGTCATTTCATGCGTAAGAACCTTCTCAAGATAGAGCTTCTGCCCTACCAGCTCGACGGTGTTGCCTTTGCCGTCGGGGCCGGAAGGGCCGTGCTGGCCGACGACATGGGCCTGGGTAAGACGATCCAGGGGATTGGTGTGGCCAAGCTCCTGAGGCAGGAGGTGGGCATCTCACGGGTCCTGGTGGTCTGCCCCGCATCGGTGAAGGCCCAATGGCGAGATGAAATTGACAGGGCCACCGACCTGGACTGGCAGATCGTGCTGGGCAGCGCCGAAGAGCGGGCCCAACAGTACGATGAGGCAGTCTTTTTCACCATCTGCAACTACGAGCAGGTCCTGCGGGACATCAAGTCGATAGAGTCAGCGCGCTGGGACCTGATCATTCTCGACGAGGGGCAAAGGATCAAGAACTGGGAAGCGAAGACCAGCCGGACGATCAAGTCCCTCCGCTCGCCCTATGCCCTGGTGCTTTCAGGCACTCCGCTGGAGAATCGACTGAACGAGCTCTACTCTGTGGTGCAATTCATAGACTCCCGTCGGCTAGGCCCCGCCTTCCGCTTTTTCCATCGGCACAGGGTGGTGAGCGACAAGGGAAAGCTTTTGGGATACAAGAACCTGGGCGATCTGCGGGAGCGTCTTAGGGGCGTTCTCCTCCGCAGGACCCGGCCCATGGTGATGAAAGAGCTCCCGCCCCGGAGCACGGAAATCCTGCGCATCCCGCCCACCGAGGAGCAGGCTGATATCCACGCCGGCAACAAGAAGATCATCTCCACGATACTGTCCAAGAAGTATATCACAGAGATGGACATGCTTCGGCTCCAGAAAGCCCTGCTCCTCTGCCGGATGGCGGCCGACAGCACTTACCTGGTGGACAAAACGCCGCCTGGTTACTCCAGCAAGCTGGAAGAGCTTTCCGTGCTTCTTGAACGCCTTCTGGCAGAAGAGGAGCGGAAAATCGTTCTCTTTTCCGAGTGGACTACGATGTTGAACTTGATCGAACGGGTGCTCGAAAATATGGATGCTGAGTACGTCCGCCTGGACGGATCGGTGCCGCAGAAGAAGCGTCCGGCCCTGATGCACACCTTCCAGACGGACCCGGCCTGCAAGCTCTTCCTGACCACAAACGCCGGCGCTACCGGGCTCAACCTGCAGGCGGCCAACACGGTGATCAACGTGGATCTGCCCTGGAATCCCGCCATACTGGAGCAGCGCATTTCCCGGGCGCACCGTATGGGCCAGCGCAGGCCGGTCCAGGTGTACATCCTCATCACGGAAGAAACCATCGAAGAGAGCCTGCTGGATACCCTGGCAGCCAAAAAGCAGCTGGCCATGGCCGCCCTTGATGCCTCCTCTGAGGTGGAGGAGCTTTCCTTTACCGGGAGTGTGGACGAGCTCAAAAGACGTCTCGAGGTGCTCCTGGGCGAAAAGCCCGAGGCCCCGGTGGACGAGAGTCGCAAGCTGGAGGTGGAGCGGGAGGCTCTGATTCAAAGCCGCAGGCAGGCGGTCGCTACGGCCGGGGGACAGCTGTTCAGTGCCGCCTTTGCCTTTGTCGGCGAGCTCCTCGGCCAGGAGGCCGGTAAAGAAGGCGCGCCGGATAAGGAGGAGGAGACTTACCTGCAGATCCTCTCGGACTGTCTGGAGAGAGATGAGGACGGGGGCCTCAAAATGACAATCCGCTTTCAGGACGATTCCAAGCTTAAAAGCCTGGCCAGAACCCTGCGAGCTATCACCAGGACAGCCGGACAGAGCTGACGGCAAAGCTCATCTCATGTTTGCTTTTGACGCTTTCCGCAGGGGACAGAAAGATGTTATTCAGCTGCTTGTAAAAGGATAATCCTCAACGAATTGAACGTATGACTTGTGGTGTGTCGTCCGGAAGATTCGGGCCCGCCCTTTACTTCCCATTTCTCTTCTCCATGGGTACGAACTGCCTGAATTCGATTCCTGAATAAAGGGCTCTGGGCCGGTAGATCCGATTGTCCGTGCGCTGTTCGAGAATATGGGCAAGCCAGCCGGCCACTCTTGCCGCCGCAAAAATGGGTGTGAAGTAAATGGGCTGGATGCCCAGCTGTTGATAGACGCCTCCGGAGAAGAAATCCACGTTGGGATAGATCGGTTTACCCTTCTCCTCCATCCTCTCGCGGAAAACCTTTTCTATCTCCTTTAGTATTTCGTAGCTGCTTCGATCGCCGGATTTGTCGGAGAGCTTGACCAGATAGTCTTCCATCAAAATGGCGCGGGGATCCTTGGCCTTGTAGACCCTGTGGCCCATTCCCATGATCTTCCGTTTGTTGTCCAGGGTGTTGTTCACCCAATCACTCACCATTTGCTTTTCTCCGACTGTCTCGACCATGGCGACTACTTTTTCATTTGCCCCGCCGTGCAGGCTTCCGTAGAGAGCTCCGATCGCCGCCGAGATGCTGCTATAGCAGGTGGACATGGTTGAAGCCACAACCCGCGAGGTGAACGTGGAGGCGTTGAAGCCGTGTTCCGCATGAAGAATGAGGCACTTGTCCATGATCTCGCCCTCCAGGGGCCCCGGTTCTTCTCCCCTGAGCATGTAGAGGAAGTTGGCCCCGTGGGAGATATCCATTCTGGGGGAGACGTAGTCTTTCCCCTCTCTGAATCGAGCGAGTGTTGCAACCACGCTGGCCAATTGGACCACCTGGTGAAGAGTTTGACGGCAGTTGCAGGTCGCAGAATGGTGAATTCTGTGCTTCACGTAACCGCTCAGATAGGCTATTACCGATTGCAGAAGCTCCATCGGGTGAGAATCGGGTGGAAAATTCCTGATCATCTCTCTGATTGGTGGCGCAAGGTCGCGGCTGGCCCTCATTTTCTCGGTAAACTCCTCGAGTTGTGTCTGTGCGGGAAGCTCGCCGTATAGCAACAGGTAGGTTACCTCTTCGAATGAGCAGTGAGCTGCAAGATCGTCGATGGAGTATCCCATGTAGAAGAGCTTTCCATTCGCGCCGTCGATGCGGCAGATCTTACTCTCGGCTGCTATGACCCCTTCGAGACCCTTTGCGTAAGACGGGTTTGCCATTAAATCACCTCCAAACATGATAAAATCAATCAGTTATTTAGCTTCAATTATAAGATAGAGAAAATGCGCGGTTATGTCAAAATTACACGGCGTGCGTCGCTCATCACGCGGCGTGCAACACAGCCCTCGTATCACGCGGCGTGCATCACATGCCGTGTATGGACCGACCGTCTACCGACAGGGCCGCCTCCTTGACCGCCTCGGACAGGGTCGGATGGGCGTGAACGGTTCGGGCGATATCCTCTGAGCTTCCGCCGAACTCCATGACTGTGACAGCCTCGCTTATCAGTGTTGAGGCCCAGGGTCCCACCACGTGCGCTCCCAGAACCCTATCGGTCCGCTCATCGGCGAGGATCTTGACAAATCCCTGAACATCCCCCGAAGCAAGGGCGCGTCCGTTGGCTCGAAAGGGAAAGGTACCCTTCCTGTAGGCGACCCTTTCCTCCTCGAGCTGCTCTTCGGTCTTGCCCACCGATGCCGCCTCCGGCCATGTGTATACCACTGCCGGAATGGTGTCGTAGTTGACATGACCCGCTTTACCCGCCAGCATTTCGGCGATTGCAACCCCCTCTTCCTCTGCCTTGTGGGCAAGCATGGGTCCCGGGATAAGATCTCCGATCGCGTAGATCCCGGATGCGCTGGTTTGAAACCGTTCATCCACTACCACGCCACCGGTCCCGTCCCGTTTGATTCCCAAAGCGTCTGCGTCGATGCCCTCCAGGTAGGGCCTGCGTCCCACGGCCACCAGCACCCGGCCACCCTTAAAGACGACCTCCCTGTTGGAGCTGTCCATTGCTTTCAGAGAGACCTGGCTTTTTGCGGCCTGGAATCCCGTCACCTCTGTGGCCAACTCGAGAGCGAATCCCTGTTTAGAAAGCTCCCGCTTCAGAGTCTTGGAAACCTGTTTATCCCAACCCGGGAGGATTGTGGGCATGATTTCGACAACGGTAACTTTAGAGCCCAGGCGCAACCAGACGCTGCCCAACTCGAGGCCGATAGCACCGGCTCCGATGATCAAGAGGTGCTTTGGTACGGATTTGAAGGAGAGAGCCTGCTCCGAGGATACGATTCTCTCGCCGTCGAAGGCAAGAAAGGGGAGCTCCTGAGGTACGCTTCCTGTAGCCAGGAGAATGTTCCTGGCCTTGAGCTCCTGGGTTTTACCTCCATCGGAGGTCACCGTCACCCGGCCCGGCGATGAGACAGCAGCCGTTCCAGTGAAGGTGGAGATCTTTCTCGCTTTCATGAGCAGGGCCAGCCCGGAGGTGAGCTTCTCCACGATCTGAATCTTCCGCTGCATCATCCTGGAAACATCGAGCTTGGGAGTCTCGGCCGAAATGCCGTGATCGGCAATTCCTTCCTTCAGCCTGTGAAAGAGCTCGCTGGAATCCAGCAGCGCCTTGGATGGAATACAGCCGATGTTGAGGCAGGTTCCGCCCAAGGCTTCTCTCTTGTCGATTAACGCCGTGGAGAGTCCCAGTTGGGCGGCCCGGATCGCCGCTACGTACCCCCCGGGTCCCGCTCCTATGACAACAAGATCGAATTCATTTTTTTCTGACATATATACCCCAATCGACCCGTACTGCGCTACAGCTCCAGCATCATCTGCTGAGGATCCTCGACAAACTGTTTCACTTTCACCAGAAATCTCACGGCATCTCTGCCGTCGATCAACCTGTGGTCGTAGGAAAGAGCAACGTACATCATGGGTCGAACTTCGATAATATCGTCGATCACAACCGCACGTTTCTGGATTGTATGCATTCCCAGGATGGCGGTCTGCGGCGGGTTCGGAATAGGGGTAGAGAGCAGAGAACCGAATACCCCCCCGTTGGTTATGGTGAAGGTGCCGCCGGTGAGCTCATCGACGGCGAGTTTTTTCTCTTTGGCTCGAGTGACAAAGGAGACGATCGGACTCTCGATCTCTGCATAGCTCTTCCTATCGGCGGCCCTGATCACCGGTACTAT